>Ga0233439_10001492_pt1 | contig 29688 bp, 25 predicted proteins | sample SI_123_September_6_FD_182713 | JGI IMG/M metagenome (GOLD analysis project Ga0233439, IMG submission 182713) | Seawater microbial communities from Saanich Inlet, British Columbia, Canada - SI_123_September2016_100_MG | ecosystem: Environmental > Aquatic > Marine > Inlet | place: Canada: British... | reverse complement strand
CGGCAAGAACGGTAATACTCCGGAATCAGAAAGAATGAACTTCGTAACACCAGGCAAAATCTCTTCTATAGCCTCTAAATACAATCGTTGACGAGTGATGTCAGGCGACAACAGGTAACCCTGCAAGATCGCTTCAAAACCATCAGCCTCACCCTGCGCTCTAGCGATTCGACCCTGTTTGAAACCTTCAGCAGCTTCGGTGATCTTTGCAGCCTCACCAGTCGCCTTCGGAATCTCAGAAGCTTCGTACGCCTGTGCAAGGTTAATCAAACGCTCCCTATCCTCACGAGCACGAACAACGTCTTCAAACGCCGACTGTACTTCCAGTGGTGGGTTTACGTTCTGCAACAGCACCTGCAATACGTCAATTCCAGTTTTGTAATCGGCAGAAAGCTCTCGCATTTTAAGAAGAACTTCAGTTTGAACCTGTTCCTTCTCAGTAGTCAGAACGTCATCGATATTTCGTGAACCTACCACCTGTCGGAGGGCAGTCTCAGCGATATCCCGAAGAGTTCGGCCGTCTGGTTGACCAGCAGGAATGCCTCGATCAGCATCACCGGGGTCGTCCACTTCAAATAGGAAAGACTGAAGATCGGCAATTCGGTACTGAACAACCGCCTGTACGTCGACGATGTTCTCATCACCCGTAATCATCAGTGATTCATTAGTAACCGACTGTGCGACCGTAAAGCCATCGGCACCAGATCGGAAACCAAGCTCCATACGACGTGTTGTCGTAACGGCTACAACATTTCTCTTACCAATCGGTCCTGGGTAGTGCCAGTGAAGACCGCCAGTAGTGGTTCCAGTGAACTTACCGAATGTCCGCAGCACTGCTTCCTGGTCCGGTCCTACAGTGTAGAAACCAGTTCCAGCCCATACGACAGCAATAACTATCAATGCGACAAAGATGAGTCCTGCCGACCCTGCTCCGCCAATTCCTGGAATATTTGGCATCGACGCCTTTAAGCGCTCGATAACCTCGTCCAGAGTCATCTGGGTTTCTTCTTGCTGTGGTGGTCGATACATTTTGTTATCGACGACCTGGGTGTCTTCGTTTGACGCCGCCATCGCTTCTCCTCGTGTCGACCGTTGATTCGACCGATACGCTGGGTAGTGTTCATTTACTCGTCGTGTAATTCACATTCGTGATTCACGCTAAGCCAGTCTAATATTGCCGACCAAATTACTGGTCAGATTTACATACGTGACGCAAGTATACCGACGTATGGCGAGTTCTTACTAAAACTCACAGCATCCACACCGCTATGTCGAACAATCTTCGATAGTAATCGCCGCTCTACTCCGCAAGCTCCAGTTCGATTCCGCGATCAGCAACTAGTTGCTCAAATTCTGCATACGTACGAATTGGCCTGAGCAGTTTCACCAAATCGCCAACAGTTGCGACTTGGTCACGTAGATCCCACAGGTATCTCGCTATCGGGCTCGTAGACGACGGACTTTCTGCATACGTTCCGTGAAACGCAAAGTACGCCTGATTGATCTTGCGAATCTGGTATCCGTGATCCAGTAGCTCCACTCGACGCGATTCCATGTACGCCTCGGCTTCGTTTATTAGGTTCTCAGCAAGCAACTCGTCGGTTTCTCTTCGAGTCTCACCCATAAACCGATTGAAGCTAAATGATTCAGGGTCCTCAACCGCTTCCTCGGCTCGATCGCTTGTCTTGCTCTTTGACGCGGTCTCAGGTCGAATCGGTGCAACAAACGGCTCTCCGGTGACTTCTGAATAAACCCGCAAGCCAACCTCTCGTCCGAATATATCGGCCAACGTTTCGTTCATTGATCGGATATCGCCGCCTGAGAAATACGCTTGGCCCAGAGGATAAAAAGCCAAATGAGCATGTAGCCACTCGTGGGCGGCTGTGTCGACCAATCGCTTCAGGTGAGTCGTTGGAATCACGTTTGGATAACTCGCAAGCCCGCCGGTTTGAATAATCACGGCTGAAATATTTTGATCGTCAATCAACTCGCGTTCAATCCTCGACATTTCTTCAATCGATATATCCGGATCGATAAGCACATCTTCGATTCGTGAGATTTCGTTTCGAGGAGAAGTAACCAATAACTTCGGTGGATCGCCGATCCGGAAATCAACGGGCGGCCAAACGAACGAAGAAACAAGATCAATTTCACCCGACCGAACGGTTTCACCAATGATTTGTTCGAGATACTCCTCCACCGCAGGTCGAATCGAATCACGTTCATTGATCAGACGATCGACGTCACTCTGGGAGACGGCGACGGCGTTCAAATCAGGCGTTGCAACTGTCGTGACTCGGTTTAGTTCGTTTTTGGCAGCACGGATTTCGTCGACAAGCACAATGTATCTATCGAGTGCTTCTCGGCGATCACTTTCGCTCGTTGGCGTCCATGGAAAAATCGTCCAAACACGATGAGTCCACTTATCGAAGAAATTCTCGAACTCCCACGAAACAAGTCCGTAGCCGTGATCCAGCGAAGCGGCGGATGCCGGGGTGTCGAATCGCCTATCACCGGTCGGAACAACCCATGCGATGAAAAGCACGACGATCAATAACGCCCTAAACACCCATTTGGATCGACGTCGAAGCGGAAACGTAACAAGCCACTCAGAAACAACGAACGCGACCAATAGCAGCGAACCAATGGTCCACATTATTGATCTATCCAGTAGCGCTAATCGGGAAGTAGGCAATGGGCGAATCTTGGGCTAGTACAACGTTGAAAACACACTGATGGTGTTCGTAACACGATCAGAGCGTATCCAAGATATACGTAGAGCGGGAGAGGAACGGGCTTCACAATGCTCGCGAAATGCTACTTGATCGTCATTAGACGATCCGAACTAGCTAGTCGGGCGAGCCCAGAGAGTTTCGTACTGCTCGCCCATGATGAGCTGAGCGAGTTCACGGCGTTCCAATCGAACGAGCTCTTCGAACGCGGTTTCCGCAGCCGTTACTGCATCTGGAAAGCCACTTTCCTCGATGCGCCCAACAACCTTGTCCCACAGTCCAGACGTCTTCATCGCTTCGACGTAACCAACCCAAGGAATGGCGATGATGTCCTGCGGGCGAGGGAGATCGGGTCGCATGCGCTTAATCGTTCGGAGACGGTCGGCGATGGATCGAGCCATAGGGACGACTCGTACAAGCGGAGCAATACCGTCTTTGGGACGAATATCAACTACAACGGATTGGCCAAACTTAGGAAAAAAGACAGCCAATACTTCGGCGTTCGAGATGAACTTGAACACACCGTCCACACCATTGCCGTATCCGAAATCCAACGTATTACCTCTCGTTGCGTGGGCCTCTACATGAAACCGTATTTCCCTCGAGTGATATCCAGCTTACCTCGGAAATGTGAAAATTACGCCTTAAGCTCGCGAACAGTAGCAAGAAATGATGGGAGCACTTTCTCCCAATCGCCAACAATGCCGAATCTCGCTTCTTTGAAGATGTTCGAATCGGCGTCCTTGTTTATGGCTACTATCGCCCTTGAACTCGAACAACCCGCCATATGCTGGCTGGCTCCTGAGATTCCAACTGCAATGTAAACGTCGGGACTTACCGATTTTCCGGTAAGACCAACCTGGTGCGAGTGGTCGATCCACCCAGCATCACAAGCAGCACGAGAAGCACCGACTGCTCCGCCTAAGGCATTTGCTAGATCGGTGAGAACGCTGAACGGTTCAGGACCGCCCAATCCACGTCCACCGCTAACTACGAAGTTTGCATCTTCCAACCGAACGCCCTCACGAGCTTCAGCTACGGTTCCAGTTACTGATGCCGTCTGCTCGACGTTCACTCCAGATTCGAATGCTTCTATAGAAGGCGATCCGGTTTCAGTATTGGTCTCGTACGCACCGGCTCTCAGCGTGATTATCGCTCGACTCGATACGATATCGAACTCAGCGAGAGCACTTCCGCCGTACACGGGGCGCGTAACGCTAACGCCATCGCCGGCATTCGATATTTCGATGCAGTCCGCAGCAAACGCCGAGTCTGATCTAAACGCCAGTCGAGCACCAACTACAGATCCAAAATCCGATTTACTGAAAATTACTACTTCAGGAGAAGTAGATTCGACAAGTGCAGAAATTTCGGCAGTTGCCTGATCGTAAATTCCTAAATCGGCATCGTCTATCGAAGAGAGCGTCACGACTTTTTCGACCGCCAACGCGCTTGCCGAAGCAGGTGCTTCACCAGCAATCGCAGCCGTCACTACAGAATCAACTAGCCCGTTCGCCGCAGCAATCGCCTGAACGGTCGACTGGCTAATTTCGCCTTGTTCGTCGCGTTCAGCGACTAGCAATATTGATGTCATTAAATCAACTTCTCCTCGCGCAGTCGTAGCGCAAGTTTCTTGCCGGAATCGGCTTCGTCTTCGCCTTCGATTAGTTCGACCTGCTTGTTCGATTCCGGAATATAGAGTTTCCTCAATTCCAGCTTCGGAGCGAGGTCATCGGATGAAAGTCCCAAATCGGCCAGAGAGAATACTTCTGGCTTCTTCCTGCTCGCCTGCATGATTCCTCGCAAGTTCGGATACCGAGATTCACCAAGTTCATTCGTGATCGTTAGAACCGATGGAACCGGTGCGGTGATTGTCTGGTATCCGTCGGGAATCACCCGCTGAAGCGACACCGAATCGCCGTCCAGTTCGAGTTTCTGAACAAGCGATACCAGCGGTAAGCCCAACACTTCTGCGAGACCAAGAGTTACATGCGCTTGATCCCAGTCGGAAGCTTGGCGCCCGCCAAGGATCAAATCGTAAGGGCCGTCTTTTTCGATAGCTGCTGCGAGTACTTTTACCGTTGCTGCGGAATCGATATTACCCAAGCCTGAATCATCGACAAGCACTAGGCGATCGGCGCCCATTGCCAGCGGCTTCTTCATGGCATCCATCACGAAATCGCTGCCCACCGATAAAACCGTGATCTCAACATCGGCACCAGCATCACGTAGTAATAACGCAGCTTCAACGGCGTTCAGATCGAATCCGTTGACGACCGGCGGCACTCCGTTGGGCGGAATGACGGTGTTCGTCGATTCGTCAATCTTGAACTGCGATGGAGGAGTTTCGGGATCTGGAACCTGCTTAGCAAGAACCACAATTCGTACGGTCAATTCAGTAATTCCAATTCCTAACAGTCGACGCACAACATCTGCGTGTGCGCCGCGAGAAAGTCAAAACACGATAATAGCGATACTCTACGCCGGTCGAAATCCGCAAAGCGGTCTATAACATTATCGTTCAGTTGCAATTCCGGGTCTTTTTCTTGACCCGATATTTTGTGCTCATTTCATCGTTTCGGTAATTCATCGATTCGATCCACAAGTCCCACAAGGCAATTCACCAGTTTTGGAATCCGTAGTCGCAGCAGCCCAGCTACTTGGCGTCGATCTCGATGATCGCCAGCAGGCACAGTTCCAGCGATACCGCGAGCTAATCGAACTCCGCAGCCAACAGTTCAATCTCACCGGGCACAAAACATGGGACAAAATCCGAGAAGAACTGTTCATCAGGTCGCTGCGAGTGCTCACCCCCGCCGGTGGAAGCGTACCAACGCCCGAATGGTTCGCTGGTAAACGTGCGATCGACGTTGGCACCGGTGCAGGCATACCCGGAATGATCCTGAAAATCGCTCTTCCTGATCTGGAAGTAACGTTGCTCGACTCCATGGGAAAACGAACGAATTTCCTTGCAGAAGTAGCGAACGAACTCGAACTAAAAGGCTTAGAAGTAATCACAGGCCGCGCCGAAGATCTCGGTCAAGAGATCGGTCATCGTGAGGCATACGATGTCGTAGTCGCCCGAGGCGTCGCTCGTCTGGCAGAACTATCGGAACTGACCGTACCGTTCGCGAAAATTGGCGGAACGGTCATTCTTCCGAAAAGCCAGGGAGTTCAAGATGAAGTCGACGAAGCTAGTGCGGCGTTCGAAGTCCTCGGCTCGGCACCAGCATTAGTAATACCCGTCGACAAACCCGGCAGTTCCCCGCCCGACGATATGGTTTACTTGATGAAAATCTCTTCGACACCTGAACAGTTTCCACGTAGAGTCGGAATTCCTCATCAATCACCGCTGATCGAACCAGACGAAAACGACTAACGATGATTCTATCTCGAATATCTGACTCCACTCTCGAATAAATGTCAGAAACGCCCCTCAACAAAAAAGCAAATAACCCTCAATCGGGAATGCCAAGCGCAGCAACTCTGCGCGGGCGAGTGCTGTCGCTACCAACACTAATTGCGATCGTTGTCGGAGCAGTTCTGCTCGGATTTGCCATGTGGCGCATCTTCGATTTTGAGTGGGAGGAAGTGTGGAGCAACATCAAAGGTGTTCATCTAGGTAAATACCTGCTCGCCGTCGTTCTCTACTACCTAAGTTTCTGGTTCCGTGGACTCCGATGGAAGCTGATCGCTAGAACAGCGAACATCGGTGGCGACAATGGAAAACATGTTCCGAGCACCATAACGCTTTCTGGAATCATCCTTATGGGCTGGTTCGCCAACTCAGTCGCGTTCCTTCGACTCGGCGACGCCTACCGTGGCTGGGCGCTAGCTAAAGAATCTAAAAGCGATTTTCCATCGAGCCTCGGCACCGTTCTGGCAGAACGTGTTCAGGACATGGCGGCAGTTCTTATCCTCGTACTTGGAGCTGCTGTCTGGCTCACGATTGAAGGCGACTCAAAGGTCCCCGGATGGGTCGTATTCGCAGCATTTGCCCTTGTAGCTGCACTGATACTCGGCTTATTGATCATGAGAGTGGCTGGCGAACGGCTATCGCACCGATTGCCGGGTCGATTCGCGGCGGCTTATGTGAACTTCCAAAGAGGAACCCTAAGCAGCTTCTCAGGTCGTGAGATACCACCACAACTTGTCCTCGGCATCATCGGTTGGATACTCGAAATCGCCCGTTTCTACTTCGTAGCCGACGCGATGAATATCGACGTTTCGTTCGGTATCGTCATGTTCGCTGCATTGGCAAACGCCATGCTTACGACAATCCCAACCCCCGGCGGGTTCGGATTCGTTGAAGGTGGGTTAACTGGATTATTGATCTTGTTCGGTCTCAGCGACAACGAAGCTATCAGCCTTGTTGCAGTCGACAGAACAATCAGCTGGCTCAGCGTGGTCCTATTCGGTGGAATCCTGTTCGTTGTGTGGCACGCTATAAAAGCCAAAAAATCCACGACCACCTCATCTTCGTCTGGCGAATAGCCCACCCGATCGAATCAAAGTCGGCTAATATCATCGCCTCGTTGATCGTTACTGGGATCGTTACCCGATTCGCTGGCTCCACATCGCCGCAAGCAGAGGTTCATTCGTATGGCTGACAAGAAAAAAGTGCTCGTAACCGGCCTAAGCGGTCTTGTTGGATCCGCTTTAAGAAGTGATTTCGAAGAGAAATACGAACTCTCGTCACTCTCTCGTTACGGAACTGAAGGACTTGACGACGCCCATAATTTCAAAGGTAACATCGCCGAAATCGACACCATGATTCCGGCGTTCGAAGGTCAGCACACCGTCGTTCACCTTGCCGCCGACCGCAGCGCAAACGCCAACTGGGAATCAGCACTTCGGAACAACTTTGTAGGCGTATACAACGTCTACGAAGCCGCCAAACGCACCGGCGTAAAACGAGTGGTATTCGGCAGTTCACAACACGCCATTGGTGGCTTCTACCGAGACGAGCCGTACAAGTCGATCCTTCAAGGCAATTACGAAGGAATCGAGCACGGCAAGTTCAAGAAGATCGATGAAACCGTTCCGTTCCGACCCGATGGCTACTACGGTGCCTCGAAGGGCTACGCTGAAGGACTCGGCAGTTTTTACTCTGAATGGCACGGAATCTCATCGATAAACATTCGAATCGGCTGGACCATTTCTGACGACGACCCAACGGTTGCTGCTGGCGGACTCGCAATGTGGCTCTCGCACCGAGACACCTCGCAGATCCACGTCAAAGCTGTCGATGCTCCTGACGATCTGATGTACACAGTTGTATTCGGAATGAGCGATAACTACTGGAACATCTTCTCGCTCGACAAAGCGCGCGAAGTACTTGGATACGAGCCTCAAGACGATGCCGGACAAGTACTGAATCCCAACAAGGGTCTATCGCAACGCGATGACACCGACTTCAAGCAACACGAAGAAGACCCCGAAACGTACTAGGGGCGACCAGCGGGCCAAACGTATCCTCCCCCGGACCGGGGGAGCTAGAGGGGGAGACTGCGACGCAGAGCCGAGTCATCCGATGACGACCGCGACTAACGATGCGACGCGTGACTGAGTCGTTAGACGACGATGGAACCTAACGCCAGCGCGACTAACGCTATAACGCGCCCTTGTGCTACGATTTTTTAGTTGGGCATTTCAGAACGCCGTGCATCGCACACGTCGAAGCGCCCACCCCGCATCAAAACGGGGCTGTAGCTCAATTGGTAGAGCGCTTCAATGGCATTGAAGAGGTAGAGGGTTCGAATCCCTCCAGCTCCACCAGAATAAGTACGACAAGCCACTGAGAGATCGGTGGCTTTTCTATTTAACACCGCTAAGTTCTGAATGCGCTCTCTTCAACCCGCAGCACATCGAACGCCAGTGGCTATAATTCTCGACATTAAACCTCATAACTTCGGCGAAATTATTTGAAACTCTCCATTCTCGACCAATCTCCAATAAGCGTCGGCAAAACAGCGCACGAAGCTGTACAGGCAACCCTTGATCTGGCGGAAAAAGCCGATCAATGGGGCTACACTCGATATTGGCTGGCCGAGCACCACAGCTCCGGCACACTCGCCGACGCCAGTCCCGAAATACTGCTCGCAGCCATGAGTGCACGAACTGAAAACATCCGTATTGGCTCCGGCGGCGTGATGCTCTCGCACTACAGCGCACTCAAAGTGGCAGAAACGTTCCGGATGCTTGAAGCACTAGCACCCGGACGTGTCGATATGGGCCTCGGGCGTGCCCCCGGCTCAGATCAAATGGCAAGCTTCGCTCTGCAATCAGGACCCAACTCCGATCCGATCGAAAAATACCCGCAGAAGGTTTTTGACCTCATGCGGTATCTCAGCGAGACCTTCCCTACCGACCACCCATTCGGAAAACTTCGTGCAATGCCCGCGTCGCCAAGCTGGGCAGCTCCGTGGCTACTTAGTTCGTCAATGGGCAGCGCTGGTATCGCTGCGAGATTAGGACTCCCACTCTCGTTCGCCCACTTCATCGCTCAAGATAACGGACCCGAATATGTGAAGTGGTATCGCGATAATTTCGAAGCGTCAGAGTGGTTCGAAAAACCACGCGTCAACATAGGCATATCAGCCATCACGGCCGATACAGCGGAACGCGCATATGATCTCGCAACGTGCCGACACGTGATGCGTTTGATGCGGAACAAGGGTCAAGACCACGAAATGAAGGGCGTGCCGTCGGTAGATGAGATTAAGGCAATGGACTTCGACGGATCCGATCTGGAATTCATCGAGCAGCAACGCACCAAATCAATCGAAGGCGACCCCGCTACCGTGAAGGCAAAGATCGAAAATCTCGCCGAACAGTACGAAACCGACGACGTAATAGTCCTAACGATCACCCACGACTATGCCGAACGACAACGCTCCTACGAACTCCTAGCCCAAGCATTTAACCTAACCGGCGAAGGCCGCGTGGAAAGCGCCAAACCAAGAAGCTAGCGATTAGCGCGCCTAAGCGACCCGGAATTGCCCCAAAAACAAATCCGCATGCCCGCGTCTACACTTCGGGCGTACACTTATTTGGTTGAGAAAATCCCCGGCTGATCGGGGTTATTTTTTGTCTCGCACGTTTCGCAAACGTAACTAAGCAACATATCGCTCTACGGCTATGACTACTGACTCTCTTTCGATAGAGAACTCAAAACCGAATGCTCTGAGACCCATCTCCGGTCAGACCTACGCAGGTTTCACCGTCGTAGCACTCAGTCTTCTCACCGCATATTTCATCTCCCGCACGAACGGCGACGTCGCTGCCATTTGGGTTCTAGCCAACCTATTCGGACTCACCCTCCAACGAGCGCGCTTCTGCTTCGCATCTGCCTTCCGTGATCTTTTCCTATTCGGATCGGGTCACAACATGAAGGGCATCATCATTGGCATGGGAATTGCGACCATCGGGTTTAGCGCAATCATGCACTGGATCATCCCGAACCCTGCCGCAGGATTCCTTCCCGCAGAAGCACACATCCTGCCCGTTGGGCTCTCAGTGGTCGTCGGAGGCGTGCTTTTCGGCGTCGGCATGGTTATCGCTGGCGGCTGTGTTTCCGGCTCGCTCTACCGAATGGCAGAAGGCTACGTTGCTTCGTGGGTTGCGATCATCGGAGTCATCATCGGACTCGGCGCCCTGACTCTCACTTGGAACTGGTGGTGGGCGTTCTCGATTTCGAACGAGCCTAAAGTATGGCTCCCTTCGATTTGGAATCTCGGCTACACCGGTGCGATTGTTCTGACTCTGCTGGGCTTGTTGGCAATCTACCTTCTTGTGACTTTCATGGAGTACAAGAACGGTCTGTTCACGCCGCAGATCAAGAAGAAAATGGTTATTGCCATGAACTTCGACGAGCGGGTTCGCACCACGCTCGATCCTATTTTCAAACGCGGCTGGCCGATAGCTATCGGCGGAGTCGTTCTCGGAATTATCGGCATTGTGATGTACACCATCCACATGCCGCTCGGTGTTACTGGCGAACTGATGCGAGCTTCGCAGCTTGGCCTTGGCTGGATGGGCGTCGACGTGCCGGTACTAGACGGTCTATCAACCCTCGGAGGTTGCACCGGTCGATCTGGCGAGCCGGGCCTTCTGGGTCACACGTTCGCCATCACTGTCGGCTTGCTACCGGGTGCGCTGATTGGTGCGCTGTTTGCTGGCGAGTTCAAAATTCGATTGCCTAAGCAAAAGCGTCGCTACGTACAGTCGATCACTGGTGGAGTGATGATGGGTTACGCATCGGGTTTGGCAGTTGGCTGCACAATCGGTGCTTTCTTCTCAGCAGTTCCATCGCTTTCGCTTTCCGGCTGGGTATTCGGCCTAGCAATGGCTGCCGGTGCGTTCACTGGCACGCAAGTGATCAAGAGGATCGGATAAGCCTATGAGTGAAGTTATCGAAGTCGATCTTCGCGGCGTTGCCATGCCCGGACACCTTCAACAGGCGACCAAGGCTGTTGAAGATGCCGCTGCGGGCAGCGATGTAGTGCTTACTACCGATCAAGAGGTAGTTATTAAATATGTTCCATCTGCTGCCGCGAAAGTGGGAGTAAAGATGCGTATGTCGATGCCAGCCGAAGATGTCTGGCAGATCAAATTGTCGTTGGGTAAAAACCAGTAAGGGGTAGTACGAATATGGCTGATGAGCAAGTACCTGTATTGGATGTCCGCGGAGAAATCTGCCCATACCCAATGTTAAAGACAAACGAATTGCTCGATGGAGATCAGAAGGGCATTCAGGTTTTGGATGTTCTAACCGACCACCCGCCTGCACTTTCGACAGTGCCACCACAGGCTATGAAGCGTGGTTACGAGGTTGAGATAGACGAACTTGGCGCCGGTGAATGGCGCATGCGTTTATCTAAAATTTAGTTCTAGGAGAAATAGTGTGATTGTTCGTTCAAAGTTTCTGCAGTTAATCGTTTTGTCGGCACTCGTTGTCGCCGCTACGGTAATCGCAGCTTGTTCGTCTGAAGAAGAGGCAACGCCAGCGCCAGTAGTTCAAAATACTGCTGTTGTTGAGGCTACTGAAGAGCCAGTTGTTGAAGATGTTATGGAAGAAGTTGAAGCTTCAGCAAAGCTCGTAAACGCCGATTGGATGCTCGATAACCTAGACAACGAAGATGTTGTTGTTATCGACCTCCGAAAAGAAGAAGACTACGTAGCCGGTCACATTCCGGGTGCTATACGACTCACGCCGAACCCAGTTTTCCAGCAGGAAGACGAGAACGGCGTAGCGGGCATGCTCCCTGCCGCCGCTCACATTGCAACTGCATTGTCGGAGCTTGGTATCGAGCCTAGCGACACTGTTGTGTTCTACGACAGCGCTTCAAACCTCTGGGCAAGCCGAGCTCTTTGGGCTATGGATGTTTACGGTCACACCGACTCTAAGCTTCTCGATGGTTCATGGAACTACTGGAGCGCAAACGAACTCGAGACATCAACCGATGTTCCTGAGATCACTGCATCTAGCTACGCTTTCACTGCAGCACCTGACCTCAGCATTATTGCTGGATGGGAAGAAGTACTGGAATCGGTCGATGATCCTTCATCGATTGTTTGTGACGCACGTTCTCCTGAAGAATTCTCAGGCAAGGATGTTCGAGCCGCTGCCGGTGGTCACATTCCCGAGGCAGGCAATGTGAACTGGAACCGCGCGATAAACGAGCAGGGCGAATTCCTTCCTGCTGCTGAATTGCGAGAGATCTACGAAGGCGAAGGCATTCAGGGCGACAAGGTCGTATTTACGCTTTGCCAAACGGCTGTTCGAGCAACACACTCATGGTTCGTGCTCCAGGAACTTCTTGGATACGAGACCGTGAAGGTTTACGACGGATCATGGACTGAGTGGGGCAACCGCACAGACCTACCGATCACTACTCGATAGTAATAGATCTGGTTCTGTGTCGGCGTTGATTGGTCGTTACTAAATCGAAACAAAAAAGCGCCGACTCAATTGCGAGTCGGCGCTTTTTTGTTTCGTCGAGGCGGCTAGCGATACCAAACGTCATTCGAAGAAGCAGCCAAGCTCGATCCCTTCGTCTGGTGTCTGGTGGCGTCTGGAAATCCAAAAAGCTCCATGCCAGATCACTCAAAACCGAGCCTGAGTTGATCGAGGGCTACTCCCTACAAATCGTCTATGCTCATCACATGATGCCCCGAAACAACGTTCACACATCCCAGAGCGTCGCTCTCATGCGACGAATCCGGATCATTGTGCCCGTGTTCATGCTTGTCATCGGGACAGGCACGATCGGATATCTACTGCTGGAAAACGACTTTGGCTGGGTCGATGCCCTCTACCAATCAGTTATCACGATCAGCACCGTTGGGTTCGGCGAGGTCAAAGAGCTCAGCGCCGCATCAAGAATATTCACCATCGTGTTGATACTACTCGGCGTTTCTGCATTCACCTACACGTTCAGTATTCTCGGTGAATACGTCGTAGCCGGAGAACTCAGAGGATCAGTTAGGGCAAGAAAAATGCGTACAAAAATCTCGAAACTCAAGGGGCACACTATAGTTTGCGGATACGGGCGTATCGGAACTCGAATAGCGGAAGAATTCAAGACTATCGGTCAAGACGTAGTGCTCATTGACAACGATAAAAAAGTCACTGATCAGATGAAAAATTCTGGCTGGCTTACCGTCGAAGGCGATGCCGGCGATGACCAAGCGTTGATCGACGCAAACATCGAAAATGCCAGCCGCCTAATTGCCGCAACCGGTTCTGATGCAATCAACCTGATGATTGCGCTATCAGCTCGAACACTCAACCCGGAAATATTTATCGTTTCTCGAGCCGACGACGAGAATAACGAACTGAAGTTGCTGAAGGCGGGGGCGAACCGAGTCGTTCCGATCTACCGATCGACAGGTCGACGCATGGCTCAGCTGGCGCTACGACCCAATGCCGTTGAGTTCACTGACATAGCGCTAGGCGATCACGAGATTGAACTATCGATCGAGGACCTGATCGTTGAATCAGGATCGGCTTTGGATGGCACAACTCTCGAAATATGCGTCACACCCGAGGGCGCCAACTACATGGTCCTAGCAGTAAGACGCAAAAATGGAGCACTCGAAATGACTCCACCGCCATCGACCGCAATAGCCTCTAACGATGTAATCGTGGTGTTCGGAACGCGTGACCACTTCAGTGAACTCGAATCTTTAACCCGAAATTCGCCGGATTAGATTTCGCGCGATTCTCTAAGAACGATTCACAAGCATGACGGGAACGTCGACGTCATGAACAACTCCGTCGGCGACGCTACCTAGAAACGCACGTGAAACTCCACGACGACCGTGTGTGGCGAGAATCACCAAACCAGCGCCAGAATCCTTAACCGCTCGAACGATCTCATCATTCGCGTTACCTAGAACAGCTTCAGCAGAAATAGAAACTCCGTCTGAAGCAAGTTCGTCAGCAGCAGCTTGAAGCTTCAATTGTTGGTCGGCGAGATGAACTGATTCATCCCGCTGCGCTTGTTCAATTACTGCAGCAGCAGCGTGAACACCAGCCAAATGTTCGTCAGAAATCACCAGAGGATTCTCTGGAGTCACAACATGCAAAAGCATGAGACTTGAACCTGTCGCCTTTGCAATATATTTCGCGTTCGTCAATGCCAGCCCAGCAGACTCTATATCGTCAACTGGCACGAGGATTTTTCCGTACATGCAGCTTCAACTCCTGAGAATAGTTTCTATCCACTAAATGATCGTTCCCAAATGTATGTTCGAACCCAACGTATAGCAAGAGATTGCCTGCTAAATACAACCTCAGGTAAACACTTACTAACATTTGTGAAATTTATCACAACCGCTTCACACTCCGTAGAAACACATCACACATAACCGTGAAACGATGGAGTAATGAGCACAAGACATTCACTCTTTCACATGCGACCGTCCGAACTACTTGTCGAAGTAGAAATGACGATCAAAACCGCCATAATCGAGTTCGAACATCACCACCCAATGGTCGATGTTATCGACAAGGTCGAACATGGCTTGCTCACACGACACCGTTGGCTGGTCGCCGTCGGTGCAATCCTCATTCAGATGTCACTAGGCGCAATATACGCCTGGGGCGTATTTACTGGTGAGCTGACCGACAAAAACGGCGATTTCGGATTCACTGCAACACAAACACAGTGGATCTTTTCTGTAGGACTCGCCTCTTTCGCCGCAATGATGCTCATTGCAGGAAAAGCCGTAGCTCATTTAGGCCCGAGACCCGTCGCTATAGCTGGCGGAATTCTTCTTGGAAGCGGTTACGGACTAGCAGGCTTTTTCGGTCAGCTTTTTTGGGTACAAGTTCTATGCATAGGCGTGTTGGGTGGTGCCGGGATTGGACTTGCCTACGTGGTTCCAATCACAGTCGGCGTTCGTTGGTTCCCAGATAAAAAAGGACTCGTGACCGGATTCGCTGTCGCAGGTTTCGGTTTTGGTGCCTTGCTCTGGGTACAACTCGCCGGCGATTGGGGTCATTTGATCGAACGATACGGTGTGCTAAATACATTCCTCATATACAGCGTCGTGTTCGGCATTCTGGTTCACCTTGGCGGCTTATTGATGACCTATCCGCCTGCCGGATGGAAACCTGCTAGATGGAACCCTCCCGCTGCTCAAGCTCAGCAAGAGGCAGCACACGAATTCACACCTCGCACAATGCTCGCCCGTCCACAGTTCTACGTCCTTTGGCTATCGTTCGTGTTCCTCGCCCTCGCGGGTCTCATGCTCATCGGTATCAACAAGCTTTACGGTCGTGACGCCCTGATCGAAAGTGGTGCATTCACCGATCTAGCCGCAGCAGGTGCAGCCGCTTCAACCGCCTACGCCGTGGCATTCGCTCTATCGAATGGACTCGGCAGAATCGGCTGGGGCTTCATCGCCGATCGAATCGGATGGCGTCGATCGATGATGGTCATGGCTGTCACCCAAAGCCTCCTAATGATCGCCTTCTACTACATGGGCGGCTCGCTAGTAGGGCTCTATGTGTTCTTGGCTCTCACCGGATTCAACTTCGGCGGAAACTTCGCACTATTCCCGCTAGCAACAGCGAACTGGTTCGGAGTGAAAAACCTCGGCATCAACTACGGCCTAATGTTCTCGGCTTACGGCATCGGTGGAATCGTCGGTCCGATCATGGCAGGAATGTTCAAAGACGCCGGAGCCGACAAGGGACTGAGCGTTTGGCTCGCCCCGTTCCTGATCGCCGGAATCCTATGTTTAGTCTCCGGAATTCTCGTATCGACAGCTAAAGAACCTCGACTTGAAGCCGTTGCCGAGCCGGTTCCGGCTTAGCAAAATGGCTACCAATCTGTATCCTTCCCATAAATTCGTACAATCGCCGTTATTGGCAAATCTAAAACCAAGCTCGCTTGCCGCTCACGCAACACGGAGACACTGATGTCTGATTCGGAAATTTATTCACCTTCGGAATCGTTCGCAGCGAACGCTCATATCAAGAGCTTCGACGAATACAAAGCTGAGTACGAACGGTCGATTGCCGATCCCGACGCTTTCTGGGCGGAAAAGGCATCCGAGTACCACTGGTTCAAGCAGTGGGACACCGTACGCGAATTCAACTACGACGTCCGCGAAGGCGACGTAGATATCAAGTGGTTCGAGGGCGGGCAAACCAACATCGCCTACAACTGTCTCGATCGCCATCTTGAAACCCGAGGCAACCAAACCGCCATCATCTGGGAAGGCAACGAACCCGGCGAGCAGCGCGAAATTTCCTACAACGAACTTCACGCGGAAGTTTCAAAGTTTGCGAACGTCCTGAAATCACGCGGCGTAAACAAAGGCGACCGCGTCACGATCTACATGCCCATGATCCCCGAGCTGGCAGTAGCCATGCTCGCCTGCGCCCGAATCGGCGCAATCCACTCGATCGTGTTCGGCGGATTCTCTGCCGACGCACTTGGCGACCGCATAGCCGACGCCACTTCCACGGTCCTCGTCACCTGCAACGGCACAAACCGTGGCGCAAAGCCCCTCGAAATGAAAACCGTTGCCGACGCCGCAATGGAAATCGCCCAAAAGCAGATGGGCGTTCCCGTCGAAACCTGCATCGTTGTCGAACGAATCCCCGGCTCCAAAGGCGTCGAGCACGATATGAAAGACGGCCGTGACGTCTGGTACGCCGACGTCATGGCAAATGCCGACCCCGTGAACGAAGCCGAGCACATGGAGTCGGAAGACCCGCTCTTCATCCTCTACACATCCGGCTCAACCGGCAAGCCAAAGGGCGTGCTCCACACCACCGCCGGCTACATGGTCTACGCAGCGCAAACCCACAAGTACGTCTTCGACTACCACGACGGCGATATCTACTTCTGCACCGCCGATATCGGCTGGGTAACCGGACACTCCTACATCGTCTACGGACCTCTAGCCAACGGCGCGACAACGCTCATGTTCGAGGGAGTTCCTACGTATCCTGCGCCCGATCGCTTCTGGCAGATCGTCGAAAAGTGGGGCGTGAACCAGTTCTACACCGCACCTACTGCGATCCGAGCTATCGCAGCGCTTGGCGACGACTACCCCGACAAGTACGAAATGCCTTCATTGAAGTTGTTGGGTTCCGTTGGCGAACCGATCAACCCCGAAGCATGGCGCTGGTATAACACTCACGTCGGAAAAGGACGCTGCCCAATCGTCGACACCTGGTGGCAAACCGAAACCGGCGGAATTCTCATCACTCCGATACCGGGCGCAGTTCCAACCAAGCCGGGCGCAGCTTCGATGCCGTTCTTCGGTGTTGAACCTGAAATTCTCGATCCTGAATCAGGCAAGGTCCTTGAAGGCAACGGCGTTTCGGGCGTGCTCGCGTTGAAGGCGACCTGGCCGGGTCAGATGCGTACGCTCTACGGCGATCACAAGCGCTTCGAAGAAACCTACTTCGATATGTACAAGGGCTACTACTTCACCGGCGACGGCGCCAATCGTGACGAAGATGGCTACTACTGGGTCACAGGACGTGTCGACGACGTTATCAACGTGTCAGGACACCGAATGGGCACAGCCGAAGTCGAAAGCGCTCTCGTGCTGCACGAAGCAGTCGCCGAAGCAGCAGTCGTCGGCTTCCCGCACGACATCAAAGGACAAGGCATCTACGCCTACGTCACTTTGAACGTTGGAGAGGAATACACCGATGAACTCAAGCAAATACTTCGTGGGCAGGTAAGACAGATCATCGGGCCCATCGCCTCACCCGACGTCATCCACTGGGCACCAGCCCTCCCCAAAACCCGCTCCGGCAAAATCATGCGCCGAATTCTAAGAAAAATTGCCACCGACGAAATCGACACCATAGGCGACACGTCAACACTTGCGGAACCTGAGGTAGTCGACGACTTGATCGCAAGGAAGGGCAAGTAGGGCTACATACTTGCGCAAAAAAGAGGTATTCAAATGAATACCTCTTTTTTCTTAACTACCGAAACAACAATCTCTCAGTCGTTTCGTAGAGCCAAAGTTCGTACTTCTCCGAATCCCAACCAAGATTCGACACGCCTTGCTGATAAACCTCGAAGCTCGAAGCCAACCACAAAGAATTTGCAGCCTCATCGGCGTCCATCCGAAGCTCTCCAGCATCGTCCCACTGCCGAGTCAGCATTTTGCAGCCGAATAGCCGACGCTCGTCGCCCTTCTGGCGAATATCTGCAAACTCGGGCTGGTTCGGCGATTGCAGCACGACCGAAATAATATCGGCGCCTTCATCGAAAAAATGCTTGACCCAGCCAGTAAAAATTCTCAGCTGAGCACAAGCGTTCGGTTCATGTTCAAGACGCTCGACAAACTCCGATTCGCGAGCCATCGATTCTAAGTACGCCATCATCCCAGCGACGATCGCAGCCTTGCTTCCAAATACCGAATAAATCGTCTGCGCTGAAACTTCGGCATCCTTGGCTATCGCAGCAATCGTGGCGCCATCGAACCCGTCTCGTGCAAGTAATTTCCTGGCCGAGGCCATAATCTTCGAGCGCGTTTCAGCTGCCTGTGATTCCCGCAGGCTGGAGTTATATTTCCGTCTTGTTGACATCTAGTTTCTTAATTCAATTTAGTACACTACAACCAATTCAACAACTTCACTTGAATTGATCAAACACTCTGGCTGGAGAGTAGTAGCACGCAATGACAAACACGCAAAAACTGTCAGCACTCGGAATCGCTGGCCCAATTACTTTTGTACTAGGAATAATAATTGCCGGAACTCAGTACGACGGCTATAGCCATATATCTCAAGAGATCAGCCAGTTGGGCGGAGTTGATTCTCAGTATCCGTGGATCCAAAACCTCAATTTCTACTTGCTCTCTCTAACCGTAATCGGTTTTACGTTCGGGCTACACAAAGCAATTGACGGCGGCAGAGGCTCGATCATTGGCATAGTTCTAATCGCACTCCTGGGATTTTCGGCGGCGGGATTAAACTCTGTGTTTCCTTGCGATTCGCTCTGCGAGGGAATCACGGCAGCAGGAAAACTTCACCTGATTACTGGAGTAGGCGGGTTCCTCGCGATGGCGATCGGACTAATCGTAGTTTCCAGACGAATGGCAAAATCACTCGAATGGAAAACCTACAGTCGCTACACTCTCGCAGCCGGAATCCTCGGTTTCGTGCTCTTCTTTGCCATCGGCGTAACAAAGGGAATCGAAGATGCGGAAGTCGACGGTCTGATGCAACGCATCTTCATCTCAAACTACCTGATCTGGCTGTTTGTAACCGGACTTCGAGTGGTAAGAAACCCCAAACTAACCAGTGAATAATCTGTTCGTAATTTGATACGCAAAAAGGCCAGCCAAATCGCTACACTTCCTCGTTCGGCCCAACTTCTAGTGCTTAAAACTCGGACTGCCGACATATATCTCTGATCAACCCGAATCGTTTCCAGTTACTCTGAATCTCACTACTGGTGAAGTGAACATGATGATGACTAAGGGGCGACAGTTGAACAAGCGAACAGTGGCACGATGGGACGACCTGAACGAGCAGACTCCAGTCGGCGCACTCGTTGAAAACGTCGACCTCGTAATCGTTCGGTACGGCGACAACGTTTCAGTCTTCTACGGACGTTGTCTTCACCGAGGTGCAATGCTCGCCGACGGTCACATCGACGGCAAGAATCTAATCTGCGGTGTCCACAACTGGGACTACCGAGTCGATACCGGCATCAGTGAATACGCCAACGATGAACAGCTTCCAAAGTTCAACGCTTGGATCGAAGATGGCAACGTTGTTGTCGATTCCGATGAGATTCACGAATGGGAACAGAAGAACCCCCAGGCCTACAACCGTGACGCCTATCTCGGACAATACGCCGATTTGCACGACACGGAAGACGAACCACACAACGGCCTGATTCAGTCATTAGCAAAGAACGGTCTTTCAGGCGGAGAGCACGGCCCTGTCGACGCTATGGGCGTCCCACGCAGTCAATTGCCATCATGGGACGACATCCAATTCGTTACCGCCCAGCTCGCGAAAGTCCCTCAACTCGATGACACTCCGGTTGCCACGAAACTAGTCATCGGACCAAACGCGAAAAAGCCGTTGGTCTTAGATATTCCACTGTTCGTATCTGACATGAGTTTCGGTGCGCTTTCCGAAGAAGCAAAAGTTGCGCTCGCCATGGGCGCCGAACTTGCCGGAACCGGCATTTGCTCGGGCGAAGGCGGAATGCTGCCTGAAGAACAAGCTGCCAACAGCAAGTATTTCTACGAGCTAGCTTCTGCGAGATTCGGCTTTTCGTGGGACAAGCTCGACGACGTTCAAGCGTTCCACTTCAAAGGCGGGCAGGGAGCAAAAACCGGCACAGGCGGTCATCTTCCGGGTCCAAAAGTAAAAGGGAAAATCGCCACAGTCCGCGGTCTTGAAGAAGGTCAGCCAGCAGTGTCACCAGCTCGATTCCCAGACTGGGATTCTGTCGAAGATTTCAAGAAGTTTGCCAATGAAGTCCGTGAGTACACAGGCGGAATTCCTATCGGATTCAAACTGTCGGCTCAGCACATCGAAGACGACATCGATGCGGCTCTAGAAATCGGTTGCGACTACGTAATTCTCGATGGACGAGGTGGTGGAACAGGCGCAGCTCCACTGATTTTCAGGGACAACATTTCGGTCCCCACGATTCCTGCTCTTGGGCGCGCACGTCGTCATCTCGATGCACGGAATCGACAGGATGTTACGCTGATTATCACAGGCGGGCTTCGTACTCCTGCCGATTTCGCCAAGGCACTCGCAATGGGAGCCGACGGTGTCGCGATTTCGAATTCAGCCATCCAAGCGATCGGCTGCCTGGGCATGCGGGCGTGTCACACAAACAACTGTCCTGTTGGCATCGCCACACAAAAAGAAGATTTACGAGCAAGGATCATGGTCGCTGCGTCAGCCAAACAACTCGCAACATTCTTCGAATCGTCGGTCGATCTGATGAAGTTGCTTGCGAGGGCTTGCGGTCACACCGATTTCAGCCAATTCGAACTACGTGACTTAACGACTTGGAAGCGTGAGATGTCCGATCTGTCAGGCGTGCATTTCGCAGGGGCTACTGAATAGGTCGACAGCATCGAAACGCACGAACATCACGCTTTGTACGGAATGCCGCTCAGATCGGCGGCTTCCTTCATCACTAGTTCGGTCAATTCACGTGGAGTTTGACCATCGAAGTAGTGCGGGGTTCCGAATCGGACGGTGATTCTGGTACGAAGCGCCGGGATGGTCCAGTTCGGCGTAAACGGAATCCACTTTGCGATCCACTTGCCCACAGCCGACTGCTCAAGACCTCGTCCTTTGCGGTCATATTCGATTCCGACAGGGACAATGGGAATTCTGAGTTCATGTCCCTTTTGTCTCATATGCCTATCTTGGTAACGCTTCAGCAAACCAATCAGACCTTCTTCAACCGAATCTACGGAATCGTACTGATATTCACCCTGAGTAAACGCAGCGGTGATCAAACGTCTGTCCAGACGGTCTTCGACGTCTTTTGCCAATTCAACCGCGCGTTTTCGAGGATTATCGGTGCCACTTTCCTGCCAAATTACCGTGCCCATCGCGGTTGTCATGTTCTTCTGAACAAAATTAATGGGTGCGTTGTGTCCGAAAGAATCGGTCGAAACAAAACTGATGAACTCGCCCGTAACGTCGGCAATAGCAAACACGTCAGCCGAAGTTCGATGAACGGGCGCAAGCATTATCGGCCGAGTGATGGGAATCTCGCCTTCGACTCGGCTGCTGAGCAACAAAGCGCGCTTAGCTACGGGAATAAACGTATGTCGGAAGATCTGGTAGTTGAAACGCCACCAATTTTCCTTGAGACCCAATTACTATCCCTTCACGAAACTAAGTTACAGCGAGGCTGATCTGGTACAGAACGAATACCAGTATCTTGCAGGCTCTTGATTCTATCTCAGCAATCATGAATCACACCGGTTTCTGATCAGAGAATCTCATAACGAAAATACGCTCGGTGCCCGTCCTTCATAACGCCATATATACAATCCATCACCATGACATCGAATCCGACTGACAAGCCAAATATTCTCTACATAATGGCCGACGAAGCTATTGCCGAGTTGATGGGCGCCTACGACCACCCTGTCGTGAAGACTCCAAACATCGATAAACTCGTGGCTCAGGGCGTCCGCTTCGACACCGCCTACACTCCGTTCCCACTTTGCGCACCGGGGCGGGCTGCCATGATGACGGGTCGACACGCGTCCAGCATTGGGGCGTGGGACAACGCCGCTCCGTTCGCTTCCGATATTCCAACGTTCGCCCACTATCTTGCCCAGAACGGCTACGACACTGTTCTTAGCGGCAAGATGCACTTCGTTGGTGCCGATCAGCTTCACGGCTTCTCACGACGGCTCAACACCGACATCTACCCTGCTGACTTCGATTGGACTCGACCAGAGTGGGTCGCAATGAAGGAATCGAAGGGCGAAGACTGGCGCAACATTATGGAGAACCGAACCCAGTACAACGCTTCGCAATATGGCCCCGATGCCGTGAAGATTGACGTACAGCATGGTCCGCTTTCTTACGATGAAGAAACTCACTTCAGGGCTAAGCAATATCTAAACGCCCGCGGTAACAACCCTGAACCGTTCATGCTCACTGTTTCGTACCACCACCCGCACGAGCCGTTCTGGCCGCCTAAGAAGTACTGGGACATGTACGAGGGCGAACAGATCGACATTCCAGAATTGCCCGACAATCTCGAAGAGACGCAGTCGATGATGGATGTTTGGCTGAACGCCTATCACGGTGTGAAACGCTACGATCTACGCGATCCTGAAGGTCTCTATCGATTACGGCGTGCTTACTACGCGTTAATGACCTACATGGACGATTTAGTTGGTGAACTGCTCGAAACACTCGAACGAACCGGTCTGGATAAAAACACGATCGTCGTTTTCTCTTCAGACCACGGAGATATGCTCGCCGAGCGAGAGATGGTTCAGAAGCGAGCGTTTTACGAGTACTGCTCGCGAGTGCCGCTGATCGTGAAATACCCAGACAATCGCCACGCCGGAACTGTTGTGAACACGCCTGTTACAACGCTCGATCTTCTGCCGACGTTTTGCGAAATGACCGGCAGTGACGCATCGCAACCGTTCGATGGCGATAGCCTGATTCCGCTGTTCGTTGCCGAAAAACCTGATCGTCACGTGTTCGTCCAAGCGCACGAAGTGGTTGGCGTTCCTTGCATCATGGTTCGCAAGGGCGATTGGAAATACAACTACATTCATGGCCACGATCCGCAACTGTTCAACCTGAAGGACGATCCAAAAGAATGGGCCAATCTCGCAGGATCTCCTGAGCACGGTGAAATCGAAGAAGAACTGAAATCACTGATCCTCAATGAGTTCGATCTCGACGACATTGCTGCCGAAAACCTCGCTTCGATAAGGCGTCGCGCTCTCATCAAAGAAGTGATGCATAAGCAGGGTGTGAGCTGGACACATAAACCAGAATTTGACCCACGCCGAGATACACTCGAACAACACCTGCCGTAGCTCACTGATTCAAACGGTGGCGATCTAAGAAAGATGCCCCAATAAGTTGGCAATCGGGAATTTGCTCAATGGCAGTCCCTTACCGGATACTTTTCGAAGAGAAGTCCGGCATAGAGAGATAGTCCATTTCACTCCCTCGCAACCGTATAAAAACCTCGATTCGGTCGAGTTTCTTGATCTCCAGCATATATGTGACTCGTAATTCGTGCTAAACATGGGCGCACTGCTTTTAAGTACGGAGACGTACAGATAAAATAAGAACTGGTTACTCACACGTGTCTCGCGATTTAATAATTCACAATCGAATTGCTCGGCTTGCAGCGGATCTAACACCGGCTGCATTCGCGTGTCTTGTCACATTTGATTCCGAATCCGATTCGATCACTGTAGTTTCCGTATCAGGTATCAGCACACCGCTATTCTCCCAAGTCAACAATTCAGCTCGGCGTTCGCACGGCGGTTGGGTTCCTTCCATCACAGTGGGCGCAGCTGCCAATATCGCTCTTGAGACGATCTTCCGTAACAAGAAAAGTGTTTCGGCAACAGTAGGCGAATTTATCGACCGAGTCCTCCCGGATTCACTCATCAATTCTACTTTCGATCAGTTCACCGAACAGTATTGCACCGGCATTCCGATCATCATTGATGACGAGGTATGTGCCGCTATCTTGTATGCCTCATCTGTGAAATTTACAAAACCGCAGGTCAGTTCTTGCCAGGCGTTTGCGGATAAAGTCACCGATTCGCTCTCGAGGCTCTTCGCTGAACGAAAGCTGACCGAGCAGATAGAAGAACTAATCGAACAACGCCGACAAATTCAGACGGCTGATCCGATCGGACTGACCCAACGAAATCATACGAAACCCCTGTCCCCTCGAACATTCGCTGATATTCATCTTTCCTTGGAGACCCAGACCGCAATCCGAGGTGAGCGTGAGCTAAACCTGACGAGGCGAGAATTTGACCTGCTCGACACGTTCTTACAAAGCGCTGGTACCGCTTTGTCACGGGTGCAGATCATCTCTCGTGTGTGGGCTGAACGAAACGGAGTCAGTTCAAACGTATTGAACGTGACAGTGAAAAATCTTCGAGATAAGCTCGAAGCGGCTGGTGAGTCGCGGGTGATCCACTCAGTCCGAGCATATGGGTACATTCTGAAAAATTAGCAGAGCGACATTTCTAATCGATTCCGCAAAGCCTAGATCGACGGTACAGTGAATTCATGTCGAACTCACACAAACGAACATTTACGCTCTTCTCAGCTTTATTGGTACTAGTGATCGCTTCCATGGCGTGCTCCAGTGAAGCAGATTCTGAATCAGTAGAAGCCAATTCATCCCCCAATTACGAAACCTGTGAAGGATTCGTAACTGCTGAAAACCTTGGCGGAGGCACGAACCCAACAGGCCTCGTTGACCGAGCAAGGGTTCTAGATATCACGTCGATTCCGGGCCTTGCCGATAGTGGTGCTACAGCCAACTGCCTAATTGAAGTGTTCAGAACAGTCGATGGCACCGACACTCCGGCTCCCGGTGATTCAATCACACTCTCGTTAGTTCAGTTCGAAACTGAAGAGATTGCGTTGAACTTATTCAACTCAACACTGGCTGCAGCTATTCTCACAGCCGAACAAGTTGGCGATCTCGCTGAAATCCGACAAGAGGTCATTGGCGATTACTCGTACTTGATGGACATTAAAGCAGGTGGAATAGGAGCGATCGTTGTTTTCGTTTCTGGTTCGACTTTCATTTCAATGAGCTCTACGGCTGATGATGAAAGCAACGCACTGCTCGACGGACAGCAGTTGGTTGATTCTGCACAGGGCGTACAATCTCGCCTGCCGTAAGTTAAAAATCGGATAAGAGCCGGGTCAACAAAGAAATTTATTTATTCAGCTATTTGAATACGACCGCGCCACCCACATTATGGAAGCGGCGGGCATCGACATCATCCTCGCCACCACCCGCCACGGTGTTGAATACCTGTCTGACTACTGGCACCCAGTTAGCGATCAGTTTTACGTGCTCTGGGACACCGAAGCCACTCACATGACGGTCGTCGGGCTTCCTGCCGACCAAAAGCGCGAAGCGTTCATCGTTGCCGGTGCATCTGAGGCAACCACTCTAGGAATAATGGATCCATGGATTAAGGATCGACGTTTTTGGGGACCCGGTTACTACATTCAGACTTGGGACAACCCACTCGATCCTAACCCAGCGCCTGGCGACGCCATGGAAGTCACCGCGAATGCTCTGAAAGAAAAAGGACTTGAACGCGGAACTATCGCAATCGAGAAGCGATACCTCGGTTCAAAGTATTCCGAACGTCTTCAGGAGTTGTTACCGAACGCGACGTTCGTCGATGCGGAAGACGCTATTTGGCAATTGCGAATGATTAAGTGCGACGAGGAAATTCGCCGCTTCAGGATCGCATGCGAGCTCGGTAGCAAGATTTGGCTCGACACCGTTCACGAAGCCGAAGAGGGCATGACGCAGTCAGAGCTTCAATCTGTCTACAAACGTCTCTGCATTGAAAATGGAGCCGATTACGAGCGGGCGTACATGATATTCGGGCCTGCCGGTCTTGATCTTTCTAATGGATCACCAGCGTCAGGCGATGTGGAACTGAAAAAGGGCATGTTCATCAGAATCGATGGACAGGCGAAGTACAAGGGTTACATCTGCAACCTTTCACGAATCACTGGATTCGGCGAGGTAAGCGACTCGCTCGCAAAGGCGCACGCCGTTGAGAAATGGCTTGTCGAGCGTTGCATGGAAGAGATGAAGCCAGGGATGAAGTGCTCCGATCTTCGCCAGATCGAACTCGATCTATACGATGACATTGGTTATCCACCTGTAATTCCCTACACGGGTCACGGCGTAGGCCGGGTTGTCCACGAGCCGCCATACATCGCCCTGAACGATCACACCGTTCTTCAACCAAACATGGTCGAAACACTTGAGCCTACGATCTGCCACTCAGAAGGCGGAGACATGTTCATATCGATAGAAGACCAGTTCCTTATCACCAATGACGGAATCGACTGGCTAACCGAGTCAGCCCCGATGGATCTGTACGTCTAGGGCTGTAGTCGCTCTGCGCTCGACACTCAAGTAAACAAAAAGAGGCGGAACCAGAACGGTTCCGCCTCTTTTTGTATGTCAACTGAATCTTCTATTCGTTCGGACTACGCAGTGGCCTTCCACCGACTCTTCGTCGCTTTATGACGACGACGAGTATTACGAGTCCAATCAACCATATAGGGCTGAAAATCACTAGCCAGAGTCCGCCTTTGGCGAAAAACACGCCGATCGACTGTAACGTTCGAACAGCATCCCGAGTGGTGTCACCAGCATCGAGTTCGGCGGCAGCTACTCCGATAGTTTCTCGAACGAATACCAAGAAGGCACCCGTTGCTTTGACCTCGCCTACATCGGTCTGACCAGTGACGGTGAGTTCGACAAAGTAGGGGTTCGGTCGGTGATTTTCGTACTTGTGGCTGGTGTCTACTTGTCCACCACCTTCTTCTTCGCCAATCACACCTTCAACAGGAGCCGAGCCATCGCCGAAGTTCCACGAGTAAGCGATGTCTGTTACGCCGTCGGGTCGAGTAAACGATGCCTCGAAATCGGCCGTATTTCCAGATTCGATCGTCTGGTTCTCACCAGCGAATACTTCGATAACTGGCAACCGACTAACCGTAGTCACCAGAGTGTCTTCACCCTCGGCAAGCCCCGAATCACCTGAGCCTGTTAGTTCCGCAGTGACGATGAACGGCGAATCTTCGTCTCGGTCAAAAACGTGAATGATCGGTGAGGTGATAACTTCGTCGCCGTTACCCGTTGGAGCCACTCGGTTTACGGTCGACTCTCGTGATCCATCTCCAAAATTCCACGTGACAAAGAAATCTTCGATACCTTCTGGCGGAGTGAATGTCGCCCGGAAAGTCACCGGATGCCCCATCGCAGCAGCGATATCGTCACCGGCATTGATAGTCATCTGTGCCGGAACTGATTCTAGGCTTACAGATATGAATGAGAATGCCGAGCTTTGCGACAGGAACGTTAGCCGAGCTTCAAGCGATTCAAGATCGCTCTGAATATTGGTTATTTCCTTCTGGATGGTAATTGCGTCTTCAACGGAGAATGCGCGGTCGTATAGAAGTCGCAATGTACCGAGTGTGTCTTCTAGAGTCAGTGCCCGAGCAGATACATCAGTGAACTCTTCCGTGAAATCCTCGCTTCTCGTCGAAGATGACTTCACTTTTACTGCTAGGTCGGAGAACTGTTCAATCACATCGTCGAATCTGTCGGCAGGAACTCGAACTGAAATTGTCCCCGAGTAGTTGCGGGGCTGACTTGATGAAACGACCCACCCACCAGCTGCGGTTGCGATGTTCGAAATATCGTCCATCGACATGGTTACATCGTCGACTGTGACCGAGAGATCGGCTGTTCGAATGATGATTCGACCGTCAGTCGCCGAAGCAATTTCGTTTTCGCCGGACGCAGAGCCTGAGTTTCCGGAAGTTGTGATCAGCACGGGATCGGTGGGCTCGGGTGAGACAGAATCACCACGAACTACCACGGTTGCGGCTGGGGCGGCAGTTGCTGCGGGACTGCTACCACCTCCAGAAGATTCGTCGCTATCGGATACATAGGCAAACGAATCATTTCCAGAGGACTGAAGCTTCGCGTACTGCTCCTCAGTAATTCCGTAACCGGAGTCGAGTACGGTGTCGCCCATCACGGTTACTGATGAGTCATAGTTGCCGGGAGCACCGGCAGCCCCAGGGTTACCAGGAGCGCCCGCCGGGCCTGAAGTGTCATTGCTGCCAGACGCACACGCCCCGACCAATGCCAGCGCGAATATCGCCACTACCGCAAGAAAATATCTCGGATTCAATCGTTTATTCATAACTGTCCCTCGCTTAGAAGAATCGACGGTCAAACGTCGAAGGTTCTTCGATGCCAAACAGGTTTAGCATCAGTATCTGATTGCCCAGCCCGGCATGACCCTGTAGTGGTATAACGTTTTACTTGATCAATTTGTTCCACGCCTCATTGAAATCAATAAAAGGAACCCATGGAATACAAGCTATTTGGACGCACCGGTGTGTACGTCAGCCCAATCGTGTTGGGCTGCATGATGTTTGGTCAAAAGACCGACCTCGACGTCACTTGCGAAATCATCGATTACGCACTCGGTGAGGGAATTAACTTCCTCGATACCGCCGATGTTTACGGCGGGGGAGCTTCAGAAGAGTTCGTTGGTGAGGCGCTCCAAAGAAACGGCAAACGAAACGACGTATTTCTGGCGACCAAAGTGAACGGTCGTATGTCGCCTAAGCCGAACGATATTGGAACCAGCCGACATCACATCATCGAGGGCTGTGAAGCGAGCTTGAGGCGAATGAAGGTCGATCACATCGATCTGTACCAGCTACACCGACCGAACTCGCACATTGCAATCGACGAAACACTGCGAGCGATGGACGATCTCGTTGATTCCGGCAAGATTCGTTACGCCGGAACGAGCAACTACGGATCATGGCAGTTCGTCGAGTCTCTGTGGGCATCGGAGAAGCTTGGCCTTAACCGATTCGTCAGTGAGCAGTCGCCGTTCAACCTCGCCGATCGTCGTGCTGAACGCGAACACCTTCCTATGTGTCAGACGTACAGCACAGCGTTCATTCCGTGGTCGCCGCTCGCTGCTGGCGGTCTAACCGGTAAGTACACGCGAAATGCTCAGCAAGCTTCAGGCACCCGATTTGGAGATGAAACCGACCCCGGCAAGCTCAAACGGTTTAGCGGTGGTGTGATGGATATCGCCGATGGACTCGTTCCAATCGCCGAAGCCCATAACGCAACAGTCGCCCAAATTGCACTAGCGTGGGTCGCCG
>Ga0233439_10001478_pt1 | contig 29934 bp, 25 predicted proteins | sample SI_123_September_6_FD_182713 | JGI IMG/M metagenome (GOLD analysis project Ga0233439, IMG submission 182713) | Seawater microbial communities from Saanich Inlet, British Columbia, Canada - SI_123_September2016_100_MG | ecosystem: Environmental > Aquatic > Marine > Inlet | place: Canada: British... | reverse complement strand
GCCTGGCAAAGATTCGCACTGAGCCTTAAGGAAAACAACAAGGATCTAGCCTCCTACCTGATTCGCTTTGTCGACAGGCAAGACAAACCGTTCGCGACCAACTACAGACTGATTCACCTAAAGCCCAAGACCATTAAACGATACAAGTCATTCAAAGCAACAAACATTCGCAATCGCGAGATCATCCTTCATGGCGTAAAACGACTGTCCCGATTAGACCCGGAAGACGCTCTTCTAACCCTCGAAAAATACGAGAAACTCCAGGATTTCAACCCTGATGAACTTGAGGACGCATATACCTACATTGGAGTTCGACTCGCTGGAAAATCCAGTGATCTCGCTCTCGTTGATTCGTTGCCGGTAAACCTGCACGAACACCCAAAACTCGTTGAAGCCCGAATCCGCCAGAACCTGAAACATGGTGACTGGAGCAATGTCATGGTCCTGATCAACCTGCTACCTCAGGAACAGCAGAAGTCGAATCGGTGGCAATACTGGAAGGCCCGCGCGCTTGGCCTCTCTGCCGACGAAGCTGACCGAGAGATCGCACGTAACGTCATGATCGAACTCAGCAGCGAGCGATCCTTTTACGGCTTTGTCTCTGCGGATATTCTGCAAAACCAGTACAACTATCAGGATGAGCCAAGCCCTGTTACGTTGGAGCAGATACTGTCGCTTGAGGAAAGTCCCGGCATCCAGCGGGCGCTCGAACTATTTGCCCTTGGGGAACGCTCACAGGCTCGACGGGAATGGTATTTCTCTACCTCAGATTTCAACAATGTAGAACGGGACGTTGCCGCCCGGGTCGCTCTTCGCTGGGGGTGGTACAAAGCCTCCATCCAGACGATGATCGACGCCGGAGCATGGAATCACCTTGATCACAGGTTCCCTATCGCCTACGCCGATACTTTTATTACCCATGCACGTCGCGCCAACATCCCAGTTCAGTGGAGCCTAGCCATTGCACGCCAGGAGAGCTCGTTCATGACAGATGCAAAATCCAGCGCCGGCGCACTGGGTGTCATGCAGTTGATGCCAGCTACTGCTAAACAGGTCGCGGCTAAGATCGGTGTGTCTTACCCGAACAATAGAAGCCTGACAAGCCCGGACTTGAATATACGACTCGGCACCAATTACCTCGCCCAGATGCTACGCAAGTTTGACAACAACCGTATCCTTGCTTCTGCTGCCTACAACGCAGGCCCCGGGCGGGTGAACCAATGGCTGAACCCGGATGTGCCATTCGATGTGTGGATCGAGATTATTCCATTCACCGAAACCCGAAATTACGTTCAAAATGTGTTGATGTTCTCCAGCATCTACAGCCGGCGTATGAATGAGCGCCAGCCGCTGATCTACGCTCACGAGCGGAACTATTTCTCGCCCCAACAAGTCAGTGCCATTCAAGCGCTGGCCGAAAAATTATCCGTAAAACCGCCAGAGAATACATAGTTACTTTCATGCTAATCGATATTGGTGCCAATCTTACTCACGATTCGTTCGATCACGATTTTGACGATGTACTGCGGCGCGCCCATGATGCCGGTGTTACCCAAATGGTAGTGACAGGCGCATCAATGCAAGGCAGCGAACAGGCCGCTGAACTAGCGAACCAGCACGAACAGCTGTTTGCCACCGCCGGAATCCACCCCCACCATGCAGAAGAAACCAGCCGTGAAGCACTTGCTACACTAAAGGGACTTCTGGAAACAGACAGGGTAAAAGCCGTGGGTGAAACCGGGCTCGATTTCTTTCGAGACTTCTCGCCAAGACCCGCACAAATCAAATCGTTCGAGCAACATATTGAGCTAGCCATCGAAACAAACCTACCCATGTTCCTGCACGAGCGGGATGCTCACCCTGTCTTCGCAGACGTGCTTTCAGGTTATCGGGATAACCTGGGTGACCTGGTGGTTCATTGTTTCACTGGGGAAAAAGAAGCGCTTTACGCATATCTTGATCTGGACTGCCACATTGGCATCACCGGCTGGATTTGTGATGAACGTCGCGGCCAACATCTATTAACCATGGTGAGGGACATCCCCGGGGAACGCTTAATGATAGAAACTGATGCGCCATACCTGATGCCCAGGAACATCAAACCAAAACCCAAAACCCGCAGGAACGAACCCCAGTACCTTAACGTGGTTTGTGAAACAGTTGCCGAGTGCAGGGGTGCCAGCATCGAGGAAGTGGCCAGCCAGACCACGCACAATGCACGGCGGTTCTTTGATTTACCTGCCCCACAGGATAAGCAAACTTGATCGTCCAGCTTTTTACGACCCTTGGATGCCATTTGTGCGAACAGGCGCATGAACAGCTACTGTCACTTACTGATGGCGGAATGGACCTGAGTATCGAACTGGTCGAGATTGCGGATTCAGAAGACTTGATGGAACGATACGGCATCACCATCCCGGTGATTCGGACCGACGACAGAGAAATCAGCTGGCCCTTCTCTGTGGACGCCCTGCGGGCTTTTCTTGAGAACGATACCTGATACCATTGTCTGCGTCTCTCTTTGACTGGACACCATCCTTTAAGCCATGCCACCGCTGTTACAATGCCACCGGATCTCGCATTCCATGGGAACCAAAACCCTGTTCCAGAAGTTGGACCTGACGATCAACAGCAATGATCGTATTGGTATGGTTGGTCACAATGGCTCTGGCAAATCCACATTACTCTCTATTCTGGAAGGCTCCGAGTCTCCCGATGCTGGTGACATCTCACGAAACAAGGCGCTTCACCTGGAGACAGTGGAGCAGTTTATAAGCCCTTCACTGCTGGACCTGACACTCATCGAGGCATTGGCAAGCAAACTGCCCGATGAAGAAATAATCAAGAGTCGGTACAGAGCCGAACTACTCCTCACCCAACTGGGGTTCTCGGATCACGAGCACGGATTCGTGGTGGCGGACCTGTCAGGCGGCCAGCAAAATCGGCTAATGTTTGCCCGGGCGATCATTACCGAACCCAATGTGATTCTGTTCGATGAGCCCACCAACCATCTGGATCTCAGCACGTTGCTTATCTTCGAAAACCACCTGAAATCAATGCGTGCTGCGTTCCTGCTTATCTCGCACGATCGCGAGTTTTTGGACTCTGTCACCAACCGAACTGTCTTTCTGAGAGACGAACACATCTACAACTTCGCCATGCCTTACTCGAAGGCGCGGGACGCCCTTGAAGAACACGATATAGCCGCCCAGCAGACACGAGAACAGGAAGAGAAAAACATTAATAGGCTTGAGGCAAGTGCCCACCGCCTGGCTGTCTGGGGAAAGGTATACGACAACGCAAAGCTCGCCAAGAAAGCCAAGACGATGGAAAAGCGAATCGAGCGCCTCAAGGAAACACAGACTTTTGTGTCCAGGGGCTCAGGGCTAAACCTGACTATCGATGTCAGCAGCGCCCAGGCCAATCGAATGCTTCATATCGAACAGCAGGATATCGCCGCACCGAATGGTAAACCGTTATTCCATATTGAGGACCTGATGATCAGGCCCGGGGAACGAGTTGCACTGCTGGGTCACAACGGTGTCGGTAAAACGACACTGATCAACCTGATAATGAACAAATATCAGCACAACAAAGACGGCGATGTCGTGAAGTTCAACCCCCAATCTGACATTGGGTACTACGATCAGGAACTTCAACTGCTGAACCCCGCTCTTGGCCTGATGGAAACACTTCGCGAGAACTGCGATGGCCCAGACTCAGGCCACAAGGCATCCCTGATCAAGGCTGGATTTCCATTTAAGGACCTGGACAAGAAAGTAGGTGTCCTGTCCGGTGGCGAAAAAGCTCGCATCATGTTCCTGATCATCAAACTTAACCGGCCCAACTTTCTGATCCTGGACGAACCGACCAATCACATCGACATCCAGGGCAAGGAAGAACTTGAAGAACAGATCCTGGAATCCAACGCCACGGTACTGATAACGTCACACGACCGCCGATTTGTAGACAACATCGCAGAACACTATGTCCTGATCAGTGACGGCCAGCTAAAAGAGATCAATCATGCCGATCAGTTTTACAGGAGCAACCCAACAGAAGGACAGAGCCGTAAACAGCTGGACAACACGCCGGACCACGTACAACTGGAGGATGAAGAACAAATCCTGGCTCGAATCGTCGAGCTGGAGGCCCTGTTAGAGGCTGATCTGCTAAGAAAACCCCGCTTCCAGAAGCCAAAGTCACAGGAAGTATGGCGGCAAGAACTGGTTCAGTTAAACAGCAAGATCTAATTTCACCCCATCCATCTCGACCCATACGCCCCCTCTCGCCATCTTGAGCGAAGCCGCTAGCCAGTAGGTAAAGACGATCGTGGAGAAGAGCAGCCATAAAAAAACCCCGCAACTTGCGGGGTTTTTTGTACCAGTGGCAAAGAGCCTTCAGCGTTACCTGGCTTAGCCTCTTGGGACCTAAAAGCGGTACCGTGGGAAAGCCGTCAGGTAAACGACCTAGAGCCCTATCTACATCATGCCGCCCATACCACCCATGCCGCCCATATCAGGCATTGCAGGTGCTGGTGAGTCATCTATTATGTCGGTGACCATACACTCTGTCGTGATCATCAGACCGGCAACAGATGCAGCAGCCTGAAGCGCTGTACGAGTTACCTTGGCAGGATCAGGAATACCAAAGCCGATCATATCGCCGTATTCACCGCTTGCAGCGTTATAACCTTCGTTATCACTCATCTGCTTGACTTTATCGACGACAACAGAGGCTTCCTCACCCGCGTTAGTCACGATCTGACGCAGAGGCGCTTCCATAGCACGACGTAACAGATTAATACCTACGTTCTGATCTTCGTTGTCACCTGATAGGCCGTCAATAGCATTGACCGCTCGAATCAGTGCAACACCACCACCAGCAACGATACCTTCTTCGACAGCAGCTCGAGTAGAGTTAAGCGCATCTTCAACTCGCGCTTTCTTCTCTTTCATTTCTACTTCAGTGGCAGCGCCAACTTTAAGTACTGCAACACCACCAGCGAGCTTTGCAACTCGCTCCTGGAGCTTTTCACGATCGTAGTCAGAAGAAGTTTCTTCGATCTGGGTACGGATCTGATTAACTCGCGCTTCGATATCATCAGACTTGCCAGCACCATCGACAACGGTTGTGGCTTCTTTAGTCAGGCTGATTCGCTTAGCCTGGCCTAAATCGTCAAGCGTAGCACCTTCAAGTGCCAGGCCGACTTCTTCAGAAATCACAGTACCGCCAGTCAGGATAGCGATGTCCTGCAACATCTCCTTACGACGGTCACCAAACCCAGGCGCCTTGGACGCAGCAACTTTTACGATGCCACGCATGTTGTTTACTACCAGAGTTGCAAGCGCTTCGCCTTCAACATCCTCAGCAATAATCATCAGCGGCCGGCCAGACTTGGCTACTGCTTCCAGTACCGGTAGCAGGTCGCGGATGTTCGTGATTTTCTTATCGAAAAGAAGAACATAAGGCTCTTCCAGCTCTGCACTCATGCTGTCCTGGTTGTTAATGAAGTAAGGCGACAGGTAACCGCGGTCAAACTGCATACCTTCAACAACATCAAGTTCCATCTCAAGACCACTGCCTTCTTCAACAGTAATAACGCCTTCTTTACCAACCTTTTCCATGGCTTCGGCGATCTTCTCACCAACTTCCATGTCGCTGTTAGCAGAAACACTACCCACCTGCGCAATAGCCTTAGTGTCGGAACAAGGCACAGCCAGTTTCTCGACTTCGGCAATGGCAGCAGCAACAGCTTTGTCGATACCACGCTTAAGGTCCATTGGGTTCATGCCAGCAGCAACTGACTTCAAGCCTTCGTTCAAAATAGCCTGTGCCAGAACTGTTGCAGTTGTGGTTCCGTCACCAGCGATATCAGAAGTCTGTGATGCAACTTCCTTAACCATCTGGGCGCCCATGTTTTCAAACTTGTCCTGAAGCTCGATTTCTTTCGCTACGGATACACCATCTTTTGTTACTGTCGGTGCGCCGAATGACTTATCGAGTACTACATTTCGGCCTTTAGGGCCGAGGGTGACTTTTACCGCGTCTGCCAGGATGTTTACACCCGCAAGCATTCTTCTTCGCGCGGAATCACCAAATTTCACGTCTTTAGCTGTCATAATCTTTTAATCCTCTATCTATCAATTCTTTTGGCAAAATTCTCTGGTTACTCGATAACGCCGAATATTTCGCTTTCGCTCATGATGAGAAGTTCCTCGCCATCAACCTTCACGGTGCTTCCGGAATACTGACCAAAAAGAACCTTGTCGCCGACGCTAAGATCGACATTCTGTACGGAACCATTGTCCAGTTTCTTTCCGGGGCCTACCGACAGCACTTCACCCTGTGAGGGCTTCTCTGCAGCGGAGCCAGGGATAACAATCCCACCGGCTGACTTGGTTTCTTCTTCCATGCGGCGTACAACCACACGGTCTTGTAATGGACGGATACTCATTCGTTTCTCCTGATTTAATACTGGGACATTGGGCCCAAAACTGCCCGCTGGCCTGTCTAACAAAACACAGCTAACCTTGACTAAAGGCCCTTTATATTGGGCCTTGGAAGCGGGCGATTAGCACTCTCCTTTAAGGAGTGCTAATAATATGGTCAGATTTAGCAGAGTCAAGCCGAGACTGCTAAAAACCCATGAAATTACTGTAATAACAGGCGATTCACGACCGGGACGCAGATTCTATGGCCGAATCACGACAAAACACTCAGGAGCGGGTGTGGCAGATCGTGCACCAGATCCCAAAAGGTCAGGTCGCGACCTATGGCCAGATCGCCAGACTGGCTGGTATTCCCAGGCATTCAAGGCTGATCGGCCGAATACTCTCAGGCCTTCCCCCCAACACCCGATTGCCGTGGCATCGCGTCATCAATTCACAGGGAAGAATCACCAATCCGGCGAAGGATCGGCAGCAATCAAGACTGGAGAAAGAAGGCGTAACCTTGATTAACGGTCGAGTCAGCCTGAAGGTTTACGGTTGGGACACCAACTGAGCCCGCTCATATCGAGACAGCCAGACAACCAGCAGGATCGCTGGGATACCTAACATCGCTGCGACGACGAAAAACTCAAAGTAACCAAATTTATCCACCACCAAACCGGAAAAACCGGATATGAACTTACCCGGCAGCGTCATCAGTGAACTGAATAGAGCGTATTGAGTCGCCGTGTACGCCCTGTTTGTGAGACTCGACAGATAGGCGATGAAAGCCGTCGCTGCAAACCCACCGGAAATATTATCCGCAGAAATTACGATCGCCAGGTAAGAAACCTTGGGCTCCAGAACACTTAGGGAAGCGAACAGCAGATTGGTTACCGCAACCGCAACCGCACCAATAAGGAGCGGCCTCATCAGTCCCCATTTCACAACCAGAACACCACATATTAATGACCCGGCGATACTCATGAAGAAGCCGAATACTTTGGCGACATTGGCTATTTCAGTTTTGGTGTAACCCATATCCAGGTAGAAGGGGTTCGCCATAATGCCCATGGCGATATCACTTAACCGAAAAACAGCGATAAACAGCAGGATGATGAAGGCGACTTTGCCATTGCGCGAGAAAAAATCAATGAATGGCCCCGCCACTGCTCTGGTAAACCATCGGCTTAGTCCAATCGCTGACAACTCAAGCGCAAAGGAGTCAGACTGGCGATCAGGCTCTGCTACCAGGACAACCGTTATCACGCCAACCAGCATCAGGGCTGCCATGACCATGTAAGCCATAGCCCACGAAAAATACTCGGCAAGATACAGCGCGCCGGCACCAGCAACCAGCAGCGCTAATCGGTAGCCAAACACATAAGCAGCAGACATGGCTCCCTGATACTCGGGCTCTGCAGACTCGATTCGAAACGCATCAATGGCGACATCCTGCGTCGCAGACGAGAACGCAACGAGAAAAGCACAACAACTTAAAATAAGTAAATCTGCAGGACCGATAAGAGACATGAGCACCAGACCGCACGCTATCCCCATCTGCCCGATCAGCATCCAGCTTCGACGCTGGCCCAGAGTTTTCGTCAGAAAAGGAACCGGAATCGAATCAACCACAGGCGCCCAAAGCACCTTGGTGGAATAGGTAATACCAATCCAGGCAAAGAATCCAATGGTACTACGACTGACATTCCCTTCCGTTAACCATGCGGTCAATGTCGAGAACACAAGCAGGAACGGCAAGCCACCCGAAAAACCCAGAAAGGTCATCGCAATAACCCGGGGGTTCGTATAAATCAGCAGCGTTTGCCGCCAGGTTAGGTCCTGCAAGCGCCACCTAGTCCCGGAAATTGTTATATTGCAGAGGGGTGTCGATTTCTTCTTCCTTGAGCATACTCATCACTCGTTGCAGGTCATCTCGTTTCTTTCCGGTTATCCGGACTTTCTCACCCTGAATCGCCGCCTGAACTTTCATCTTCTTGTCTTTGATCATTTTCACGACCTTTTTCGCAAGAAGGCTTTCGATGCCTTCCTGGATTTTGATGTTCTTGTGCAGCAGTTTTCCAACGTGTTCCTGGTCTCCGATATCCATCACCCTGGGATCAATCGACCGCTTGACCAGTTTCGCCCTTAGTATATCGATCATCTGGTCCAGCTGGATATCCGCTTCAGCGGTGATGCGTACTACATCTTCTTTGCGTTCAAATTTCGCATCAACCCCCCGAAAGTCAAAACGGGTCTTAATTTCCCTGTTCGCCTGATCCACCGCATTAGTGACCTCATGAAAATCCACCTCTGAAACCACATCGAATGAAGGCATGTTTATTTATCCCTATATTCTTTAAACTATTTATCGATTTAATGTACAAGCATACCAACTGCATCAGTGAACCACTATGTTTGACCAGCCGGTTGTCGTCGTCAAAGGAGGAAATTCGATTCTCGACTTCCTTGATGATGGTCTAATGAGGTTCTCGAACAACCGAGTTTGTTTTGGGGCAGTCAATGCCCTGCAGGTACTTGAAGACACCCCCGCGAATGTCGTCATCATGGAAATGGACGCTGGCGAGATGACTGGCTTCGAACTCGCTGAAGCGATTCGCGATATCGACGAAGAACGAAACCACTTCACTTATATCATCCTTGTCGGCGCGATTGACCATGAGCGAGACCAACTGGACGATTTTCACCAGGCGATCGATGCGATCACTGGCTCCAAGCGAGCGGCCGTCATAGAACACCTGGCGCTAGCCGGGGCCCGAATCTCCCTGCAAATGAACACTTTGCGCGCCTCAAACGATTCTCTGCAGCACCTGTGCAACAACCTCAGGAAAGGCCAGTTGCTGGATCCACTAACAGGACTCGGCAATCGGGAATACGCGGAGCAGGCGCTTAAAGACACCATTCGGCAAGTGGAATCCCGCGGCGGAGCGGCGTGCATTGTGATGATTTCTGTCCACAACTACGAAGAAGTAAAAGAGACATACGACACCTCTATAGCCGGCGAACTGATCGTTAATATCTCTGAGCGAATCCAGAGACTGGTACGGCCATTGGATGTTGTAACTTATTTTTCACCGGGCCTGTTTGCCCTGGTTCTGATACAGCCCAACATCAAACAGTGCACAGCCGAATGCTATAAACGTATTTTTGATGGTGTGCGCCTCAAGAGTTACACAACGACGGCGGGCTTTCAGCCGGTCTCAATTGGGATGAGTATCTGTGCCGCTACCGCTGACACCGGCGCCCCAACCATGGGCAACATGATCAAGTTCGCCACAAAAGAACTAGACGAGTCAGTGCGAACTGAATCTATTATGGTTCACCACATCATACCAGAGTAAACAGAAAACCTATGGGCAAGCGACTTTCAAAAATCTACACACGCACCGGAGATGACGGAGAAACAGGCCTGGGCGATGGTAGCCGAGTTAAGAAGACCCACCCCCGCGTAGAAGCCATGGGCAGTGTGGATGAATTGAATAGCATTATGGGCGTAGTTGTTGAGGGGTTAATCCTGGAAGGCTTTGATGATCTCATCGACATCGCAAACTTTATGCGATCGCTCCAGCATCGGATATTTGACCTGGGCGGGGAGTTGTCCATTCCAGGTTTCGAAATCGTTACCAAAGATCATGTGATCGCTATCGAAGAACACCTGGATGCTCTTAACGGACATCTTGACCCGCTTGAAAATTTTATCCTGCCCGGCGGGTCCGCACTCATCGCAAACTGTCACATGGCAAGAGCGATTTGCAGGCGAGCCGAACGCAATGTCGTTCTACTTGCAGAAAGTGAGGATGTGAATACAGCGTCAAAGGAATTTTTAAACCGACTGTCAGACTATCTGTTTGTCGTCGCCAGAAGCTGCGCGCGCATTACGGCCATCGATGAAGTGCTCTGGCAAAAAGGTTAGTCAGGTCATCACATAATGACCCGGCGAATATCTGATAATACCGCACCAAGGTGAGACGTGAATCTTGCGGCTTCTGCACCATCAATCGCACGATGATCGTAGGAAAGAGATAGCGGCAGCATAAGCCGAGGATTAAATGTCTCTGCGTCATATACCGGTGTCATTTTTGATCGAGACACGCCCAGAATCGCTACTTCCGGCGCATTTACAATGGGTGTGAATGCGGTACCGCCAATTCCTCCCAGACTGGAGATGGTGAACGTCGCTCCCTGCATAGCATCCATCGGTAATTTTTTGTCGCGTGCCAGCTTCGCCAACTCCGCACTTTCTTGCGCAAGCTGCGTCACACCTTTCCTGTCCGCATCTTTGAGTACAGGCACAACCAGACCATCGTCGGTCTCTACCGCAATGCCAATGTGGTAGTACTTCTTAACAATAAGGTGGCTGTAATCACTATCGATCGATGAATTAAATTGAGGGTATTTCTTCAACGCATCGACCACAGCCTTAATCAAAAAAGCCAATAGCGTCACTTTGGCTCCGCTGGATTGCAGTTCCAGGTTCTGTGCCTTGCGAAAAACCTCCAGGTCCGTGATATCGGCCTCGTCAAACTGGGTAACATGCGGCACATTCAACCAGCTTCTATGCAGATTTTTGGCACTCGCCTTTCGGATGCGGCTGAGCGGTCTGTTCTCGACTTCACCCCACTTCGTGAAGTCCATCTGCGGTATTTCGGGTATCCCCGAACCGCCGGAAGAGCCTTTGCCTGCGATCCGTGCTTTGACAAATTCGTGTATGTCTTCCTTGAGAACCCTGTCCTTACGCCCGGTGCCTGTTACTTCTGTGATGTTAACCCCATATTCCCGGGCCTGTTTCCTTACGGCTGGCCCAGCGTGAACACCCCCGGTTTTCGTTTCCTGATCCTGATATTTGCTGGACTGGCTATCTGACCGCGGCTTTACTGCGACTGTTTTTCCTAAAGAGGTGACTGCATCTGACCTGGCGGTTTGCTCAGCAGTTGACCCGACGCGCTCCACTGGAATGTCGGCGGTATTCTGCGCCACAACCTCAATCGGCACCCAACCAACAATTGTTACCAGCGAATCGCCCTCACGAACCTCATCCCCTTCAGTAATGAAAATTTCCTGGACAACCCCCGCGAGATCCGTCGGGATCTCCATACTTGCCTTGTCTGATTCCAGGACAACGATAGAGTCACCCTCTTCCAGCACGTCTCCCTGGTGGACCAGTACCTCTGCCACAATAATTTCCTGTGCGTCACCTACATCCGGCACAGGAATAACTTTCGAGATTTCCATTTTTCGCGGTGCCAGTATTCCCGAAGCAGATGGGTCAGGCTCTAGTGCAACCGCCTGTTCCTCACCAACCTCCACTGGTTCAGGAGTTGGGGCTGGGGCTTGCGACACTTCACGGGTGTCAGCTTTTTCACTGATCTCAATCTCAGCAAGAAGTGAACCTTCCGTCACCTTATCGCCCTCGGAAACCGCAAATGACTTGATCGTCCCGGTGCAGGGCGACGGTATTTCCATACTGGCCTTGTCTGACTCAAGTACGACCAGGGAAGTGTCGACATCAATGACATCACCCACCGCCACCAGAAGCTCGATAACTTCAACACCTTCTGCTTCACCAACGTCAGGTACGAATACTTGCTCTAACATCAACTATTCCTCACAACGTCACCGGGTCTGGCTTGCCCGGATCAATACCGTAAAGTTCAATTGCTTTCGTCACCTGGGCAGCATCGATAACATTTTTCTGAGCTAATGCCGATAACGCGGCCACTGTTATGTAATACCGATCCACCTCGAAAAACTTCCTCAGCCGTTCGCGAGTATCGCTCCGGCCAAACCCGTCGGTACCCAGAACAGAATACAGTCCAGGTACAAACTCCCGAATCTGGTCCGCGTAAGCTTTCATATAATCCGTTGCAGCGATCACTGGACCACTTACGCCAGTCAGGCACTCTTCGACATAGCTAAGTCTGGGCTTTTCCTGAGGATGCAACATATTCCATCGATGTACGCTAAGCCCCTCGCGTCGAAGCTCGTTAAAGCTGGTGACACTCCAGATGTCTGCGATCACACCGAAATCTTTTTGCAGTAATTCTGCGGCTGCAATCGATTCCCTCAGGATTGTGCCCGACCCGAGTAGCTGGACGACCTTCTTGGAACTTTTTACAGCGTTTTTCTGCAAGCAGTACATACCACGAAGAATCCCCTGTTCCACACCATCAGGGATTGCAGGTTGTTCATAGTTCTCGTTCATGATCGTGATGTAGTAGTACCGAGGCAATTTCTCTACATACATTTCCTGCAGCCCCTGCCTGATAATCACTGCAAGTTCATAAGCATAAGCAGGATCATAGGACACACAGTTTGGCACTGTCGATGCCAGGATATGGCTATGGCCATCCTGGTGCTGCAAACCTTCGCCGTTCAATGTTGTTCGACCGGACGTACCACCCAAAAGAAACCCGCGCGCCTGCAAGTCACCTGCAGCCCAGCAGAGGTCACCGATTCTCTGGAAGCCGAACATGGAATAGAAAACATAGAAAGGAATCAGCGGTGTTTCATTGTTGCTGTATGACGTCGCGGCAGCTAGCCACGCTGCAAACGCGCCACCCTCATTAATACCTTCCTCAAGCACCTGGCCTTTTTTATCCTCACGGTAGTACATGATCTGGTCCGTATCCGTAGGTTCATACAACTGGCCACCTGAGGAATAGATACCGAGCTGCCGGAACATACCCTCCATACCGAAGGTTCTAGCTTCATCCGGGACGATGGGCACGATCCTCTCGCCAATCTGCTTGTCCTTGATCAACGTGCTGAGAATCCGAACGAACGCCATTGTCGTGGAAATTTGTCGATCGCCCGTACCTTTTAGCACCGACTCCAGCACGGACAATGGCGGAATCTGCAATGCCTCAAAATCAGATTTCCTGCGTGGCAGTGAACCCCCGAGGGAAGACCTTCGCTGCTTAAGGTAGCGCATCTCTGTGCTGTCTTCCGGTGGGCGGTAATAAGGCACCTTTTCCAGCTCGGTATCTGATATCGGAATATCGAACCGGTCCCTGAAATCCTTCAGCCCTTCAAGGTCCAGTTTCTTGACTGAGTGCGTATAGTTCTGCGCCTCCCCCGCGGGCCCTAACCCGTAGCCCTTAACCGTTTTTGCAAGAATGACGGTGGGTTGCCCGGTGTGAGTTGTAGCTGCTTCATAAGCGGCATAAACCTTGTAAGGGTCATGACCACCTCTGTTTAGACGGAAGATATCCTCATCCGTAAGATCCTCCACGATCTTCAAAAGCTCAGGATACTTTCCAAAGAAATGCTCGCGTGTGTAGCCTCCCGATCTACTTTTATAGTTCTGGTACTCGCCATCAACCGCTTCATCCATTCGCTGCTGCAACAATCCAAACTTATCCTTTTCGAAAAGCGGATCCCACTGCCTGCCCCAAACCACCTTGATGACATTCCATCCTGCGCCACGGAAAACACCTTCCAGCTCCTGGATAATCTTGCCATTACCTCTGACAGGGCCATCCAATCGCTGCAGATTACAATTGACGACAAAAATCAGGTTATCCAGGTTCTCTCGCCCTGCCAGTGCGATCGCACCCTGTGACTCCGGCTCATCCATTTCACCATCGCCAGCGAAGCACCAGACTTTTCGCGAACCACGACCAGCAAGGCCTCGATTGTCCAGATACTTCATAATATGGGCTTGGTAGATCGCCTGCAGTGGACCCAGCCCCATCGAAACCGTTGGGAACTGCCAGTAGTCCGGCATCAGCCAGGGGTGCGGATAAGAAGACAAGCCATCTCCATCGACTTCCTGGCGAAATTTGTCGAGCTGTTCTTCAGACAAATTCCCTTCAAGGAATGACCTGGCGTAAATACCCGGCGCGGAGTGGCCCTGTATATAGATCAGATCACCCAGCTGTTCCTCTGTTGTGCCGCGGAAGAAATAGTTAAAACCAACGTCATAAAGGGTGGCGCTCGACTGGAAGCTGGAAATATGACCGCCTAGCGTTCCGTCCTTAAGATTCGCACGCATCACCATTGCCATGGCGTTCCAGCGAATCAGGGAGCGAATGGAGCGCTCCATGAAAAGATCACCGGGCATCCGGGCTTCTTTACTGATGGGTATGGTGTTCCGGTATGGGGTATTAATCGCGTAAGGTAGCTGGGCTCCAGTTTCAGTGACCTTGGTCGACAGCCGCTGCAGAAGATACTGGGCGCGTTCGACGCCTTCAGTCTCAATGACCGAGTTAATCGCCTCGATCCACTCCTCACTCTCAACCGGATCAATGTCCGTCAGAGGATCTCGCTCCATCTCAATCTCCAGTTGGTAACTGTTAACAGTTCAGGTCAATCTTAACGAAAATGGCAGTGAGCAGTTAACGAATAAACTTGAATTCTTTATTGACCAAGGGTCTCGCAGAGCATTTTTATACCTTCAAGCATCCTTAGACTGGGACGCGTAATGAGTGACGCATCTATTGTCCTGACTCGGCCACCCCAGCCAAGATCATTCCAGCGGTCATACCACGCACTTTTGTATCCAGGATAGGGACTGGATACAACCAGGACATCCGGGTTACGCTCCACTACGCTCTCATAGGAAACCATTGGAACGAAGAACTCGACATCGGAAAAGATGTTCTCAGCACCACAGACCTCAATCGCCTGACCAATGAGGTGTTGGCTGTTGACTGTGTAGAGCTGAGCATCCGATATCTGAAAAAACACTTTCGGTGAGCCCGCTCCACTGCTCGATTGCCTGAGCCTCTGAAGGTCGACCCGAAATTTTTCCGCCAGCTCAAGTCCGCGCTCGGGTTTCCCGACCAAAATACCTAGCTGTTGAACTGCCGCCGCGATGCCTACAAGGCTACTGGCTTCATTCACGAAAACCGGATAACCGAGCGCTCTTAATTGCTCAAACGTCCGGTGGTTACCACCGGTCATCCACGCCACAATGAGGTCCGGGGATTGCTCTATCACGGCCTCTACGCTGACCGAAAATGCATTACCCAATCTTGGAATATTTAAGGCAGCCTCTGGATAATCAGAGAAATCTACCGTCGCCTCGATTCGATCGCCTACGCCCAGGCTAAAAAGAAGTTCAGTGAGATGCGGGGACAAGCTAACAATTTTCCCGGCTGGTTCAGCTAACACTACCGTCGTCCCGGAATCATCGACTACCGTGATATCTGCAAATACTGTCACAGACCAGCAGAGAAATAACAGCAAAGTGTGTTTCACAATTTTCGGGCCAGCTTACGCCTCAAGGTTGCCCAACTAAACGCCAGGCCCGGGTCAGTCTTTCGACCCGGCGCAATAATACTGTGACTCGTGATATCCATGATTTTGTAACTCTCCATCAGGCTGGCACAGACATCCGACAAGACTTCGTATTGAGCTTCCTCGTAAGCGATTGTGTCAGTTCCTTCCAGCTCGATGCCAATGGAATAGTCATTACAGTGTTCACGACCACCAAAGCTGGACGCACCTGCGTGCCAGGCGCGTCGATTAAACGGCACAAACTGGATGAGTTCGCCCGTTCGACGAATAAAAAGGTGACTACTGACTTTTACACTCTCAAGCTCCGCCAGTTCAGGGCCGGATGCATCCAGACAATTGGTGAACAGTTCGCATACCTCCTGCCCACCGAATTCTCCTGCTGGCAGGCTGATACCGTGCACGACGATCAGGCTTATCTCACCATGGGGGCGTTCATCCTGGTTCGGGCTATGTACCTGCATCGCCACATCTATTAGATGATCCACCACTGACATCTTAAATCTCACTCACCTATTCGACGCGATCATATCATCCCGATAGAATACGACCTCTTTTAACCGGCAACTGTCGCTCATGAACGTGACAAAGACAGGACAAGGCATGATGACTGTCGGAGTTGTACTCGGCATGGTCTTCCTGACCTTTTTTTTTGGCGGGGTTGAAGAAAACCGAAGAAATCCCAATTCCGACCCTACCTCACTCATCCATCCAGAAAGCATTGAGGTTCCCCTAAAGCGGAATCGGCAAGGACATTACCTGCTTGTAGGCCAAATTAATGGTGAAGATGTCGAATTTCTATTAGATACCGGCGCAACAGATGTTGTTGTTCCGGCAAGTACCGCACGCAGGCTAGGTCTGCCTTATGGGATGCGTGGAAGAGCGATGACGGCGAACGGACCAGTGACGATTTACCAGACCCGTATCGACGAACTTCACCTGGGAGAGATCAGGCTGACCAACATCGATGCCAGTATTAATCCCAACATGGAAGGCGCAATTCTCCTGGGGATGACCGCCCTTGGCCAAATCGAATTCAGCCAGCAGGCTGATACACTTACTTTGAAACAAACGGCGCTGAAACAAAAATCCGGCTGAACTTATGGACTACTTTCACGAACTGACACAAACGGTAAACAGAGCTCTCGACGAAGACATTCGAACAGGCGACATTACCGCTTCCCTTATTGATCCAGAAAAAAAGGCTCATGCAAGAATCGTCACCCGGCAGCCCGCAGTGGTCTGCGGCCGCCCGTGGGTGGATGAAGTCCTGAGACAGGTGGACGCTACAATAACCCCGCAATGGCATATCAAAGACGGCGACCAGGTCCAGGCAGGTGCTCTACTGCTGGAGCTAACCGGCAAGGCGAAAAGTTTGCTTACAGCAGAGCGCACCGCGTTGAACTTTCTTCAGCTGCTCTCTGGTACCGCCACCCGAACAAACACCTATGTTCAAATGATTGAGGGGACCGGGGCTACCCTGCTAGACACGCGCAAGACGATTCCTGGACTTAGACTAGCCCAGAAGTATGCCGTTAAAACCGGCGGCGCTGAGAATCACCGAATTGGTTTATTTGATGCCTTTCTGATTAAGGAAAATCACATAGAAGCAGCTGGCTCGATCACTGCTGCGATTGAAACAGCAAGACAACTTCAGGGCGACCTTCGTGTTGAAGTCGAAGTTGAGAATCTGGAGCAACTGGGTGAGGCGATCATGGCCACCCCGGACTGGATCATGCTTGATAACTTTACGCTGGGAGATATGCGCAAGGCAGTTGATATAGCATCAAATACTGGCATCAAACTGGAGGCCTCCGGGGGTATTGAAACCTCTGCCGAACTGAAGAAAATAGCGTCCACGGGCGTCGACTACATTTCACTCGGCGCGCTCACAAAACACAATGAGGCGATCGATCTATCAATGCGATTACAGTGAAGTGATAGGACCAGATACCTGGATTTTTTCTACCACCTTTTATTTTCCCTGGCTGGATCAGCCTCCACTAAAATTTCTACAGGCCGATGTCACCAGTGTTGAAATTTCACAGTCAGTGGACTTCATCATTCACGCTGCGACAGAAACTGCTTCTATTCACTTTCAGACGGCACCGCGAGCAATGCTCCAAACTGCCATTGACGGGACCAATTGCGTCATTGAGATCGCGAAGAAATCGCCCGTAACGAAAGTTTTGTTCACTAGTTCGGGGGCGGTGTATGGGAAAAGCGCAGGATTGGGCGCTGCGTTTAGCGAGGATTCAGCTTCAACCCTATCGACCACAAATCAATCCAGCGCCTACGGTGAGGGTAAAAGAGTTTCTGAAATGCTGGGCACGCTAGCGGCTGCTGTATTCGGTTTCGAATTTATCATAGCGAGGCTGTTTGCGTTTGTCGGACCCTTTCTGCGACTTGACGGACACTGTGCCATAGGGAATTTTATTGACGATGGTTTACACCTCGACAAGATTACCGTTAAGGGTGATGGTTCCGCTATTCGCAGCTACATGTATTCCGCCGAACTAGCAGGATTAGTGGGTAGGATCTGCGACAAAGAGGTCGAAATCATGCAGCCACCCAAGCCAAACCTCGTGCCCGAAAGATACCTACCCTTGGTTTCAAAAGCAGCCAAAGAGCTGGACCTTAATTTATTTCACTCACTTGAAGACTCGATATCAAAGACAGTGCTTTGGCATCGACAATTTACCCAGGCATCAAGGTCTTGGTCCCCAGCCCAGTAAAGTAAAGTAGTAATCTAATCGATCACTCGACTTCGTTAACCTTAATCTCCTTTAGCTTACGGCCCATGCTTAAAGGTATGTGGGTTAATAGACACATTACCAAGCCCCTGCTTGCTCGAACGTCAGCACTAAATTCACCGAACCAAATGACATCCAGGAGAGCGGCGCTTAAAGGCTGCTCTTTACTGACTGCCAGGCGGCCTCCGCTAGAATAGAAGCCACATCGCCCGGCGAACGGTTATTCCTGCCGGATAACCAAAGACGAGAGTATTCCAGCGTAGAACCGCAAATCAACGGTACATACATACTAGTGGGCAATTCGAGCAGTGCACCTGATGTCACGTGAGGCACAAACCAGTCATAAATTGACTGGCCAAATTCACGATCCATCTTCCGAAGCTCCAGTTTGGCATTGTCCGAAAGCGTAACTTCCCGTGACAGCAAGAACCCTGCGAGCTCCGGTTGATCAGTCACCCATTCACAGCAAAAGGTAACAATTGCTTTGATGCCGGTACTGGCTGTCCTTCTGGGTAAAAGAGCCTCGAGCAGACGAGAATTAAATTGATTAACGCCGTCTATGAAAAGCGCTTCGGCGATTCCTTCCTTGTTGCCAAAGTGGTGGTAAAGGCTGCCAACGGAACACCCAGCATCGTTAAGGATATTGCTGACGTTAGTTCGCTCAATACCCACTTCCGAAAAATGGCCCAGAGCCACCTCCATCACGCGAGATTTCAGTTCACTGGTCTGGTTTTTTCGCGACATGACTTATTAGAACATTATTCTAGTATTTATTTCTAGTTTTGATATATTGCACACTCCAGATACCTATTGGAACCAATTGATGGATATTGAGCTGAGTAACGATGACCTCTCTTTTGAAGCAGAGGTAAGAGAATTCCTTGCCGGGAATGCCTATAAAGACGGTGAGGATCCAAATAAATGGCGAATGGACTGGTTTGAAAAAGCCAGGGGAAAAGGCGGCTGGGATGTGCCCAAGTGGCCTGCCAAATTTGGCGGTCCTGGCTGGACGCCGAACCAGCATTATATCTGGCAGAAAGAAACAGCCAGATCGAGCACCCCTTGGGACATGCCCTTCGGACTCAGCATGCTGGGCCCTGTACTGATGGCCCATGGGTCCGAAGAACAGCAGGAACGATTTTTGCCTGACATCCGCGCACGGAAGGTTAACTGGTGCCAGGGATACTCCGAGCCAGGTGCCGGCTCAGATCTGGCAAGTCTCAAGACAAAAGCAGTGCTGTCTGAAGACGGCAGCCACTATGTTGTTAATGGCACCAAGATCTGGACCACGATGGCACATATTGCAGACTGGATCTTCTGTCTGACCCGCACCAGCGACGCAGGTATCAAACAGGAAGGGATCACTTTCCTGCTGTTTCCGATGAAGCAGGAAGGTATTGAGGTTAAACCCATCATTACTCTGGGTGGTTCACATAGTGTTAATACTGTGTTCTTTACTGATATCAAGGTACCGGTAGAAAATCGTGTCGGTGCAGAAGGTAAAGGCTGGACCTACGCCAAGGGTTTACTTGAGCATGAGCGAACAGGTATCGCAGGTATTTCAAACTCCATCGTTGCCCTGGAAGGTTTGAAAGACAAAGCCAGCAGTGTGAAGCGTGGCAACGGTAGCCTGATGGATGTACCCAGCTTCAAAGCCAAGGTCGCCGCTCTCGAGATTGATTTAATGGCGGTTGAGTACACAGAGCTCAGGAGCCTGGCGACAGCAAGCGCTGGCACGGCGCCGGGACCGGAGTCTTCAATCCTGAAGCTCAAGGGAACAGACATTCAGCAGCGGATACAAAAGCTGACCATGGAAGCTGGTGGACAATTCTCTGCGGCTTGGGGTGGCACTAATGCCGGTCCGGATTTCGCCAGAGCTGGTATGGGCGGTTATATGGGCAGCCGCGTTTACACTATTTACGGTGGTGCCAGCGAAGTCCAAAAAGACATTGTTACCAAGAAAGTGCTTGGCATTAAGTCGTCGAAGAAATAGGAAACTTTGAAATGAATTTTGATTTAAGCGAAGAACAACAACTGGTTTCGGATTCGATTGAACGGTTTGTTCTGAACAACTACGACCTGGAAAGCAGAGTCACCATTGTGCAACAGTCGCCGGGTTTCAGCCTGGACCACTGGAAGACCATGTCGGAACTTGGCTGGCTCGGACTGCCCTTTAGTGAAGATGATGGCGGATTCGGCGGTGATCAGCTTGATACGATGGTATTGATGGAGCAGTTCGGAAAAGGACTGGTTCTTGAACCGTTTCTTGCCAGCATCGTGCTTGGTGGAGGTGTATTGAAACGGGTCGCAAGTGAAGCACAACGTAAGGCATGGCTGGAAGTCGTGATCGATGGCTCAAAGCAACTTGCTTTGGCTTATGCGGAGCCAGAATCAGGCTATGAGCCGCACAATGTTGCCGTCGCCGGTAACAAAACCAATGATGGTTACACGCTGACGGGCACAAAGTGCATGGTCCTGCATGGCAAAACCGCTGATGCTTTTGTTGTCTCGTTCCGAACCAGTGGTGGCGTCGTTGATCAGTCTGGTATTTCCCTGGCGTTGATTCCGGCAGACCGAGACGGCCTGACAGTACAAGGCTTCCCAACAGTTGATGGCCTGCAGTCTTCAGAACTGACATTCAACCAGGTTAGCATCACAGCCGACGACCTGCTCGGCGAAATCGACAATGGATTTGGCGCGCTGAATGAGGTCATCAATGATGGCATTTTGGCAGTTGCTGCAGAAGCTCTCGGTGCTATGGAAATCCTTTATAAGGATACGGTGGCCTATACCCAGGCGCGGGAACAATTTGATCATCCTTTGTCTGATTTTCAGGTACTGCAACATCGTATGGTCGAGATGTTCATGGAATATGAACAGTGCAAATCACTGCTCTTTCGCGCAACAATGGAAGTGGCCGCTGGCGGTGATGATGCCCAGCGTTGTGTACATGCGTTGAAACATCTTATTGGCAAGGCTGCGTTTTTTGTAGGTGAAAACGCAGTGCAGACACATGGAGGCATGGGGGTAACGGAAGAATTGCGAGTTGGGCATTACTTCAAGCGACTGCTTGTGATTGAAGCCCAGTTTGGTAACACCGACTACCATCTGGATCAGTTTTCTGCCTGATATCCCATCGAATACCAGCGCTCATTTGATACCGTTTTGGAATCGGGTTTCCCCAAAGTAAGGGCCGGAAAGTGATCCCGGCCACTTTCCATCAACTTGATTTCACCGCTTTCAATTACTTCTAATCCAGCGAATTGTGCCTACTATAAGGCCTACTGTAAGGCCTACTGTAAGGCTTGCTGTAAGGCTTGCTGTAAGGCTTGCTGTAAGGCCTACTGCAAGGTTTGCTGCAAGGTTTGCTGCTGGTATGGCTCAAGCGCTTCCTGGTTTCTAACTTCAGTAATTGTCTGTTCAACGCATCAATGGATAAAATTGAACCCATCAAAACGAAAACTGCGCAGCTGATAACTTCGGAAGGAAATCTGTCGGGTTTTCAGGTATTCATCCCCCAATCGATTGTCTCGCGGGCCAATCCTAATCCTGGTGCGATATAATACCGAAACACTACTGATTCCCACATTTACCTAACCCCGCAGTACGCCTTCGGACCATGAGGTTTTCACAATGAATTACTTCCGGCCACTTTATTTTTTTGTGTTGGGATGGGTCGTGATACTGTCAACTGAGACATTTCCCCTGTTGGGACTTATCAACGGACTGGGTCAGCTGTTGCTATTTGCAGGCGTGGTCTGCCTACCGGTTTGGCGCACAGGACGCATGTGCTACGTCGACATTGGCTGGCCATGGGGCCTGGTTCTGCTGGGCGGTGTCAGTTATCTCTACAGCGACGGTTATTGGCTGCGGTCACTCACCGTGACTGTCCTGGTCATCCTGGTTGGACTGCGCATGGGCCTCGGTGCGCTCAATATGTGGCGCCTGGGTTTGCTCAACAAGGAATTCCCTCGATATCAGTATCAACGCAGACGTTGGCAGAGAGATGGCAAAACCAATGTGGGATTGGCGCTGCAGGTAGACGCCATTGCCCAGGGGCTGGCCAATGCCTCATTTCTGGCGCTACCGGTTTTTATCATCGCAGCAAATCGCAGCGCATCGTTTTCAGTGTTCGAATTGGTAGGTCTAGTGATTTGGTTATTGGCCTTTACCATGGAATCTGTCGCTGACCTTCAGAAGAGCCGTTTTCTGCGAGAGATGAAACAGGCGGGGAACAAGCACCAGGTTTGCAATGTGGGTTTTTGGCGATACTGCAGACACCCCAATTACTTTGCTGAATGGATGGTATGGAATGGCCTGGTGATCGCCGCACTGCCATCGTGGTTTTTACTGCAGAGCCAGGAAAACACCATAGTCTGGCTGCTACTCGGCGCTGGCCTGCTGTTTACTTCAAGAGTGATGTACAGCACGCTGGTGTATGGCACCGGCGCAATACCGTCAGAACACTACTCGTTAAAGAAAAGGCCCGGCTATAAAGAGTATCAACAACACACGAATCGTTTTTTTCCTGGACCACGAGGATCTTCCCCCGATCTACCAGGCAATCGGTAGGGAGAAAGGAATGGGCGCTGAGCTGAAGATGTACCAGAGAATTCTTTGATCTCGGAAGCCTAATCGCCGATACTGTCATCGGCGCTCAATTACAAAAAGGCGCAAACAAATATGAGAGGAACTATTGAGAGGCTAACCGAAGAAGAGCAAGCCAAAGTGCCTATTTACGTGCCTATCAGTCTAGTCTCGTTATTAACACTTCCCTTTTCGACAAAACGCAATATACCGTCTAGTTATACTTCTGGGGGGATCTCCAGGGCGCAGATATAAACGGAGCTATCTTTATTACAAGACGCGGCGCAATTAAAAGGCGCGGCAAATGGCAACGAAATAACACAGAAAACGTCTACGATGGACGATTTTGACGAGAACGACAAAAGCACAAACAAATAATTCAGCGTAGATATAGCGAATCTATCTCGCAAAAAAAAATGGAATTTCTAAGGTGTACAGTTACAAGACTTTTTTTGATGAAGGCGTTTTAGTCACTAAATTTTATGGCGAATATATCTCAGATGAAGGGGACAAAAGTCTCTTGGACGTCTGCAAGGCAATGACAATAGATGAAAGGTATGCGATAAAAATAGTGATATGGGATCTGCAGGACGTCACGGCTATGAGCATTATTGACACTGACCATGCACGAGTGGGACATTTTGAGAACGCACTCTTCAAGCTATTTGAACACCCCGGGAAAGACGCTGCTGAGCACCTGCAGGCAGTAGAAATCTACCATATCCAACCTGACGATAGAGCGGTTGGCGATATATTTCGTGAAAGGATCGAGAGGGTTGGACGGGCAACAAGAAAGACTCCACTAATTGACGGCAACAATCCCAGGGGTTTATCTGAACTATTGCAATCACTCGACTTATTAAAGCTCCAGCCTCTACTTGCGGGAGAATGGCAAAAGGGAGAGCCTAGTGCGGGTTGAAACACAGCGGCATGTCCTGCAGGATTCACCGGAAGGTGCCCAACAGCTAAGACCGAATCTTCAACAAAACTCTTACCCATGAAAATGTCGAACCCTATCGCACACAGAAACGACCTGAGTATTCACATTGATGGCCTGGGGATTGCCGAGCTCCGATCGAATATTTGCGACTACTTATTGTTGGCCATGGCGCTGATTTTAGCGCCGCTGCTATGTGTATCTCTTCTCCGTACTCTAGAGACTGGCTGGCTACCCGTCTATTTTTTCCACATAGCCACGGTCCTTATAGTATGGGCTCTATGGATATTTCGAGGCCGCCTGACTTATGAGGTTCGCAGCTACTTTTCTATTGCTTTTCAAGGTGCGGTCGCGGTGATTGGTATATACACCCATGGCGTGACGGCCGCTGGAGGTGCCTGGATTATAGGTTCCGCAATATCGGCCACCGTGCTGCAGGGGCAGAAAGCAGGAATATTCGTGTTGTTAACGTTACTGCTGATAGCTGTCATTCTCGCTCCATTGTTTGTTACAGGATTGTTGGTGCCCCAAATTATAGTAGAGGCTCCCTCTACAGCTGCGATTCAATGGTCGCTTTATATCCTCAACTGGTTTTTCCTGGGCGGGACTACAGTTATAGCCGTTGGATACATAAACCAATACTTTTCGGAGACCATGGAGCAGTTGGTAACAAAATCCAACGCGCTTGAAGAAAGCCAATTTGAATATTTCGACTTGTTTGAGAATGTTGCTGACGTGATATACAGAGCCGATTTAGATGGGAAAATTATCCGTATATCACCTTCAGCTTTAGAAGGACTTGGGTTTCGTCCTGACGAAATGATCGGTACAGTGCTAGCTGATTACTACGTCGACCCGAACAAACGATCCGAATTAGCGGTGAAACTTCAAGAAAACGAAGGCACAGTGACTAACTTTGAAGCACAGCTGTTTGCGAAAAACGGTGAACCCCAATGGATTTCAACCAATGTCAGGCATTGGAAAGATAAAGATGGCACGGTCATCGGTCTACAAGGAGTCGCTCGCAATATTAATGATTTAAAGAACTTTGATGAGGCACTACGACAGTCGCAAAAACTGGATGCCCTGGGACAACTCTCTGGCGGAATAGCACACGATTTTAATAATGTTCTCAGCATCATCTTAGGCAACGCTGAAATAGTGAGAACCGACGCCAAGAATATTGGGGACACTAAACAGCCTATTGCAGAAATATTAAAATCAATTGAGCATGCTGCTTCGTTGACCAAACGGCTGTTGGCTTTCAGTCGCCCGGACAGGCTCGAACCTCAGCCTTGCGAAATTGACCAGGTGATCCGCAATATTGACGGCATGTTACGACGAACCTTGGGGGCGAACATCACGCTGTCTTTTAGTCTAGGCTGCGATGGTACATTGTCCCTGGTCGATGAAAACCAACTTGAAGCTTCACTCCTTAACTTGGCTATCAACGCAACCGATGCTATGCCAAACGGCGGGACGTTGATGATCCAAACCAAAATAGTTTCATCAGAATTAGGCGAAGAAAAAGATGCTGATAGCCCGGACGCAAAAGACCTTATATGCATTACGGTGCGGGACACCGGTACAGGAATGTCAGAGGAAATAGCGACGAAAGCTTTAGAACCATTCTTTACTACCAAACCACTCGGGATGGGTAACGGCCTGGGACTAAGCATGGTGTACCAGTTTGTGAGCGAAAGCCGGGGCGACATATCTATCCAAAGTGAATTGGGGGACGGAACCAGTATTACGTTAACGCTGCCGAAAACTGACGTTAAGTTAGATACATCGTCAATTAGTCGGGAAGTCAATACGGACCTCATAAAACCCAAAGTGCGAATTCTGCTCGTAGAGGATTCGGCGCCTTTACTAACGCTAGTCCAAAGACAATTGAAGAATGAAAACTTCGAAGTCCTTACAGCGATGAATGGTCAAGAGGCATTTGAAATTATTCACCAGGACAACAAAATCGACGTAATTTTTAGTGATATCATGCTGCCTGGAGGCATCAGCGGATTCGACATATGTAGAGAGGCCCGAAAAATACGTAGCGATTTCAAGGTCCTTCTAACCACGGGTTACGCGCAGAATACCCCGAACGAAATCGATGCACTCGCAAAAGCCCCAATACTTTATAAACCCTTTAGTCGCGAAGATTTGTTGACAAGACTCGCGGAAATCATTGCTGAGCCTACACCATCCACAAGAGAGCTTTAGCGAGCCAACCGATACTTCTGCCATACACCGACAACCCAAAGCAGATATTCTACAAACTTGCAGTGCGCGACCTAGAGACTTAATCTCCCCCTCCACTTACCTTATTACAGAATTCCACGGTGGATAAAAGTGAGGCATATAAAGAATGACTTCGCAGACAATAAAACCGTTTGATGAGCTCAGGGTTATCGACTTGACTCATGTGCTTGCAGGGCCTTATTGCACTTATCAGCTTAGTCTACTCGGCGCCGACGTTATCAAAGTTGAATCACCTAAGGGTGACATGGTCCGCGCTTGGGGTGGAGAACAAGAACAGATCAAGCTGGGTTTGGGTACCGGCTTTGTTGCTCAGAATGCAGGCAAACGTAGCGTTGTCTTCGACATAACCACTAAACGCGGTAGCTCGCTGGTTCGCGAATTGGTTAAGCAAGCCGATGTCTTTGTAGAGAACTATCGCCCAGGCACCATGGCGAATCACGGCCTTGACTACAAAACGCTTGCAGATGAAAACTCTCAGCTCATTTACGTTTCAATTTCTGCATTTGGTCAGAACGGTCCCCAAGGTCACAGGCCAGGCTTCGATGACGTCATCCAAGCGACCTCTGGATTCATGTCGATCAATCAACGGGGCGATGGTCCTATTAGAACGGGTGGGCCCGTTCTGGATTACGCCACAGGCATGCAAGCCACATCGGCAATACTGGCGGCTGTAATGCTCAGGGCGCGGACGGGGAATGGACAACGTATAGATGTCGCAATGCAGGATGTGACGATGCTGTTGATGAACCGGCATTCGAGTATTGCAGCCACGACAGGTATTCCTGTGGAGCCAGGGCAGAATCGTGACGGGCCATTACTCGGTAGATACGCCACTAAAGACGGATACGTTATGCTAGCTGGATATCGACCATCGAACCAAAGACCAATCCTCGATGCTATCGGACTCACCGAATACTCATCAATGACCACCTCAGAACTGTTTATTGCCATGCCTGAGATAGATCAGCGAGTTGAGGAGGTCCTTAAGGAAAAAACAAGCAGCGAATGGGATCAGGTGTTTAGTCAAGAAGCGGTTGTTGCGGGCGCGGTTGTAGATCTAGCTGATGTAATTAAGTCAGGTCAGCCAGCAGCCAGGGGGTTCTTTTCCGAAGTCCAAAGCGAATTCGGCAATCACCAGGTGACTACAGCTGGATACCGTATCAATGATTCAGTCTTCTCCCCTGGCTCGCACGTGCCCACCCTGGGAGAAAACACTCGCGAAGTACTGGCAGAATTGGGTTACGACGAAGATGAAGTTGCTGCTTTATTTTCAGAAGGAGCGGTCAACTAAGTCGAGTCTTCAAATAAGGTCAAAGGCTTGAAGCCCGATGGGTGGCCCGTCATCGAATGTACCACAGAGGACCAATATCGCTGGGTCGCCAGTCATATTGGCAAGAGCCAGGTGTATCTAGCAGACTCTGAACCTGAAGACTTACAGCTGAAGCGGTAATCCCCCTTTTTGTACATCGTCGCAGTGAACCCTTGTGGGTTGTCACTGGTGTTAACAGGGTGAGTCATGGAGATGTTAGGATCGGTCGTGGACGTCTGCAGATGGACCCTGTCAGTTTCGGATTCATTGCCTCTTTCGAAACAGGAAAAGTTAAAGGCCGCCACCAGTCAATTTCCACCTTGATCACTTGCCGTAAGGTAGCATGAGAAGTTGAAGTATATTTCGTTGTTGACGAAATTAAGATTCATCAGCCGCAGATTATCATAGGTTGTTGACAGTACAAGCGATGCTCGACCAGGCCAGTCCGAACCGATGATATTGCTGATCGAACCCTGACTCTTGAAAACCGCTTCTCTTGGGCCCAACTCTGCGAAAAACTGAGCATCGGCTTGACCAATGGTATTACCATCGGCGTCATAAAGCGTGCCACGAATATCAGAGGCGCTCGGCTCATACTCGATCGCTTTGTTGCTTAGTTTATTTGTCTGTACAGACAAACTTACAACGAGGCTTAACAAAACGATTCGTTTAACCACCTGTCTAAACCATCGACACAAATATGTGTCTGTGCTCGACCCGCAGGCTACACTTCTGTGTCTGACAAGGGGTCCGCGAACGGCTCAAATCTGTATTTTATTACTGCGAGACTTCATAACAGGAAAAGTTAAAAAACGTTTCGCTGTTAATGAAGTTTAGGTTGAGCAAACGTAACTCTGCAGGGGGTGACTCCACCTCGAGCAGCGCTGCACCATTCCAGTTATCACCCACGATGTCTGAGATATTGTCCCGGTTCAGAAAGATCGCAGATTTAGCTGGGAGACTTGCCACGAGCGTCTGACTGGCGGTACCGATGACATTACCGACACCATCATAAAGTGAGCCTTTGATGTCGCTGAGAGCTGTTGCTCCGGTATTAATAAAACGCACAAAGGTCTTGTCATTGGATCCCGGCGGCTCAATATTGTGTACCTGGTTCCTGCGGACACAGTTGGTATTGCTGATCAAGCCACTTGGACTGGTTAGTTTTGTCATAACTTCAAATGTCCCCGCACCTTGTATTTCCACAATCGCGGGACCAGTCCAGGGTGAGGCAGAAAAGGCAGTTTCAATTTCCCCAGATGACAGGATCGCTCTGCCTTTTGGCGGAACCGTTCCGGTGTGCAGTGGTTGACTGGCACTCCCTAACTGGTCGCCGTCACCGTTATACAGCGTGCCAGTGAACGCTTGTGCGCTGTTGGACGTATTCACCAGATGAGTGAAAGACACGTTGTTGCTGGTAGACGTCGTCTGGAGGTACATGCGTCCTGACTCTGAGCTTTCAAAACAAGAGAAATTGAAGAAAGTTTCGCCGTTGACTAGGTTGAGATTCAGCAGCTTTAACCCTGCAACGATGTCAACTTCAAGCATCGCTTCATCATCCCACTCGGCGCCAATCAATGTGGCCAGCTCTTTTCCGTTAATGAAAATGGCCTCTTTTGGTGCAAGTGAACTGACTAAGATAGTGTCGGTGGTCCCTATCGCTGCACCGTTGACATCGTAAAGCGTCCCCTTAATGGCACCAAATGCTGTGTCTGTTGTGTTGATAAATCGCACAAAAGTGAGATTGTCTGAGTTAAAGCCCTCAATATTGAGCACTCGATCTTGCCGAACACAGTTGGTGTTGCTGACGAGGCCGCTCGGGCTCCTTAGTTTTGCCATCAACTCAAAAGTGTCTGTTCCTGTCACTTCAAGCATCGCGGGACCGGACCAAGGCTCCACGGAAAAGAGTGTTTCTATGTCGGCGGAACTTAAAATCAACCGGCCCTTCGCTGCGGTAGCAACACTTGAAAGCGCCGTACCAGCAAGACCCAAACGCACACCAGCACCGTTATACAAAGTGCCGGTAAATGACTGCGCGACACCTGAGGAATTAACGAGGTGAATACTGGTAATGTTGGCGCTGGTTGACGTGGTCTGCAGGTATTGTGTGGCGGTGGTGTCGGATAAACTTTCCTGAAATTCTTCAAGGTTCGTTTTACCATCCATGTCAATGTCACCAGCCGCATCATCTACCAGTGGGTCCAGACCTTGCGCAGCTTCATACGTATCAGGCATACCATCATTGTCATCATCGGTGTCTGCGTTATTGCCGGTACCGTCACTATCTGTGTCGACCGATTCACTGGAATCAAGAGGGAAAGCATCCTCTCCATCGGCAACACCATCATTGTCGTCATCGCTATCTTCAAAATTGATAATACCGTCAGCATCGATATCCGG
>Ga0233439_10001476_pt1 | contig 29963 bp, 1 predicted proteins | sample SI_123_September_6_FD_182713 | JGI IMG/M metagenome (GOLD analysis project Ga0233439, IMG submission 182713) | Seawater microbial communities from Saanich Inlet, British Columbia, Canada - SI_123_September2016_100_MG | ecosystem: Environmental > Aquatic > Marine > Inlet | place: Canada: British... | reverse complement strand
GTTGTTGCAACAAACGAAAGTATAATTAGTGGCAAGTCAATGAACGTTAATGGTGGAAAAAGAAGTATTATTGGGGGCGAATCAATCACATTGACAAATTCCGAAGGTATTTCCGCAACAGGTTTAAACCATCAAATATTAACAACAAATCGTTCATTAATTTCTGGAGATTCTATTAATGAGACATCTGGCATCAATAATGCTTCAATAGGTCAAACTTTAACTTCCAATACAACTGAAAACACGATAATATCCGGTAAAAATAATCAAATAACCGGTTCAAAATCATCAATAGTTGGCGGAATAGACAATCAAATAACTAATTCAGAAAAGATAATTGTTATGGGAGATACAATATCAGAAACATCTGGAACCAATAATGCTTTAATCGGACAAACATTAACTTCCAATACAACCGAAAATACGATAATATCTGGTAAAAGTTTGTCGACAACTGCTGTAAAAGCTGCCATTATTGGTGGAGAGGGTCATATATTAAACAATTCAAACCAAAGTATAATAACAGGACATACAAATAAAGATACGACAGGAATGAATAACGCAATATTCGGAGCGTCGGGAGATGTATTGAGAAGTGAAAATACGCTTGTAACAGGTGATACAAATATAATAGTCGATGCTAGTAATAGTATAATCCACGGTAAATCGCACAATGTTAATTTGGTAGACGAAGTCCTTATAACAGGTAAAAGTCATACAGTAAATGTTGGAACAAAACAGTCATTTGTTTCAGGATTAAGCAATGCTGAGAGCAACGGGGAACAAAACGCAGTATTTGGTAAATCGCAAGATTTGTTGAATTCTAATAGAAATGTTGTTGGTGGTTTTAGTAATGAAATAGTAAGTGCTGAAACATCAACTATTATTGGAAATTCAAATAAAGTTAAAAATGTAGCAAATGTTATGGTTTCAGGATTATCAAATGATGTAAGTGGAAATATAACAGAATCATTAATAGTTGGTAAATCAAATAAAGCACACGACGGTGAATATAACATAATTACAGGACATGCAAATGATATAAAAGATACAGTTGGTTCAACTATTGGTGGAAATAGCAATATTGTAGCAGATAATGAAAATACAATAGTATTGGGTAAATCACACGATGTAAATAATACCGATACTACAGCAGTATTTGGAGATACTAATAAAGTTTATAACAGCATTAACACGATGGCGTCAGGAAATAATCACGACTTAGACGATGTTAATTCGTCAATAGTATCGGGTCATACCAATGTTTCTACTAATTCAGATAATATTGCGATATTAGGTAAATCAAATAGTGTAACAAATACAAATAATTCAGTTGTGGCTGGTTTATCAAATGTTGAAGCCACTGGCAATCACAATGTAATATTAGGTAAATCTCAAGACTCCAATACCAATACTGGAACTATGATAATGGGTGAAAATCATATTGTTTCACAATCAAATCAAGATGCTGTATTTGGTATATCTCATGAATTGATTACAGTGCATAAGTCATTAGTATCAGGAACAGACCATAAATTAACAACCTCCTCGCATGTGGTTGTATCTGGAGAAACAAATGAATTAACCAATGTGACATATAGTGAAGTTGCTGGTAAAACAAATACATTAAATAATGTAACCTATTCCAATGCGTCTGGTTTAAGTAATAATTTGACAGCAGTCCATAAATCAATGGTATTGGGTGAAAGCAATGTTGCAACTACATTGGATAATACAGTTTTATCTGGAAAATCAAATGATTTAACTAGTGTAAATTATTCTTCATCGTCGGGTATGGGAAATACATTAAACACTGTCAATAATAGTGGAACATTTGGTGCTTCAAGTAATTTAACATCTGTTGACGACAGCATAATCGGTGGTAAAAATAATACTGTAAATACAGTTGTAAATAGTATTTTAACCGGTAAAAGCAATGATGCTACAAGTATAAGCAATACGAGCGTCCAAGGTATTTCCCATAATTTACATACAGTAAGCGATTCAATAATCGGTGGGAATAGCAATACATTGGAGAGAAATATGAATACTGTTATTTTTGGTAAAGGTAATTTGATTAAAGATGTTTCCTATTCAACAATATTGGGTGAAACAAATGATGTAAGTAATAATACATATCATTCTCAAATAATCGGTTTATCTAATAAAGTAAATAAGGTAGAATATAGTATTGTATCGGGTAAAACACAAGATATAAAAGATAGTTCTGGAAATAATATCAGTGGTTTATCTAATGTTGTAAATAAAACAACCAATAGTATAATTTCAGGTTCAATAAACAACGTTGATACAAATCAAGAGTCGGCAGTATTTGGTAAAGATAATAGTATGGCAACATCAGAAACTTCAATGGTGTCGGGTTTTGATAATACTGTAACATCAAATAAGAATTCAATTGTAATCGGTAAAATAAATACTGTATCAACGACAGAAGAAGTTCTAGTATCTGGTTTATCCAATACTGTAAATACAGTGAAACAATCAAGTATTACGGGTGAATTAAATCAAGTAACAGGGACAACACTTGGAGCAATTGTTGGTGGTAAATCAAATCAAGAATCTGGAGGAATAAATAATATAACAAGTGGTGAATCAAATCAAAGTACAAATGCCAAACGAACAATATTATCAGGTAAAAGTAATGTATTAACCGGTGGAGAATCTAGTGTAGTATATGGTGAAGAAAACCAAGGAACAACAAATAATAAATCATTGATTGGCGGTTTTCAAAATATACCTTTAAGAAATGAAGCTAGTGTTATAGTTGGTTCTCAAAATGATGTGCTGGATACAACAAATACGCTTGTTTCTGGTAAAGATAATACAGTGAGCGATATTACAGAAAGTGTAGTATTTGGAACAACAAATGATATTAGTGGTGCAACTACTTCTACTATAGTATCAGGTTTATCAAATAAAGGTAAAGATGTTGTAAATGGTGCTATATTTGGTAAAACACAAGATATACAAAGTTCAAGCAATATGCTTTCTTCGGGTATAGGTAATAAAATATATACAAGCACAAATGCAACAGCTATTGGTAAAGATCATCATTTAACTACAGCCCATCAATCTGTAGCATTTGGTGAATTAAATGTTATAAACAATAGTATTCACGTGTTAGTAGCGGGTAAAACAAATCAAGCGACAACAGCAACATCTGGTTCAATAATAGCAGGTAAAAATAATGTTGAGAATAACGGAACAGATAATGCTACATTTGGTGAAAATCAAAATATAGTTGGTGCTTCAAGATTTTTGACATCTGGTGAAACGCATAATATAAGCAATGGTACTAATTCGGTTGTTAGTGGTTATGATAATACAGCAACTACGATAGTTAATTCTATGATGTCTGGTAAAACAAACACATTGGCAACAAGCTCTAATGCGGCAGTATTAGGCTTATCAAATCAATCTACAAGTTCAAATCAAACGGTTGTAATTGGTGAAAATCAAGTAGTATCTAGTATAAACAATGCTTTTATAGGTGGTAAAGGGAATACTGTATCAAATGGGTCATTAAATACTGTAATAGGTGAAAGCAATAACGTTCAAAATGATAATCATTCATTTATTACAGGTAAAAGCAATGAAACAAGTGGTAATGATAAAAGTGCGGTATTTGGTATTTTAAATACATTAACAAATACCTCAAGTTCGGTGGCTATTGGTGGTAAAAATAAATTAGTAGATGCGTCGAGTGTTTTGATTTTAGGTAATGCCAATGATATATGTGGGGTTACGATAGATACATTTGTGGTTGGTATATCAAACGAGGTTCACGATATATCATATGGTGGAATATTTGGTAACAGTCAAGATATTAGTGGTTCAGAAAGTATATTAGTATCGGGTTATAAAAATGTAATGATAAATGGTGAAAATGGTGGAATTATTGGTAAGACAAATACAATGAATACATCAAAACAATCATTAATAGTAGGAGAAAATAATATAATAAATGCTTCTGATTATGTTTTTGTAACAGGTAAATTAAATGAAATAAAAGTGAATACGCAAGGTGGGATGATAGTAGGAGAAAGCAACGTAGATGAAACGGGTATAAATAATGTAATATTTGGAGAAAGAGGTGGGGCAACGAGTGAAAAGCGGACGTTGATATTGGGCGAGGATAATGCTGCTTCACACGGTATAAACAATTTATTATCGGGCGACAACAATGCATTAACATCGACATCGCAATTAATAGTTGGAGGCAAAGATAATACTGTAAATACGAGTGTAAATACAATAATAAGTGGGAAAAATAATACATTGACAACCGCGAATGAAAGTGGTGTGATAGGAGAAGACCACACTTTAACTACAAGTTCAAACGCTTTTATTACTGGTAAAAATCATACGTTGCAAGGGGGAGCTTCAAATGTGATATTTGGCGAAGAAAATACATCTACGAATGATAATAAAAATATCGTAAGTGGATATAAAAATACAAGTAGTGGTAATAAGCGAGGCAGTGTTAATGGTATATTGAATGTTGTAACTAATACTACAAATAGTGTGGTGACGGGGGCTTCTAATAAAGTAGTTGATGTATCGAGTGTTTCAATCTATGGTAGTCAGAATGATATAAGTGGCGTAATAACCGATAGTATAATGGGAGGTATATTAAATAAAATTCATGATGTAGTTTCGAGTGCTTTGTTTGGAAAACAGCAAGATGTAAGTGGTTCCGCGGGAATAATATCTGGAGGAGAAGGTAATATGATACTTACATCAACAAATACGAGTGTATTTGGCAAATCGAATGTAGTAGAATCTGGAAATAAATCGACGGTGTTGGGGGAAAGTAATGTATTGAATAATAGTGAATTATCGTTGATTACTGGTAAATTGAATGAATCCAAAAATACGTCGGTTGGTTCAATAATAGGCGGTGAATCAAATATAGATAATAACGGAGAAAACAATACAATACTTGGTAAATCTGAAAATGTGATAGATGCTGTAAGAAGTGTAGTAATGGGTGAATCTAATACAATTACGACTGATACGAACGGGATGACAATGGGTAAATTAAATCAAACGACAACAAATAGTAATGTATTAACACAAGGTGAAAGTAATATAGTAGTATCGGGGACAAATACTATTGTATCGGGGAAATTGATGAATGTAAATACAACACTAGAGTCGTCTATATTTGGATTAAGTAATACGGTTGCGAATAGTAATCAAGTATTAGTAACGGGTTCATTAAATAATGTAACGAACACTACAATTGGTTCGTTGGTTGGTGGTAAATCGAATGTGGAAAATGGAGGAGAAAATAACATGATTGGGGGCGAAGGGCAAGAAACGACAAGTGTAAAGAGGAGTATGGTGAGTGGTAAAAGCAACATAATCTCGTCATCTGAAGAAGTATTGACAATGGGCGAATCAAATCAATTGGCAACAGTAAAAAAATCGGCAATATTTGGAGAAAGTAATCAAGCTTCGACGACGACACATAATTTAATAACAGGTAAAAGTCATAATGTAACGAATGGCTCTATGAACCTTGTAATGGGTAATACAAATACGGTGACAAACGATACATCATCATTTATAGGAGGAGATTCAAATCAAACGAGTGGAAATGTGCGTTCATTGATATATGGTAAATCAAATACGGTGACGGATACAAATAATGTAATGGGGAGTGGTAATTCGAATAAAATAGTAGATATATCTTGTGCAATAATAGTTGGATTTGAGAATGATATAAGTGGTGTAACTGATAATATGATAACTACCGGTTATAAAAACAAAGTGAATGCTACAAAAAATAGTGCGATATATGGGAAACTTCAAGACATAAGTGCTTCTTCAAATGTAGTAATATCGGGTGAAAGCAATACGGTATTGTCGGGAATAAATGTAGTGGTGGAAGGTAAATCATTAAATGTAAATACAACGGTTGATTCGGCTATATTTGGTGTGAGTAATGTAGTATCAAACAGTAGTCAAGTATTGGTGTCGGGTTCTTCCCAAGAAGTGAAGAATACTACGATAGGTTCATTAATTACTGGTAAATCGCACGTGGAAGACGGTGGTATAAATAATATAATATCGGGAGAAGGTCAAAAAACGACTACTGTGAAAAGGAGTGTTGTATCGGGTAAGTTGAATGAATTGACAACGGTGGATGATAGTATAGTGGGTGGTGATAGTAATATAATAAACACAAGTATAAACACAATAGTAACGGGTAAATCGAATCAAGTAACTTCATCGAATGAAATAGCAGTATTTGGCAAACTTAATGAAGTAACAACTAGTTCTCAGGCGTTAATTGCGGGAAATGATCATGATATAACAAATAGTACAAAAATAACTGTATTGGGAGAGAAAAATACGGCATTAGATTCGGCGATGTCATTAATGGCAGGAAAACAAAATCAGTTGACAACTGCAGAAGGGAGTATAGCATTGGGAGAACAAAATACAATAACAAGTGTTAAAAATGGTATAGCACTAGGATATAAAGCAAGTGTTACGGGGAATACGGTTTTTGCGATTGGGAGTGAAGAAATTGATGGTAACATAATGAGTATTAACAAATACGGTGACGCCACTATAGGAAGACATATAAAGTCAGATGTTAGCGAAGACAAAGAAATTTTCACAAATGTAACAAATAACAGCATAACTATCGGTGGAACAGCCGGAACTAATCATAGCACCACTATTATTGATGGCGATTTACAAGCAAACTACAATATAACTACAGATATTGATGAAAACAAAGAAATATTCACAAGCGTCGTCAGCAATACAATCAAAATCGGAGGGAGCGTATCAGGCCAAACACCAAGCAAAAGTACCATAGAAATTGACGGTGATTTACAAGTTAATCATAATATCACAACAGATACAGATGAAAACAAGAATATTTTTACCGGTGTTACAAATAATACAATATACATCGGTGGAAATAATAGTACTGTAAGCATCGGTAAAGATTTATATGTTCCAAATAATTTTATCGTTCAAGGAAATTTTACTCAACACGGAGAAAACACGACCGTTAATTCTACAAATGTTGATATAGAAGATAATGTTATATTAATGAATAAAGGAATTGGTGCTAATGCAAATCCAAATTTTTCAAGCGGTCACGTCATATTACGGTCAGGTGAAAATAAATTTATTGGATGGAATGAAATCAATAGCGCCTTTGAATTAGGTTCAACTACTTATGATGGAACAGGCAATTCCGTGACATTTTCAGCAAGAAGTAAATTAATGATAGATAATCTTCATACTGATAATAATGTAAAAATCGGAGGGAATATTACAACAATAGCAGAGGAAAATAAAGAATTGTGGAAAGATATTACAGGTAGTATCATAGATATAGCCGGAGGTTCAAGTAAAGTTCGAATTACAAGCACAAATGCTTTTGTAATACCAAAAGGCAATTCGGCGCAAAGAACAAATGATTGTGAGATAGGTGGTATAAGATATAATACTGAAAAAAATAGATACGAAGGATGCGTCAGCCCTGGTGATCCCGCCAATCTTATAGCACCAAAATTCAAGGAATTGGGTGGATTAAAAGATGTGGATGAAGATACTTTTATTGAAACAGAAAGCGGCGACGCGGCAGACGAAGATTATTTAAGATTTGTAACCAATGGAACTGAAAAAATGAGAATAGCTTCAAGTGGTAAGACTGGATTGGGAATAAATTACGAATCGCCAATTGCTTTATTTGTTGGCGGCACCGATTCTCTTCATATACCAAGTGGAACAACTAGCCAAAGACCCGCCGCAAATTCTGTCACAGAACAGGGATACATTAGATGGAATTCAGAAAAACAAACTTTTGAAGGATTTGGATTAAAACTTTCTTGGGGGCCATTATCAGCGGGTGCTTCCCAAACAAATAACAGTGGCGACATAGTTACTGGTATAGATGATTCGTCATATCCACACCTTGAGCTTAAAACAGACCAAAAAACCAGATTGAAAATATGGCAAACCGGTAATATAGGAATAGGCGGAACAGTCGCAAGAACTACACTCGATATATCAGGCAATGACGCCATACGAATTCCTCAAGGTTCTACCGCTAATAGACCTGCCACTTCAAATGCTGCTTTTACGAATGACTATAAAGGATATTTGAGATACAATAGCCAATTAAGCCAATTTGAAGGTTATACCGGAACGCACTGGCAATCCTTATCATTATTAATGGACCAAGATAGAGATACATTTATATCAACTGAAAGTGCCGACGGCGTCGATGAAGATACATTATCGTTCTATGCTGGTTCTCAAACAACTTTTGCGCAACCATATAGAGTTGTGGCTATGAAGAAACAAGATGTAACTTTTTTTAATAATACACAACAGGAAATATTTAAAGTGACAACGGCAACTGGAAAATTAGATTTGACCGGTGATTTCAATGTTGGTGGAAATATAACTGCCAATGCCAATGTAAATAAAGAAATTTTTAAGAATGTAATAGATAAAGATATTACTATTGGAGGCGATGACGTGGCAAATAACCACAAAAGCACCATTGTAATTGGTGGAGATTTGAAAACCAATTATAACATTATTTGTGATGACGAAAATGAAAATAAATCATTATGGGTTGATACAGATGTAACTATCGCAATTGGTAGCGTTTTCTCTACTGTTGTTATAGGAAATGATTTGAAAGTAAGTAATCACATAATCGCCGATGCGAATGAAAATAAAGAAATATTCAAAAATGTGGTTAGTAATACTATTACAATTGGTGGCGACGACTCAACCAATAATCAGAAAAGTACCACTGTAATTGGCGGAGATTTGAAAACCAATTATAACATTGTTTGCGATGACGAAGATGAAAATAAATCATTATGGGTTGATACAGATGTAACTATCGCAATTGGTAGTGATGAATCTACCGTTGTTATAGGAAATAATTTAAAGGTTAATAATAATATTATAGCGGACGCGGATGAAATAAAAGAAATATTCAAAAATGTGGTTAGTAATACTATTACAATTGGTGGCAGAGATATAGCAAATGCCACCAAAAGTACCACCATTATTGGCGGGGATTTAACCACGACAGTAGATATTTATGCTTCTAATCCAAACGATGATAAATTTTTATGGCCTACATCAGTAAATAAAATTAAAATAGGCCATAATGATGCCAAAGTCGAAATCCCCGGAACCATATCATTTGGAGGAAATATCGAATCCGGTCAAGAAGAAAGTAAAGAGATATTTACAGGCATTGGTAATAACCCTATTACAATTGGTAGTTCTACGGGACAGGTTGTAATTGGATATGATTTGATAGTAAATAATAATATATTAGCCGATACAACCGAAAATAAAGAAATATTCACAAATATTGGATCCAATAATCTGATTTTGGGTAGTACTTCTGGTAATGTTATTATGAATAGAGATTTACAGGTAAATAGACATATTATATCAGACCAAGATGAAAACAAAGAAATTTTTACAAATGTAACCAATTCAAACATTACAATTGGTGGAACCACCAATACAACTGAAAGTAAAACTATTATTGATGGATATTTACAACCAAATTACGACATTATATCAGGCAATCAAGATGTTGCCAAAAACATATTTACAGATGTTTCTACAAAAACCATAACAATCGGTGGTGCTGGAGGACAAGTTCAAATCGGAAAAAATTTGCTTGTTAATGGTAATATTATAGGTGTAAATTCAAATACAGATTTGTTTAAAGAAATCGGTCAAAATAAAGAATTGACTATTGCCGGCCCTTTAAGTACAACTATAATTGGCGGCGAATTAAAAATGACCGGTAATATACAATCTTATAGCAATTTCGCAAAAGAAATATTTACAAATGTAACAAATGCCGAAATAACAATAGGTGGAACAGGCACCACCACCACAACCAGTGGAAATATTAAAATTTCTGGAAATATATTGGCAGACCAGGATGAAACCAAATCAATATTTTCTAATGTGTCCAATAGTGATATAATTATAGGTGGTTCAGGAAGTGGTAGTATTATAGCAAAAAATACATTACAAATAAACGAACATATTACAACAGACGTCAAAGAAGATAAAGAAATTTTTGTAGATATAAATACCAATAGAACAATAACAATTGGGGGAAATAATAGTACAGTAGTAGCAGGAGGAAATTTGCGCGTATCACAGGATATTTTTGCCGGAGCCGTGGGAAACAAGTCAATGTTTTCAGATATAGGACCAAATGTGCTTACGATAGGTGGTTCTACAAGCACTGTAAAAATAGCGAATGATTTACAAATAGGTAATAATATAACAACCGATAATGTTGCCGAAAATAAAAATATTTTCTCCACAACAAATGCCGATATAACGATTGGCGCGGGTTCTTCAACTGTAAAATTAGGAAACCACCTTGAAGTCAAAGGGAACATATTCGGCGGCGAAGAAGAAAGCAAAACAATATTTTCGGACATAACCGCTTCGAATATAACCATTGGAAATACTGGTTCTGGAACAAAAAGCACAACAGTAATACAAGGAAATTTAAAAACCATGTATGATATTCAAGCAGGAACAAATAACATAGATAAAAATATATTTACGACGGTTAATAATGATATTAATATAGGAGGCGTGAGTGGCAAAGTAATAGTTGGAAATCATATAAAAATACCAGGAAATATTATAGGAACAAACAGTGATACAAATATATTCACAGAAGTTACATCGAAAGATATTACAATCGGTGGAGTTGGAAGCACCACAATAATCGGCGGCGATTTGAATGTAAGCGATGATATAATTGGACCCGACGAAAACAAGGAAATATTCAAAAACGTTGAAACGGGTCATTCAATTATTATTGGTGGTTCAGGTAGTGAAACAATAATAGGCCACGATTTAATAGTGAATAATTCCATATTATCAAATAACAATGTCGATAATAAAAGTATATTTACAAACACAGCCGGCAATGTTACAATCGGTGGAGTTACGGCAACTACGATTATTGGCAAAGATTTGAAAGTAATGGGAGATATAAAGGGACCCGACGAAAATAAATTCATATTTACAGAGGTTGGTTCAGGTGCGAATGAAAAAAATATAACAATTGGCGGGGCGAAATGTTCCTTAATAACGGGGGGTTCTTTTCAGGTTAATAAAGATATGAAAATTGGAGGCGATATAGTAAATTCAGATGCTGTTGAAAATAAAAATATATTTACTGGTATTGCGGGAAGCATTCTAACTGTTGGTGGCGCAACTGGAACTATTGTTTTAAATAACGATGTAACAATTGGAAATGACTTGAAAGTTAATAATAATATAATATCTGACGCCCAAGAAGCAAAATCAATATTTACAAATATTGGAGCAAATTCTATAACAATCGGAAGTAATAATGTCACGGCAGCAAGTAAAGTAATTGTAAACAACCATTTACAAGTAAATGGCGATATAATAACGGATATTGACGAACCAAAGGAAATCTTTACGGGGGTTCAAGGTGACGGAAATTCATCTATAACAATTGGAGGAGTAAATGCCGGAACAGGAACAAAGGGAAATGTGATAATAAATAGTGAGTTCCAATTGAATTATAATATTTCTTCGGGAACGGATAATGCTAAAAATATTTTTACAGGCGTCGATTCTGAAATAACCATAGGAGGAACAAGTGGTGTATTAAAAACGGGAAATGATTTAAAAGTCAGCGGAGATATAATATCCGATGTAGATGAAAATAAAGCAATATATACTGGTATTACTAATAATATAACAATTGGTGCACCAGGTTCGACAATTATTACTGCTGATAATTTAAAGGTAAATGGAAATATTATTGGATTGAATGAAAATAAGGAAATATTTACAGAAGTGGGTAGTGGAAAAACATTAACTATTGGCGGTTCAGGTAGTAATACTATTATAGGACATGATTTAACCATTAAAAATAGTATATTAAGTGACGTTGTTTCAGAAAATAAAAGTATTTTCCCATTATCAACGGCTGATATAACAATAGGAAGTTCGACTTCCACATTAATAGCGGGTGGAAATTTCAATGTAACTGGTGATTTGATATTAGATTCAGATATTAAAAGTTCGCAACAAGAAGCAAAGGCATTGTTTTCAGATATTGGTGCCAATATCTTAACTATTGGTAGTGTAGCTGGTTCAATCATATTAAATGGGACATCTACTAAAATAATGGGCGATATAACAACAGACAACGAGGATAAAAATATATTTGTAACCGTTACAAATAATGATATTAATTTGGGGGGTGCCTCAAGTGTGTTTAAATTGGGTGGTGAAATGAAAATAACCGATAATATTCAATCTGTTGCGACAGGTGTTGAAAAGAAAATATTTACAACATCAACCGGAAATATAATAATTGGTGAAAATACCCAATCCATTGTGAAAACAGGTTATGATGCTATAATAGGAAATAATTTGACAATAAAAGGAAGTATTATAACAGATGTAAATGAAAGCAAGAATATATTTACAGATGTTACTTGGAATGGCGCCCAAAGTTATAATATTGTAATTGGTGGTCTTAAAAGTAGAGTTATAATTGGAGACGACCTTATGGTAAACGGCCACATAATGTCTGATTCGATTGGTGAAGACAAAAATATATTTACTGAATTAACAAGTAATAATATAACAATTGGTGGGTCTGGTTCAACGGTTGTTGTTGGTGATAAATTAAAAATTAACGGGCATATACTAACAGATACAGCAGAAGATAAAGAAATTTTTACAGGAATAGGAGCAAATTCTCTGACATTAGGTAGTGCAACAGGAACCGTTGTAGTAAATAATGATATGATAATTAATAATGAACTTACAATAAAAGGTACGGGAATTAAATCTGATGTAGCAGAAGCAAAAGAAATTTATACCAATATAGGACAACATAGTTTAACATTGGGTAGTTCTGCTAATTCGGTTGCTGCAAAAGTTATAATGAATAATCATTTACAGGTTAATGGCAAAATGGTTACAAACGATAATGCTAATAAAGATATATTCGTGAAACAATCGAATGGTTCGGCAGCTTATACCGGTGAATTAACGATTGGTGGAAATAAAGTAATAATAAATGGACTATTACAAACAAATTCAAATATTACTTCAGATGCGGATGAAAATAAAGAATTGTGGACCAATGTTGTATCAAATAACATAACCATTGGAGGGAGTAGTAGTAATATTATAGCTGGCAATAATTTAACGATAAATGGCCCAAGTATATTGGCAGATGTGAATGAAGATAAAGAAATATTTACAGCGGTTACAACTGGAAAATCAATAACAATTGGAGGAAGTGGTTCAACCGTTGTTGCTGGAAATGATTTGAAGGTAAACGGGCATATAATCACAGACGCCGATGAAAATAAAAACATATTTACAGGTGTATCGCAAAATATTAATGTCGGAGCGGCTTCTTCAACTGTAGTATTGGGAGGAGATTTGAAAGTCACCGATGCTATAAAAGCAGTAAATGCTGCTGTGGATAAAGATATTTATCCATTGGTTGATAATAACGATATTAATGTAGGTAAATTGGGTTCAGGGAAAATAGTAATGAAAAATACATTACAGGTTGATGATGATATAATATCCAATGCGAATAATGTAGATAAAAATATATTTACAAATATCAATACAGCTAAGAATATTACAATTGGTGGTGCCAATACAACTGTAATTACAGGAGGTCATTTAACAGTTACGGATAATATTCTAGGGGGTACAGATGAAGATAAAACATTCTTTTCTGATATATCTACCAAAGAAATATCGATTGGTTCTGGAAGTTCTAAGGTAATAATGAATTCAACAAATCATATGAAAGTTCCTTTGGGAACAACAGCAGAAAGAATATCGAATGGAGTTGGTGCTATAAGATATAATACAACCGACGATTGTCTAGAAGTATGTCATGACAATACAACTTGGACCGAAGTTCCATTATTAAAATCAGCTGATAAAACAACATACATAACCGCAGCAGATACGCCTTCGGCCATTAATCATCAATTGAGATTTTTCACAAATAGTTCAGAAAGAATGAGAATAGAAGAAAATGGAAGAATAGGATTGGGAATAGCTGTTCCTACTACAAATATTCACTTGAAAGGTCAAGTAAGAATAGAAGATGATATTATAGCAGGAAATACTACTGAGGTAGATAAGAATTTATTTACAGATATGACTACAAAAGATATAATAGTTGGAGGTGGTTCTACAAGAGTTAAATTTAATTCAACAAATTCTATTTTATTGCCATCAGGAACATCGGCACAACGGATAAATACAGAAGGTGCCATAAGATATAATACAGACTTGAAACGCGTTGAAGTATGTGATAGACTTGCCACTGCTAATCCTGTAACATTTCATTGGAATAGTCTTCAAGGATTAATTGATGAAGATAGAGATACAAAAATTACAGTTGAAGATAACCTAGGAATTGATGATGATAAGATTAAATTCTTTACTGCTGGAACAATGAGAATGTTATTAGATGAATCTGGTAAATTAGGTATAGGTGTAGCTGCACCACTTGAAGATTTCCATGTTGGAGGAACAGCAAGATTTGATTCTAATATAGTAAGTGGAACAGATGAAGCCAAATCTATATTCGCGGATATTCTTACGAATGAAATAACAATTGGTGGTAAAGGAACTACGCCAGCATCATCGAGTGTTAAATTTGATTCAACAAAACATATTGTTTTGCCAACTGGTAATGATAGTCAAAGAAGTGATATAGAAGGTGCTTTCAGATTTAATAATCAAGTTGGAATAACACCGTGTTTTGAAGGTTACGACGGTGAAAAATGGGTGTCTTTGACAGGATTAATTGATGCTGATAGAGATACATATGTGACTTGTCAAAATGGAACAACTGATACGGATACATTTACATTTTATACTGATGGCAAACAAGTATTAAAAATGGATGAAAATCAAAAGGTTGCTTTTGGATATCCAAACGGTGCTTCGCAATTTAATACAGACAATGCAGGAAATTTAATAGAGAACTTTGAAGTATTGGGAACAAGCATGACAGACGAATTAAAAGTAGATACGATAAGAGATAAAGGAGGAAATGGAATAACTTTATATACTTCAATAATTCCTGATAGTGATTTACAATATGATTTGGGTGCTCCTACAAAAAGATTTAGAGATTTGTATGTAAGCACATCGTCTATTTGGATGGGGTCAAGTAATAAAATAACAGTATCAGGCGACGGTCAGATGAAATTTAGAAAAGTTGGTACAGCAGTTCCAGCGGTAGTTTTAGCTCAATTTAAAGTAAAATATAATAACAATTCGGCTACAAATGCGGATGTTGAAACAGATATAGTATCAAAATTGACAGCACTAACTGATATAGCAAATGTAAAATCGGAAGATTATCTTAAATATTATAACGAACATTTATTTGCTACAATTCAATCAGCTGATTTAAATACAATTTATACAGACAATGCTGAAGATTTCGAAGAAGAAGCTGTTACAAATTCTTGGTTGGCAAGTAAACAGAATACTAATGCTATTTATTCTGGATATCAATTTGTAGGAATTGGAACAGAAAATCCTGACATAACAACCAGATTACACGTAGATGGCAAGGTTAGATTTGACGATAATATCATTAGCGGAAGTGATGAAGATAAATCTATTTTTGCGGATATTACAAGTAGAATAATAACAATTGGTGGAAAAACAGAAACAAAAACATCAACGCCAGGAACAGAAGCGGGTGGTAGTATTGTTAAAATGGATTCTACTAATTCGATGATTATACCAATTGGTAAAACAAGTCAAAGAACCATCACACAAGGAGCGATTAGATATAATAGTCAAACCTCGACTTTTGAAGGATGTGATGGTGCTAATTGGGGTTCTTTGGGAGGAGTAATAGATGTAGATAAAGATACATACATTAGTGCTGAAAATAGTGCCAATGCTGACAACGACCAATTGAAATTTGTTACAGCCGGAGTTCAACGAATGATGATAAATAATGATGGTAAATTCACATTTGGCAAAGATGTCGGACATACGCCAGAAACAATTGATATCAAAGGATCTACAATAACAATAGAAGGAACAAAACTTGAAATGGTTGGTCAAACAGACTTTTCCGATGATGTTGTATGTGAATCTAAAATTATACTTAGTGGAGATTTAGATGCTCCAAGTGATATAGATAAATCTATATATCCTTCAGTTACAAGTAAAACAATAACAATTGGAGGAAAAACAGCAAATGATGGCAGTGTAGTTAAAATGGATTCCAATGATTCTATGATAATTCCTGTAGGAACAACAAGTCAAAGAACAAATGCTGAGGGAGCAATTAGATATAATAGCGAAACATCAACATACGAAGGATGTGATAGTAATAATAATTGGGGTTCGTTGGGTGGCGTGATAGATGTAGATAAAGATACTTATATTAGCGCTGAAACAAGTGCTAATGCTGATAATGATGAATTGAAATTTTATACAGCAGGCGACGAAAGAATGAAAATAAAGTCTAATGGCAAAATTGAAATGGGTTATGTATTACAAACAGTTAATTACACTGTAACAGCATCCGGTGGGAAATATTTATTGGATGGCGTTCAAAATCCAAGTTTAACATTTGTAGTAGGAAATACCTATAAATTTGATATAAGTGATGGTACAATGTCGTCTCATCCATTTAAATTTAGTGAAGCAGCTGAAGGTGAAACTCAATATACAACAGGTGTATCATATGGTGCTACAGAAGTAACAATTACAGTAACAAGTAGCACACCAACTACATTATATTATTATTGCGACGCTCATTCATCAACGGGTAATAGTATAAGTATTGCAGCTCAGCCAAGAGAAACTGTAGATATTAAAGGTTCAACTGTAACAATAGAAGGTTCAAAACTTGAAATGGTTGGTCCAACTGACTTTTCAGGTGCGGTTGTATGTGAAGATACAGTTGTCTGTCAATCAACAGTTCAAATAGATAATACTTTAACAAGTAAATCTGGAATAACATTGACTGGTAATTTAGATACTTCAACAGACGAACATAAAAGAATCTTTACGGGGGTTACAAATAAAACTATAAATATAGGTGGAGTCAATTCAACAACATCGGTTAATGAAATGAATATAGAAGGTAATATAACAACAACTCAAAATGAAAATAAATCGGTGTTTAAAGGTGTAGTAGGAAATACAATAACAATTGGAGGTTCAAGCGCTGGTTCGCCGGATAATAATGGATTAATAGATGAAACTAGTGATATAAACGGATTGACAACAAATGACTTTATTTATATATACGATGATGTAGGCGTTTTAAGAGCCAAAATACCTATATCCGCTATTAGTAATGGAAACGCTACTCTAGCTTAATTGGCTTATAAGATATTAAATTAAAAATTATAATTTAATATCTATATTTTATTTATATGTTCTCAATAAGCAACAATAAATTACATTTTGATCCACAACTAGCAACAAAAGATTTACAAAGTATTATCGATCAATATTCAGTAGCAGGGACGGGTGATGTATCTGATTTTAATTTACCAACAGATGCGACATCTTATACTACAGATACATATGGTGAAGGGACAACATGGTTTATTAGGTCATCACCACAAACATTTAGTGGAACAATTGAACACTGTAAAGTAAAAATAGATGGCGATCTTGAAGTAAATTTTAATATACTAGCAGATGCTAATGAAAATAAAGAAATATTTACGGGTGTAACCGGAGGAAATTTGGTAACAATTGGAGGAGCGACTTCAAGTATTGTCGCGGGCGGTTCATTAACAATAACAAATGATATAACAATAAATGATAATATATTTGGAGGCAGTGATGAAAATAAAACAATATTTTCGGATGTATCTTCGAAAGAAATATCAATTGGTTCAGGAACAAGCGTATTAAAATTTAATTCTACAAAATCTATTGTTATTCCTGTGGGAACAACCGCACAAAGAGATGATGCTGGAGGTAAAGTGGTTGGGTCAATAAGATATAATTCAACAGATTCTACTTTTGAAGGTTGTGATGGAACAAATTGGGGTTCATTAGGTGGTGTTAAAGATGTAGACCAAAATACTTATATTGAAGCGGAAAGTTCTCCAGGAGCAGATAATAATGAATTAAAATTTGTTACAAATGGTGGTGAAAAAATGATAATTAAACCAGATGGTAAAGTGGGTATAGGCACATCTTCACCAGAAAAGTTATTAGAAGTAAATGGAGACACTGTAATAAGAGGAAATTTTGACGTAAGAGGTAATATAACCTATGTTAATACCAGTAATTTAGATATATCAGACAATGTGATTGTTTTAAATAAGGGATTGGGTTCTAATTCAAACACAAATGTAACAAGTGGTATATTAGTTCAACGAGATAAAGTCACTACACATACTATTGTGGTGACAGTAGCTAACTCAGGTGGCAATAAATATTATTTAGATGGAGTTTTAACACCAAATATAACATTAGTAAAAGGCGACACATATATATTCGATCAGAGCGATGGTACTAATGGTAGTCATCCATTAAGATTTAGTACAACAAAAGATGGATCACACGATAGTGGAGCGGAATATACAACAGGTATAACAAAATCGGGAGATCCATCTTATAGTCCAGGTAGTAATAGCTCAAAAGTAACCTTTGTAGTTCCAAATAATGCTCCATCGCCATTATACTATTATTGTGGAAATCATTCAGGAATGGGAAATGACAATGAAAATACTGTAAAAGCAAGAGATAATAATCAATTTATGGGATGGGATGACAGTGCTTCTACATTTATATTGGGAGAAACGGCAAATGATGGACAACAAAGTCCAGCAGGAATTACTATGGTTTCAAAAAGTAATTTGAATATCAAAGATTTGAATGCTACAAAAGTAGTTAGTGTTGATGCTGAAATTACAAATAAGTTGCAAGTAGTCGATATATCAAGCACTAATCATATAGATGCGAAAGATATATCGTCAAATAGAATTCAAGTCACTACTTTATTAATAGACGATAATGTTGAAATGACTCCAACAATTCAAGCCGGTGATTTTAAATTACCTAATCCGGATACAAATAATATATTTAAATTATCAGATCTTGTAGGTCCTCCAAAAAGTATAACAATAAATTCAATATCAAATACAGCGCTTGATTTTTCTGTTATAATTCAACCTGTTATAAGGTATTTTGTTGGGTTTACAGCTGATAAATTACCGATGATTACACATTTAAATGTTAAATTATTAGACGAAGCAAATAACGCGGTATTATTGAATACATCATTAAGTTCTAATGATATCAGTGATTTCGAACAATTAACTACAATTAAATTTAATAAACAGGCAGGAACATCAAGTTTTTCAGGAAATACATATACATTTAATAATCTTTCCGCATTAGATGATACTAAAACATATAAAGCTGAAATTTCTTTTAAGAATTATCATCCAACAATTTATACAACAAATCAAACAAGTTTATCACTTGTTGTTGCTAATGCGCCAGGAGTAATTAATTCTATTACAATATCAATACCGGATTTAAGTTTAGGTTCTACATCAAGTGCTTCTTACACAATAGATAATAATCCTCGTTTTAGTATTAATTGGAATGAACCATCGGCTGGCGACGGTAATGTTATAAGTTATACACTTCAATATGAAAGCACCGCAAAATTAAATTCAGCAAGCGCGGGTAGCGATACACAAACAATAACCACGTCAAACACAAATTTAAATAAAAATTTATCAACAGGTATTTTGTATGGAACAAAATACAAATATAGAATAAAAGCAACTAATGATGCTGGAGCAACGGCAGCTTATGGAAATTGGATTACATCTTCCAAGTATACAACTGTTCCGTCAAAGCCATCATTGGAAAGAATAGACCAAACAGATATTAATTTAAATAGTTGGACTTCTTCTCAAGAATTTGCAGACATTGTTGAAACTAATTCTGGTTCGGGTGGTTCTAATTATGGATATGCCAAATATGAAAGTGCGTCGTGGAATCTATACAATACGTCTAGTAGAAAATTATTAAGGTCTGCTTATGTTGCGGCTAATGCTATTAGTTTTGGAAATGTAACGGATATAAATTGTAGCAATACACTCGCTGAAGACCCTTCAAATTGGTTGTTTAAATTTGAAATTTTAAATGATAGTGGAGTAACACAAAAAAATGTTACGAAAAATATAGGAGGATACACTGGTGGAAATACAAGACATACGGGGGAAACTTTTACTGAAAGCAATGAAGATTGTAATATGAATATAAATTTAATTGACAAATATCCTAATGGTGTAGGAAATAATACCACCGAAAACAAGGGTGGATTTTGGACTACTGCAAATATTAGTAATTTATCGGTAAAAATACCGAATACTGTGAATAAAGGCGTCGTGAAATTAACTAGTGATATTCCCTCGATTACAATCGGGTCGCAAAAAGTTACTTTTTTTAATTTTATGACAGATACACTTTCCGTATCTCCAACAATAACGTATAATAATCAAAACGACCGATTAATCGGAGTTAAAGCAAATCCAAGTGTTACGTGGATTTGTGGTGTAGCTAGTTTAAATATCAATACGTTATTAGAAATAGATTTGAATACAAGTAATTTAGCCAGCAATACTCCTGCTTCTGGTGGCATTTTTAGAGGAGATTATAAACAATTAACAGTTGAATCAAATCCATCTAATATTGTTTTACCAGTCGATATTAAAGTAAATGATAATAGTTATGGAACGGGGACAACCGGTAATAGTGGAAACTCTATCGCATATACGAATTTTTCACATCCAGATATAAAAATACAAGATGTATCGTTACTTGGAGATATATCAATAAGTTTTACTGCTTATAATATTCAAGGAACAACCAATACAACTAGAACCATAAAGCTTTTAAGAGATAAAAATTCAATTACCAATCCTTTATTAAATTATAGATACACAAGTTGGGATAATACATTGGCCTATAATAACGTATCTCCTAGTGTTTCAGGATTAGCAACTTTTAATAACACAGTTCAACTTCCTTCTCAAGAATTATTATTATGGGATGGTAATTTTACATCAGATTCAAGTAAATATGTTGATTTTAGAGGAATATATAATAAAAATCTCGCTGGATCGGTCCAAGCAACTGGTTATGAATCTGTTACAACAACCAGTTGGTTGACAAGTGATAAGAAATGGGCTTTATTTAAATTAACAAATACGATACAAACTGCTGGAACTTCAAGTTTTGGTATTAAATTTTCAACTCCATCAGGCCATTCATTTAGCACTGGTTCTGCCAGGGAAGCAAGTGGATTTGAATGTAATATATTATTACCTTCCATGCTTAGCGGACAAGAAGGAACTTTATTTTGGTATAATGTAAATGAAAATTATCAAGCCGAAAGTGGCAAAGATACTGGAACAGGTGTCGGTGGTGTTACGGGTTTAGGGGTTTTTGACAGCAAAACAAGAACAACTACATATACTACTTACAAAATCACACCACCAGTTCCAGCTACAATTTCTCAGGTTTCGTCGGATATATGGATAAGAATTGGATTGGATAAAGGTACAAACGCAATACAAATATCAAATATACAGTTTGTTTCAACATAATTTTCTTATTTTTAAAAATTCTTTATTTGGGGAGAGAAAAATATAACATTTTTCTCTCCCCGTCTATATAAATTTTAAAATAAATTATAAATAAAAATATATAATTTATTTATAAATGTCCTTTGTTTATAATAACGAAGTTATTGACCTCTTGTTAAAAAAATCATTGGGGTCTGCTTATACATCATCAGCATTAGTTCCAGGACAGGAAAACCAAATCTTGCCTAAGATATTAAATCAACAGCTTTTGGCAAGTCCGATTACAAATAAAACATCAAGTAGTTTTACTTGGTCCTCTTCATCCAATGTTGTGGGTGGAGGAACTGTGAAATCACTTTCTAATGTTGCAGGCGAAACAGAACCTGCTAGTTTTACATACATAAAGAAATATGAAAATATTCCGATGACTGCTGTTGCAGGAACCAATTTCAGAGCTTGGAAACCTTCCAATGCGGATATGATTAGTAAATTAGAAAATACTATTATTGGTAAATCAAGTTTCCCTTTTACATTGACTACAAATATTACTAATTATGCTACTATTTATAATACTAATAGTAGTTTTAAACCTGTGATTAGCAATGGTGTTCTTTTATTTTTGGGTAATATTTCCCCGGGTAGTACTAGTTCAATATCTTTTACAGAAGTTTATATCTACGAAGGTGAATTTGGTGCTAAAAGCGAATTAGAATTAAACGAATTAACAAATGTAAGTGTTCCTGCTCCAAGCAATGGCGAACTTTTACAATGGGATGCGGCGAATAGCCAATGGATTGCCGGTGCTGCTGCTGCTTCGGCAATTGCTAATGCGAATATTGAAGCTTTAAATAATGTTAATGTTTCACACGCTACAACAAATCAGGATGATTCTTTGATTTATGATAAAGCAAATAGCCAATGGGTGGCTGGAACACCTGTTACTACACTTGAAGGATTAAGCGATACAACTATTTCTACTCCTAGTGATAAACAAAGTCTTGTTTACAATGTCACTAATACTAAATGGGAAAATGCTAATCTTACTACTGATAATATAACCGATATTAATTTAACTAGTGTTGCTGACGGACAAGCTCTTGTTTATGATTCCGGAACTAGTAAATTTATCAATGGATTACCTACAATGAATTTAAATGATATTAATAATGTTATTATAGCTACACCAGGGGCAAAAAATGCTTTAATTTATGATACAAATACACAAAAATGGAAAAATGGATTGCCTATATTGGATATTGATGATATCGCTGACGTGAATGTTTCTGGCGCAACAGAAGGACAAAGCCTTATATATGATACTACCACTTCTAAATGGAAACCTGGTTCAGGTGTCGCAACTTCTGTTACTGGTGTTTATTTAAGCGATATTCAAGATATTGATAATAGCAATTTGGAAAGTGTTGTGCCAGTATGGACGCAATCGCATAAACTTGCTGCTACTACTGGTGAAGATAATGAAAATCTTGGAAAAAGTGTATCTACCATTGGAACTTGGACTGCTGTTGGTGCGCCTAATAAAGCTGGTACTTTCCCAAAAGAAAAGGTTGGACGAGTTTTTTTATTTAAAGCAGGAACACAAACACAAGTAATAAATTCACCTACAGATCAAACAAACGATTATTATGGTGAAAGTCTTTTTTTAACTGCTAGTTTTTTGGCAGTTGGTTCTCCAGGTTATGATGATACTGGATCACAGGTATTAAATACTGGTGCTCTTCTTATTTATAATTATAATAGCGGAACAGAATTATATGCTACTACTGCTAATCAAACTTTGATTGGAACAGCAAATTCTTACTTGGGTTATTCTATTGATACTAATGGAACGTGGATGATTTCTGGTGCTCCAGAAAATATAACAGGAACAAGTAATGCTTTAAAAGGTAAAGCATATATTTATAAATTAGACGGAACTTGGATCCAGAAAAAGATATTAACAGCAGATGATGGAGCAAATGAAGATAAATTTGGTAGTGCTGTAGCAATTAATAATGATTACGCTTTTGTTGGTTGTGAAACAAAGACTAGTTATACTGGAGGAGTTTATATATATAAACGAACAAGTGATACAGTTTGGGATGCTTTACATATTGTGCGTACAAAGACATTGGCAGCAGGTGATTATTTCGGTCAATCAATATCAGTAGGCGGAGACTTTTTAATGGTAGGTTGTCCGAAAGGAGAATATGGTGGAACAGCGGATTCTACAAAAGCTGGTGAAGTTTTTGTTTATAAAAAACAAACCGACGGAAATTGGGGCGATCTTTCTGGTAATCTTGGTGGTGGCGAATGGGTTCAAGATACATCAGTTGGAGCAGTAAAAAATTGGAAAGGCATTGCATCTTCATCAGATGGAACAAAACTTGTCTCTACAATACAATATGGTTATATTTACACATCAATAGACAGAGGAGTATCGTGGACTCAAAGGGCAACATCGGAAATTTGGCAACGTTGTGCATCTTCTGATGATGGAACAAAACTAGCAACCGTAGTGAGTAGTGGTAATATTTGGTTATCTATCGATAGTGGGGTAAACTGGACGGAAAAAACGGTTGGTGGTGGAACAAAAGGATGGATGGGTATCGCATCTTCATCAGATGGAACAATAATTGCCGCAACTGTTAATGCCCCTTCTTCAATTTATATATCTACAGATAGCGGTTCGACGTGGACCTCAAGTGGAACCTCCCATAATTCCTATTTTTCAATTGCAATGTCAGATGATGGTACAAAAATTGTCTCTCCAGTAGCCAATGGTAAAATTTTTGTAACGAATGATACAGGTGCAAATTGGACTGAAAGGGGAACATCTCAAAATTGGCAAGGTTGTGCATCTTCAGGCGATGGAACAAAACTAGCAGCAACTGTTATGGGTGGAAATATATGGCTTTCTAATGACAGCGGAGTTACTTGGAATGAAAATACTTCCACGGGTTCAACTAAAAATTGGCAAAGTATTACAATGTCAAATGATGGTACAAAACTTGCTGCTGTAGTATATGGCGGCAACATTTGGACCTCAAATGATAGTGGTGCTACGTGGACGGAAGATACATCTGTAGGTACAGGCAAAGATTGGAGTGCAATTACAATGTCAAATGATGGTACAAAACTTGCGGCTAATGCTTATGCAGATCATAATTGGACTTTTAAAGAATTAGATCCAACAGCAGGATACTACGAAAATAGTAAATTAACAGCATCGGATACGGCGGTCAACGACCATTTTGGTTGTAGTGTTGATATTACTACGCAATTTGGTGTTATTGGTGCTAGAACACAAGGAAGTTCTTCTTATTTAAAAGCAGGTGCTGCTTATATGATTTCAAATACAGGAGAAGGTTATTGGGATCATACAAAAAAAATTACCGCAAGTGACTTAGCAATCGGCGATGAATTTGGTATTTCAGTTTCAATTAGCGATAGATATGCTTCAATTGGTGCTTGGAAAGAAGAAGACGCGTCGGAAACAGACCAAGGTTCGGCTTATGTATTTAATCTAGCAAGTCAATCTACCGTTCAAAATACATTGATTTATAATTCAGATACAGGTAGATGGTCCATAGGAACTATTACCGCTCCTGCCATATTGACGTTGCATTCTAATATATCAAGCGTTCAAGACGGAAATGTTTTAACGTATGATGCGGCAAGTAATAGTTGGACTTTTGGAACTGGAACAAGCAATTTATCAACTCAAATAGGTCCTGCGGCAATGATTGCAGCAAATACAGCGAATGGTTCAACTATATATTGGAACGCAACCGCGCAATCTTGGGACACACAAACTTCTAGTTTTCTTCCTACTGGAACTCCAGATCAAGCCTCTGCGAACGCGGGTCCTGTTTGGACAAGTAGTTGGACGAGCGGTGATAATCAAGTTGTCTTTGACAGTCATTTAATTCCTACCACCGATGATACTTATGATATTGGAAGTCCTGCTTATAAAATACGAGATTTATATATAAGTGATAATTCTTTATGGATTGGAGACGCCCATAAAATAACTATTGAAGGTGGTTCGATGAAATTTAGAAAAAGAGATGTAAGTATAGTTCCAGCAAGTATTACAGCGGCAGGCGGTAACTCTACTGGTGCTTTGGCCTCGTCAGGTGTAGCTAATTTATCAGCTATGAAATTACATCATTGGGAAAAATATGCGAAGACATTAAATATGGCTGGTGGAGTAGGAAACGCAAGAATTTCAGATGTATTTGCTGCAAATAATGCGGATTATGCTGGTTCGGATAATATATCTGATAAAGCCAATAATGCTAATCCAACTTTCACTGGAACAGTAACATTGGGACAAGCACCGACCGGAGATTTACATGCTGCTACAAAAAAATATGTAGATGATACAACCAACGGATTAAATACAAGCACATTAGCACCAAAAGCCAGCCCAACCTTTACAGGAGTAGTTACATTGCCAACAATTACCAATGGTTCAGCGGCTACATCAGCTGCCACAAAACAATATGTAGATGATACGGCAGGGAATATTGATACAAGCACCTTAGCACCAAAAGCCAGTCCAACTTTTACAGGAACACCACTCGCACCAACAGCAGCGGTGGGGACAAATGACAGCCAACTTGCTACAACACAATTCGTGACAACGGCTACAAGTAATTTGGCACCAAAAGCAAGTCCAGTATTCACGGGTGCTTCAGCACGTATTGAAAGCACAACTAATAATTCCCAACTCCAATTAAAAGCTACACACAGTAACGAAACTCAACAATATAATATTTTTTCTGCCGTTTCTGGAAATAGTAGTGGTAGAGGTCTTCATTTTCAAAATCACGATACGGGGTCGGTTCAAATGTCGATTAGATCAGACGGTAAAGTAGGAATTGGAATGATGAGTCCAGCTGGTAAATTATCAATCGCACATAGCGGAGGATCAGCTGCCACACCAGATAGTAATAAAGATTTTTGTATCTACGACAATAATAATTGTGGATTATATAGTAAAAGTGGAACAAGCACAAATGGAACAACCATATCATATGGATTGTCGTATTGGAATGCTTCGTCCGCGGTAGATGTAGATAATGCTTTAGTTTTAAGAAATTATAGTGGCGAAAATAGAGTAGGAATTGGAACAACAAGTCCTGATTACGTATTAGATATTGAAGGAAGTGATATAAGAATTCATAATCCAAGCACAGCTCCGGTTTCACTCATGATATCAAATACAACAAACCAATGGACAATAGGTACTAATAATAGTGGAAATGGAACAGATAATAATCAATATTTTATTTGGGATTCAGCATATAGATTTACTATTCAAAAAGGAACTGGAAATGTAGGAATTGGAACGAATAGTCCATCGCAAAAATTAGAAGTAAATGGAACAGTAAAAGCAACCGCATTTCAAGGAGACGGAAGTGCTTTAACTGGTATAATAACACAAACTGATATAGATACAGCCATTAACGGTTTAATTGATTCTGCTCCAGGAACATTAGATACATTAAATGAAATAGCTGCTTCTATTGGTGATAATGGCAATTTTGTTGGTACAGTAAGTAATTTTGGCGACGTTGACACTGTAACGACTGCCCCAACAAACGGTCAAGCCTTAGTATGGAATTCTACAAATTTAAAATGGGAACCGGGCAATGTTGCTGCTAGTGGCGGAGGTAGTGGTCCAACAAATGTGATGGGTCAATCTTTCTTTGAAATTTTAACACAGCAACCACATCAATTTCAAGCAGACGGAGCATATACATCATCCACTTCACATATAATTATAAATTGGAAATATGATAGTATATCATTATTTCACGACAGCACGGTAGTAGCAAAATTATGTTTTGGAGCAAACGCACAAGCGAAATCATTGCCATTTATAAGTCAAATTAAAATACAAATAAAAAGTCCTGATACAAGTAACACATGGACCGATTATACAACATTAACAGTAAGTTCAAATCAAGATTATAATACAACAGCATCGTTAAAAACAATAACCTTGCCCAAATTTACTGGAACACCTTCAGGAGGAATTGAAACAACTCTTAGCAAAGCAGGTGACACTAATAAATTTGATGTTAGAGTTTATGGTGTAAATAATTCCGAAAATTATCCAACAATCGATATAAGAGCCCTTTTATTTTCACAGGTTTTTTACTTAGTTCCTAACCCTCCCTCGACGCCTATATGGAGCTCTGAGGTGGCCATCGGTTCGGATAATTCAATCTCCTTTTATTATAAATGTGCTGAAACAGAAAATATAGATCCTAATAATGCTAGCGATCAATCAGATGCTTTTATTACAAGTGCTATAACAAAATATGTAGAAATAGCAACATTGGCTTATAATAATGCTGTTGTTGGAACGGAATATACAGATACTGAAGCAGTTAGTAATAAAAATGAAAACGAAACATTTCAAATTATACTCAACAGTCTTAGAGCCGGAACAAAATATAAATATAAAGTTCAAGCAAAAAATAATTTAGCTGATAATTATTCTGATATTTCTGCTTTTAGAGACCATTCCGCATATACAAGAACACCAGGTGATGCTGGAATAGCAACAACTGTCAATTTTGGTATTAATAATAGTTCAAAAACAAATATTAGAGGTTATGGAACTGGTTCAAATACTGTTTCTGGTAGTCAAATATATATAAATACACACGCTAGTAAAAACGTAACACCGTCTTCTACTTCAACACAAACTATTCAAATAACAGACCCTTATTCAACAACCCAACATACCACAACAACCGGATATGGTAATTATGTAAATGGTTCAACTGGTTTAGTTACTTTAAAAGTTACTGTAGATGGAAATTTAAAACAAACAGTTAGTTATGGTGGATTTAATACAACTCCTACCAATAGTGGTGGTGATACTGGATTTATAGATACTATCAATCAATCGGATATTTATGGAACAACAAACGCTACAAAAGGATTTAGATTAAAGGGAACATTTGCTTTAAATGAATTATTAAACACAGGAATAACAAGTTCAATAGGTGCTGCTAGAAAAACAGCTCATACGTTGAAATATGAATATGATAGACATGCCGACGTTGGCGGTTCAGACGCATCAACTACACATAATATTTACATTGATACTTTATCTGGTAATCCGGGTATAACATATACAACAAGTTTAGTGACGGTAACTAGTGTAAAATATACAATGGGAATCGCGAGTGTAGATGATATGACAATTACAATTGTAAGAACATATACTAATTGTAATTCGGCTCACGGATTTATAATTGGTACTGGCAATGTAGGTACTATTGGTTCTGTAAGTAAAACTACATATGCTTCTGATGATTTATATATTGCTGCAAATAATATTGATGTTTCTATACCAGGTTCTTATACTCATACTAAATCAAATACTGGAATAAACTATACTCATTCATTTACAAATGGAACCAACAATAGTTTAAGTGAAACATCGTATGCTTATAATTTAAATGGAAATACAACCGGAACGGCTCAATCTTTAAAAAGAGGTTCAGCAACCGGAAATGCTACATTAAGTCACTTCCACGACCATAATAGTTATGCTAATGATACTACAGCAACTTCAAAACTAACTTTATCTAATTTATATGAAATAACATCAGTTACAATAGGTAAATTTAATACAGATATGGGTGCTATAGCTACACAACCTTATACCCTTCATTCAACTGTTCCACAGGATTGGACTTTATTATATATTAATGGTGGATTTAGAACAAATGCTAATTTTACTTATCCAAATACATCAAATGTAAATTATGATAGTGTTTCAGTAAACAGTTATAGTCAAGGAACAACTGCTTATTCAACAACAGGTGCTCCAGATACTAACGGATATAAATGGTATTGTCAGAAATTTTCTATGTCTGCTGATAAATCATCACATAATGTTAGCGGTGCTGTCACAGAATATTTAAATGTGTATGGAATCGGAGGGTTGTCTGCCACTACAATGAATAAAGTAAAAAATGCTGCTGATTTAGATGCTATTGGTTTCGTTCAACAAACTCGTTTGGGTTCACCTAGAATTGGTAATTTAGGAAGAGCTTTAAAATCAAGTGCTGTATGGTATGACCAGTCTGGTGCTGTAAGTTGGGCAACACAGGATACAACTGCTGTAAAAGCTAATTATGGAGCAGTTTATGAGGAAAGTTCTACAAAATGGGGACCTATTTTAGATACTGTTAATGGAAACAACGATATATATATATTTATTGGTTTAAA
>Ga0233439_10001473_pt1 | contig 30010 bp, 24 predicted proteins | sample SI_123_September_6_FD_182713 | JGI IMG/M metagenome (GOLD analysis project Ga0233439, IMG submission 182713) | Seawater microbial communities from Saanich Inlet, British Columbia, Canada - SI_123_September2016_100_MG | ecosystem: Environmental > Aquatic > Marine > Inlet | place: Canada: British... | reverse complement strand
AACGTGCTTATGAAATGAATTCGAAGGTCATTCAGACCTCCGATGAAATGATGGGCACACTGACACAGATGCGATAGGTGGACGTCGTCATGAAATCCATATTCTTCATCTTTTGCCTGCTCGCAGGTATCACACTCGCTCCGTTCGCCCTGGCCCACGCGGCCGATGTCGTGACGGGGGGCGAGACCGGGGGCGAGACCGCGGACCATATACCACAGTTTGGTTCCACGCAGGTAACAGGCCCTGTTACATTGCGCGAAGCCATCTATGTGGACCGCGATATTATCCAACTGGGCGATATATTCCTCAATACTGGTTCGTTGGCTGACAAAGCTGTGGTTTACGCCCCTGCTCCCGGCGATACGACGACGTATGGTGCCAAGTGGCTGGCGCGGGTTGCTCGCTACTATGGGCTGGAGTGGCGCCCGGATACGCCCCGCTCGGAATTCCAGGTCGTTCGTGAAAGCCAGGTCATCACCCATGAGGAAATCATGGATGCTATTTCTTTTGCATTGCTGGATTATGGCCTGTCCTCTGACATGAAGGCTGAGTTGATATCTCGCGATGTTCGTATCTACCTACCCGTTAATGCCATAGCAGAAATCGCCGTGGAGAGTCTTCGGGTAGACGAACGAGCGAACCGGTTCAGCGTTATTATTGCGGCTCCTGCTGGTGATTTGTCCGCAAAGCGGGTCCAGTTATCGGGGCGCATCTATCAAACCATGGAAGTGCCTTTTACCACCAGAGCCATCCAGTCTGGTGAAGTCATTAGTGAGCGCGATATCGAATGGCGCCGCGTTCGCGTCTCTCGCATCTCGAACGATACCATGACTTCGGCGCGGGATATTTTTGGCAAAACACCGCGACGTAACCTGAAAATTGGTGACATGATCCGCGCCAGCCAGATCGAAGCGCCGGTTCTTGTGCCGCGCAAAAGTCTGGTCACCGTTCTGCTGGAACACCCCTTCATGACCCTGACCGTTCAGGGCAGAGCGCTGGAGAGTGGATCCTTAGGCGATGTAATCCGGATCAAGAACAACCATAGTAATGTAATTGTTGATGCTGTCGTCACAGGCTCCGGGTACGCCGTAGTTCATATTTCATCCCAGATGGCCATGAACTGACCACCACGCCCATAACGAAAACCAAATAACGAAGAACCGATGGGAAACCTGACCAATGACCAAGTTAACCTTATTCAGATCACCGGCTGCCAAAGCCATTGTCCTTTCGCTGGGCATGACACAGATCGCCGCCTGCAACACCATGTCTCGCCTATCCGAGGTTGGTGATGGCCCCGAACTGACCACCATCGAGAACCCCATTGCAGCAGAAAGTTATCAGCCGGTTTCCATGCCCATGCCCGCCCCTCAGGCCGTTGCTGATAATCCGAACTCTCTGTGGCGCTCGGGCGCAAAGGCATTCTTCAAAGATCATCGCGCCAAGGAAGTGGGCGATATCCTGACGGTGAAGCTGGAACTGGATGATAGCGCCACATTGTCAAATGTAACCGAGCGTGACCGGTCTGATTCAGAAGATGTGGAAATCACTGACCTTCTTGGATACGAAGATCATTTGAGTGCAATTCTTCCCAGTAGTATTGATGCGCCCGGCACCATTGCCGATTTTGGCAACACGCATTCCACATCCGGTGACGGTGCTATAACCCGAAGCGAGGCTGTCGATCTGGAACTGGCCGCGGTGGTCACACAAATCCTGCCCAACGGCAATCTAGTTCTCATGGGTCGTCAGGAAGTCATCGTCAATTCTGAGCTTCGTGAACTGATGGTTACCGGCGTCATTCGCACCAGTGATATCGACACAGACAACACGATTGAACATACCAAAATCGCCGAAATGCGCGTCGCCTACGGTGGGCGCGGATCGCTAAGTCAGCTGCAACAACCGCGCTGGGGTATGCAGGTCTGGGATATCCTGTTCCCGTTCTAAGTTTTAACCATTCCCGTTCTGGGTTCTGGTCAGCAGAATCTGGTACACCAACTAGGCCGGCGCAGAAAGCGTCGGCCTCTTTTTTTGTCTGCATGCGAATCAGGGGCAGTAGAAACAAAAGCGGCGCCAGATCATGGCGCCGCTTTCAAATCCGATGTGTTTATATACCCGATCAATCGTCTCGGTGGGTGCGCTCCATCCGTTCGTGGCGTTCCTGGGCTTCGATGCTCAGGGTCGCAATGGGACGCGCTTCGAGACGTGAAATCCCGATGGGCTCCTGGGTTTCTTCGCAATACCCATATGACCCTTCGTCGATCCGATGAAGGGCTTCGTCAATTTTTGAAATCAGCTTACGGGCGCGATCACGGGTCCGCAGTTCCAAAGACCGTTCAGTTTCGATGGAGGCACGATCTGCAATATCAGCTTCAAGAATGCCGCCTTCCTGAAGGCTTTGGAGGGTGTCATTTGACTCACCCACCAATTCCGTGCGCCAACGCAACAGCTTCTGGCGAAAGTACTCCTGCATAAAGGAGCTCATAAATTCCTTGTCGTCTACCGGTGAGTAGTCTGGCGATAGTGTAACAGTCATTTCAATTCTTCTCCCACGTGCATCGCCGGGTTCTTGGTCGATGGCGCGGCAATATATGGACGACAGCCCGCAGTCGCAAGGCTGTTTTTACAAATTATGACAAAAAAGTGAAAGGTAAATACGCTAAACATCTAAAACAAAAGGCTTTAGTATAACCGTATGTCAGATATCCCGCGTCAGTTTAGCGATCTCGACTTCTGAACGAAGCTCAATCTCATCAATTATCTGGGTCAAGGTTGGATCATCTGATTCAAGCCGTTGCTGGCGCATTCTTTGGGCCAGCTCTGCCAACCTGTCTTTCGAGATCGTGCCCAGCAAGAGGCCAAGGCGGATTTCCTCTAACCGATCCAGCAGATCATCGCCATAATCGATGACCAACCCGCGGGATCGACCATCCGTTGCATCACCAACTTCCTGAACGGACAGAATACCGCCGACAGGGGCAACGCCAACCACACCGCTGGCACCCTCAGCACCACCGGTGTCAGCCGCTTCACGCAAGGTTTCAGAAAAAGCAGAACCGCTTTCTGATGTCTTGCGGTTTTTTCGAGTTGCCGTCGGGCCACGCCCAGCGCCAACGTTGCCTACTTTCATATCGGCCATGACTGTCCAATCTTGCCGCGAATCGAGATCGCGCGACTCCTGTAATCAAGTGTGCCCAAGCCAGGCAACAAACACCAGTGGTTTCGAGCATTTCATCCGCCCCGCGTCAGGTCAGAATATTTCCGCTATTTTTTTACGGTTATTTGTTAAGAATCGTTTGCAATTAAATTATGCGCATCCTATATTTGTTTTTAGTTGTTGCGAATAATTCGCAATTGCAATTAGACTAATTAAAAACTACTTTCCAGGATCTCTGAAATGCTGAAGAAAATTCTGATCGGTGCACTCGCCATCATTGGGCTCACAACCGCATTCATTTGGTCCCCCAAAGCCAATGACAACGTTGTTAATTTGTATTCCTACCGCCAACCCTTTCTGATCAACCCGTTGCTGGAAGCATTTACCGGTGAAACTGGTATTGACGTAAATGTTGTGTACGTGAAGAAAGGTATGCTGGAACGCCTGAAAGCAGAAGGCGACAACAGCCCCGCTGACATGGTTCTGACCGCCGATGTCGGCAGGCTCAATGATATGCTGGAAGCCGACATTCTACAGCCGGTATCCTCTTCTGAAATCGATGCCAACATCCCGGCGCAGTACCGTCATCCAGATGGCATGTGGTTTGGCCTGACGGTCCGTGGTCGCATTATTTTTGCTTCAAAAGAGCGTACTGATACAGGTGAAGTCCTGTCATACGCGGACCTCGCCAAGCCTTCGCTTAGAGGTCGCATCTGCACACGGTCAGGCAAGCACATCTATAATGTTTCATTGATTGCATCTGTCATCGCCCACAACGGCGAAGACAATGCGCAAACTTGGTTGTCCGGTGTGCGCGATAACCTGGCTCGCAAACCGCAGGGTAACGACCGGGCCCAGGCAAAAGCCATCTTCGAAGGCGAGTGTGACTATGCTATCGCCAACACCTATTACATGGGCAAGATGGAAACCAATGAGAAAAAACCTGAGCAAAAGCAATGGGCCGACGCCGTACGGGTTATTTTCCCGGATCAGACTAGCAACGGGACACACGTAAATGTTAGTGGTGCCGCCGTCACGAAAAGCGCCAAGAATGCGGATAATGCAGCCAGGCTTATCGCTTTTCTGAGCGGAGACCGGGCGCAAAAAATCTATGCTGAGCAGAACTTTGAATACCCGGTTAAATCAGGCATCGCCCTTCACCCGGTAGTGGCCAGTTGGGGTACATTCAAAGCCGATTCGATTGATTTGGCCGAGGTCGCAAAATATCGCGCGACAGCGTCACGACTGGTGGATATAACGGCTTATGATTTAGGCCCGCAAAACGGCTCATAGAACCTGATGCATCCGTAGCAATTAGCCACTCACTGGGGAGCAGGCTACCGTGACACAAACATCTGCATCACCTACTGGTGCCGCAATAAGTACGACAAAGAACCGCTTACGCCTCGATGGCTGGACCATCGGGGCGTTTGTCACGGCTGGGTTGATTGCATTACCCATCCTGGCTGTACTGGTCATGGCGCTGGTTCCCAGCGATGATATTTGGGCGCATTTGGCCTCCACCGTTTTACCGCATTACATATGGACCACATTGGTTCTCATGTTCGGTGTTGGGGCGGGAACCCTTGTTGTGGGCACGGGAACCGCGTGGCTGGTTACCATGTGCGCCTTTCCAGGCAGGCGCATATTTGAGTGGGCATTGGTTCTGCCGCTCGCCGTGCCCGCCTACGTTATTGCTTACGTTTATACGGACGTTCTTGAGTTCGCCGGACCGGTTCAAGGCCTGTTGCGAGACATGTTTGGTTGGCACAACAGGCAAGATTACTGGTTTCCGGAAATTCGATCCCTGGGCGGTGCCATTACCATGATGACCCTGGTGCTGTATCCCTATGTATACCTTCTGGCTCGGGCGGCATTTCTGGAGCAATCGGTGTGTGTACTGGACGTAAGCCGCACCTTGGGCAAGACCCCGTGGCAATGCTTCAGATTAGTTGCCCTGCCTCTGGCGCGACCGGCTGTCGTGGCTGGCGTATCGCTGGTCATGATGGAAACGCTGAACGATTTCGGGACCGTGGATTACTTTGCCGTAGCGACGTTTACAGCCGGCATTTATGATGTGTGGCTAAACATGAATTCCATCAGCGGTGCGGCTCAACTGGCCAGCGTTATGCTGATGTTTGTGATTGCCCTTATCGCCCTGGAACGGACAGCCCGCAAAAACAAACGATACCATCATACCGGCACCAAATATTCGACCCTGCCCACGCTTAGACTAAGCGGCCCAAAACAGGTTTTGGCCAGCGTGCTCTGTACGGCACCGATCCTGCTGGGCTTTGTCGTTCCGGCCTGGGTTTTGGGGCGTTACTCGTTGCAGTTCTACGATATTACGCTGCAAAGTAATTTCATCGACTACGTTTTGAACAGCATCGGATTGGCAACGTTCAGCGCCATTTTGGCAGTGATATTGGGCCTGTTTCTGGCTTATGCCATTCGGCTTCAAGGCTCGGCCAGTCTGCGCATGGTGGCCCGATTTGCCAGCATTGGCTATGCGGTACCAGGGGCGGTTCTGGCCATTGGTGTCATTCTGCCGCTAACCCGGTTTGAAAATTCCGTTGACGCCTTGAGCCGCGATTGGCTCGGCATCCCGCTCGGACTTTTCATCAGCGGCACCGTAGGTGCCTTGGTCATCGGATACATCGTTCGCTTCCTGGCATTGTCATACGGTGCAGTCGAGGCCAGTCTGGCCAAGGTAACACCAAGCATGGACGGCGCTTCACGTACACTGGGTCACGGCCCCGGACGTACTTTGTTCAAAGTGCACCTGCCCATGATGCGGACCAGTATTCTAACCGCCGCAATACTGGTGTTTGTGGATGTCATGAAAGAGTTGCCCATGACCATGATGTTGCGACCTTTCAATTTCGAGACGCTGGCAACCTATGTGCACCAATACGCCTCTGATGAACTGCTTGAAGAATGTGCCCTCGGCGCGCTATCCATCGTTATCGCTGGCATATTGCCGGTCATCATCCTCAGCCGAGCCATCGCCCGCTCCCGCCCCGGTCAAAAATAGGCAACAGAAAGAAGAACCATGAGCGGCCTTTCCATGAAAAACATATCCCACGCGTTCAGCAACCGATCGGTGTTGAACGATGTGTCGATTGATGTGGAATCGGGCAAGGTCGCATGTTTGTTGGGCCCATCGGGGTGTGGCAAAACCACCTTGCTGCGTATTGCCGCCGGGCTTGAGCCTCTGCAAGCCGGTGAAGTCACCGTCGGCGACCGACTGCTTGCCCAGGCCGGCAAACTGGATACACCACCTGAGGACCGCAATATTGGCCTCATGTTTCAGGACTATGCCCTGTTTCCCCATCTGGACGTGGAATCCAATATTGCCTTCGGCGTGGACCCGGGCATGTCAGAACGGCGGCAATGGATTTCGGGTGCGCTGGATCGTATGAGCTTATCCGGTTACGCAACGCGTTATCCGCACGAGCTTTCTGGTGGTCAGCAACAACGTGTTGCCCTGTTGCGCGCATTGGCACCGGACCCCAGCATCTTGTTGCTGGATGAACCTTTTTCCGGTCTGGACGTAACGCTGCGTGCACAGGTCCGCGAACAAACGCTGGAACTGTTACGCGAAACCGGACGTACCGCGTTGATGGTTACCCACGACCCGGAAGAAGCTATGTTCATGTCCGATACCTTGCTGGTCATGAATGAAGGGCGCCTGGTGCAAAGCGGGCACCCCGTCGATGTGTACCGCCACCCCGTCAATACGTTCGTGGCAAATCTGTTTGGTGATACAAATGCCCTGCGCGGGCAGTGTGTCGAAGCCGGTAGAGTGGAGACACCGTTCGGCACATTTGCCGCCAAGGGCGTTACGGCAGGAACAACGGTAGATGTCATCATTCGCGCAGAAGGATTCCGCGCGCTGACAGATGGCGATACGGCATCAAACACAGCCACGGTCCAGGTGACCACGGCATATCCTATTGGACGATCTTCCCATCTGCGGCTGGTGCTGGAGAAAGGCCATGGCGCCCCACTGCATGCCCGCTTCCCCGGCGTGTTCATCCCGGCACCAGGCTCTGAGCTGCAAATCGCCGTTGATCCCGATCAGGTGTTCATCTTTCCGACCAATGCCTGACTTAGCATTAACTGACCCGGCAATTTTTTCTCCCCAGAAAGGCAATCTTTCCTGTTGTTCTGATTAAAATTCACACGCCTTAAAATTAAATCATATAAAACAATAACTTAAGTTCCTATATTTCTGGCATCCATCTTGCAATTCAAGTAGTGGCGCAATGTGCGTCGCGTATGAATTTACGGCGTAACAAACAGAGTTACTGCCGAAGTTGGAGCCATTGTTATGACCCTTAGTGCATTTACGATCAGCACCCTTGGTATGCGGGCACAGGCGACTGGCCTGAATGTGATCGGCACCAACGTTTCCAACCTTCAGACCGGCGGCTATAAACGGGCCGATGCCCATTTTCAGACCATGGTTAGTGAAACCATGTTTGAGCAGTCTGACACCGGCGGCGTGCGACCGAAGATACTACAACGAAATTCCGTGCAGGGTACCCTGCTACCCACGGGTAGCGCCATGGATCTCGCCATCATTGGCGACGGATTCTACGTAACCCGTGCCACATTTGATTCCAGTGGCGAGTTGCTCTACACCCGTGACGGGGCGTTTGAGAAAAGCGTTCTGAACCCCATTACAACCACAGACCCCAACACCGGCGACATCATCAACACAAAAGATGCGTGGTTGGTTGATAAGAACGGCAATTATGTACTGGGATTTGCTGTCAATGCGGATGGCACCTTCCCGACGAGTGGTACGCCTGCACCCATGCGCGTTGACCAAAATGCCTTTATTGATCTGGGAACCGCTTCAACAAGTGCTGAGCTTGGGCTCAATCTGGACTCAAATGCCGATGTGGTAAATTACCCGCACGTGACGGCTGTATCGAATTATGACAATGCCGGTCTTCGCCCCGATGGCATGGAGGTTCTCACCATCGACTTTGTTGATTCCAATGGCGATCGACAGGAAGCACGACTGAATTTCACAAAAACAGCCAGTAATATCTGGGATATGTCGGCCACATACGAAGGCAGCGGCACAGCCCAGATCAATACCATAACAGTGGATGGTGTTGTTGATATAGGTGACACTTACGATGTAACGGTCAATGGGCAAACCGCGTCCTACACGGTGGCCACCGGCGACACGCAAGCCGACATCGTTTCCGGCTTGATTGCGGCCCTGAACGCTGACCCGTTGGTCGCCGCCGATGTAACCGCCTCCACGGGAACAGATGCGGGAACGCTGTTTCTCACATCGACCGCTGTGAACACGGTCTTTACATCAACGGCCAGTTCCACAAATGGACCAAACATTGCCCAGGTTTCATCCGTGGCCCTGACTGGCGCGTTGGAAGTTGGTGACGTATACAACCTGAACATTGGTGGTACGTCGTTCAGCCGAACCGTGGTCGGCTCAGATACAACTCTCAATGATGTGGCAGCAAGTATGATTGCCACCATCAATGCAACCCCGGCACTGAATGCGCAAGTTACCGCGTCTGCGGGCGGTGCAGGGGAAATTGTCTTAACAGCGGTCACCGCCGGCTCGATTGTGACTGTTTCACCATCTGTAACCGATCGCGGTCAAACAGATGTGTTGACCCTGACGGGCACATTGGAGGCCGGTGATATCTATACAGCAACAGTGGATGGCACACCCGTTTCCTACACGGTGGCCGGTGGCGATACACTTGCAATCGTCCGTGATGGCTTGGCCGCCGCCATTAATGCCAATGGCACCACCAATCTGGTGGTCAATGCCGAGGCGGGGCCACACCGGGGGAATTGGTTCTGTACACCACAACGCCCGGCAACACGTTCACGGCAACCGGGAGCACCACAAATGGTGGTCTGAATCCCGATAATGCAATTACCGCGATCACGGCGCCTAACGGTCTGGCCAGTGCGATGGCGTCAACAACAACCACCGCAGCGCTCACCACGACAGCGGACAACACAGCCACGTCCACCATCCGTGTGGCAGCGCAGGCCACCCTTCAGTCGACACCAGTGACCACACTGACATTTTCCGGGGATGGTGAAGTTGTTCAGGAATCCTTGATCACACCCGGCACCTTTACGGAACCCGATCCCGTTACGTTGAACTTCAGCTTCCCGGCCACCTCGACCGATCCGGTGGGGACGGCAACGTTTGATCTGGACGTCACGGGCCTCAGCCAGTTTGCAACGGGGTTCCTGTTCCAGCGATACTCGGAAGATGGTTTTGAAGCAGCCTCAATGAACGATATCGGCTTCGATGAGATCGGGCGTGTTATCGGGCACTTCGATAACGGGCGTTCCAAAGAGCTTTACCAAATTCCACTGGCAAAGTTCGCCAATCCAGATGCTCTGGAAACGCACAACGGGATGACATTTACGGAAACGACAGAGTCCGGCACAGCGACCATTGAGCCTGTAAACATCAGTGAAATCGCCAATTTTGCAACGTATACGCGGGAAATTTCTAACGTTTCAGTGGTGGACGAGTTCACCGCTATGATTCAAACCCAGCAAGCATACAATTCATCCGCAACGGCGTTTAAGACCGCCGACGAAATGTATCAACTTGTTGCTCAATTGAAACGCTAACGCGCGCATGGGCTGATCTGGATCATCTCCAGGTCCCGAAAATATAACCCACCCGGCAACATTTTCCGCCCACCCAGCAGCGATTACCACGCCACCAGCAAATACACGCTGAACTATTAAATTATTCGTTTAATAACAACGCCTTATCATATCCAAAAGTTGGCATGATATTCGCATATTAATGACCAGAAAACGACGTATTAGAAATAAAAAAACAAGATCTACGGGAAAACGAACAATGAAAATGCTGAATAACTTGGCAAAATCATTCAACAACGGCCACCATGTACGCAATTGGGGGCGCAGCATTGCCGGCACAGCAATCATGACCCTGGCCGTGCTTGGCATCATGATGCAAACCGCATCTGGTGCTTCACGCATCAAAGATATTGTCGAAATCCAGGGCGTTCGCGAGAACTTGCTGATCGGTTACGGTCTTGTTGTGGGGCTAAACGGAACCGGTGATTCAATTTCAGACGGTCACTTCACCAAGGAAAGTCTGCAATCCATGCTGAACCGCATGGGCATCAAGACCACGGATTCCGCCGTCGATTCAGATAACGTCGCTGCCGTAATGGTAACCGCCGTACTACCACCCTTTTCCCGCCAGGGTAGCCGCATTGACGTTACCGTCAGCGCCCTTGGCGATTCAGACAGCCTGCTTGGCGGCACCTTGCTGGTTACACCACTGCTTGGCGCTGACGGTGAAGTTTACGCCGTTTCACAAGGTCAACTGGCCGTTGGTGGCTTTACCGCCGCAGGCGCCGCAGAAACAATAACCAAAGGCGTGCCCACCAGTGCACGCATTGCAAACGGTGCGATCATCGAACGTGAACTGATCTTTGATATGTCCGGCTTGGAAACAGTCACGCTGAACTTGCGTAACCCAGATTTTACGACTGCACGTCGCATCTCTCAGGCGATCAACGCTTTCATGGGTGCCTCCGTTTCTGACGCGGTCGATTTAAGCACTATTATCATGCAGGTCCCCGAAGGGTATAGCGGCGGTGCCGTTGGATTAATTACAGACATCGAGCAGCTTCGTATCGAGCCTGATCATCTGGCCAAGGTCGTCATTGACGAACAGTCCGGGATCATCGTCATGGGCGACAATGTACGGATCAGCAAAGTGGCCATTGCCCAGGGTAACCTGACCATCCGCATCACTGAAGCCGCACAGGTATCCCAGCCCGGACCGTTTTCCGAAGTCGGCGACACCACCACCGTTAACCGGACGGATATCGACGTACAGGAAGACGACACCCAGCTCACCGTTGTTGATGGCGGTGTGACACTTCAGGAACTGGTGAATGGCCTGAACGCGTTGGGCATTGGCCCACGCGACATGATCACCATCTTACAGGCCGTCAAAGCAGCCGGCGCCCTGCAAGCCGATATCGAGGTGATGTAATGAGCGGTATAGATATTTCAACGGCCACCATGGCCTACCAGTCTCAGGCCCCCCAGGCGCTTGCACCTAAAGGCGCAAGCCTGCGTGAGATGAACAAACAGGCACAGGATTTCGAGGCCTTTTTCCTGAGCCAGGCTTTGCAGCCTATGTTCGAAAATATTGAGCCCGAAGGCCCCTTTGGCGGCGGTCCCGGCAATGATATCTGGAAGTCCATGCAAGTGGATGAATACGGAAAAGCACTCGCAAAGAGTGGCGGTATCGGCATCGCCGATGCCGTGATGAAGCAGCTATTGATCGCTCAGGAAGGAATGAGTCAATGAACATGAATGAAAAGACCGAAACACTCATGACGGTCATTGAACGACTTAACAGCCTGCTGACCGACGAGAACCAGAATCTCGTCGACAGGAAAGTCGCCGCAGTCGGCGAAATCGTTGACGAAAAGGATAAGCTCTGCAAGGCGTTTGAATTGCTTGTTCGGGGGCTCGTTAAGGACGGCGCCAATATCCACGAAGTTGAAGGCGATTTGCGCGATGAACTTCACGCCATGGGCAGCCACCTAAAAGACTTGGTCGATGATAATATTTCATCCCTGAAAAGCGCTATTGGCGCCAATGAACGATTGATGAATGCGGTACGCAATGCCGCCATTCAATGCACACCCAAGGCTGGTAATTATACCCAGTCCGGCAACCTGTCCGCCGGTTCGCGGATAGATGAAAAATCACCGTCACCCGTTACCGTTAACCAAGTCCTCTAACAAATAAGCAGGTCATAACTCATGTCCGGATCATTGACAGTAGCTCTTCGCGCCGCACAAAGTGGCCTGCTTAGCACGCAGTCCGCTGTGGATGCCGTCGCCAAGAACATCGCTAATGCCAATACGGAAGGCTACTCACGGAAAATCGTGAGCTTCGAGAACCGCGTTCTGGCTGGTACTGGATCAGGTGTACAACTGTCGGCGTTCACCCGTGCCATTGATGAAGGGCTGCTAAAAGACCTTCGCCGCGAACTGTCGGAAACCAGCGCACTGGATGCCCAGGTTAGCTACTTCGACCGCATCCAGAATCTGTTTGGATCACCCGGTGATAACAGCTCAATTTCACACATCCTGAGCCAACTTCACCAGGCGGCTGAATCGCTTGCGTTATCGCCAGAAAAGACCCTGGAGCAAAACGAATTTGTGCGCTTTGCCGAAGAGGTGGCGTTGAAGCTGCAATCCATGACCGAGTCAATTCAGGCTCTTCGTGCCCAGGCCGATAATGAAATCGAGAATGTGGTTAATGAGATCAACACGTACACGAATGAGATTGCCGATGCCAATGACAAGATCATTCGCAACGAAGCAATTACCAATGATGTGACTGACCTGAAGGACAAGCGCGACCTTGCCCTTAAAAGGCTTTCAGCCTTGATCGAAACCACAACATTTCCGCGTAACAATGGCGATCTGGTGGTCTTCACAGCGAGCGGTTTCTCGCTGGTTGACCGAACGGCCAACGAAATGACCCATACGGCTGTGGGTAACCTGACCACATCGTCGACCTATGCATCCGGTAATTTGACGGGGGTCTTTTTGGGCGGAGAAGCTGCGGATAATGACATTACGAATCGGGTAACGGGTGGCGCACTTTCGGCTTTGATCAAGCAACGTGATGACGTCTTGCCAAATTTGCAAAGCCAGCTGGATGAATTAGCCACTGAATTACGCGATGCCGTCAATGCTGTTCATAACCGTGGCACCACATACCCGGGGTTGCAGAGCATGTCCGGTAACCGGAAATTTATCGACGCGGACGCTCAAACAATTACCCTTGACCCCACCAACAGCACAGATGATGTAACCATTGCCATGTTCGATTCGTCTGGCCTTCAGTTGCAATCCACCACGCTGAACACAATCATGATGGCTGGTGAGTATGGTACTGGTATCCAGTCAGATCATGGGCCTTGGACGATCACCGAGGTTGCAGCCACCGTGGAAGACTGGTTACAGGCGAATGGCGCAAGCTCGGCGACTGTGGGCATCAGTTCGTCAACCGGTAAAATGGATATCAGCCTGAACGACTCCACCGTCTATATGGCATTCCGCGACGAGGTAGCAACAGCCGAAGGCAGCGCCGCGGGCGACGCCGAAATCGGGTTTGATTCAGATGCTGATGGTGATGTGGATGAAACCGTATCCGGCTTCTCCAGCTTTTTCCGTCTGAATGATCTATATGTGGATGACACGAATGGTGCCCTGCTCGAAAGCGTTCAGCTATCGGACAACTTCAGTTCATCGGTTTCGACGCTGACGTTCTATGACGGGACCGCAGGTGTGGGGTCCGGTAACGCGCTTGGTTCGGTCTCCTTTACGAAAAACCAGTCACTTACCAGCATGGTTAAATCTATCAATGATGCATCTCTTGGCATAACAGCGTCCATCACCCCCGACGGATCCGGGTCACGCTTGCGATTGTTGCATGATGCCGGGCTGGAATTGGTCGTAACGCAAGGCTCCAGTGATTCAATCCTGGAAGCGACAGGTCTGGCACCCTCAAATTCCCGCTCTGCCACGTCCATCGCAGTTCGCGATGACATCGCGGCAACACCAGGTCTGGTTACGACAGCTCAGATGCAATTTGACACGACAAAAGGTCGATACATGATCAACGCCGGTGATAATACGATCATTCAGGACCTTGCCGAAATGCTGAGTGCAAAGAACGTTTTCGATGCGGCTGGCGGTCTCAATGGTGCTACCCGTACGTTTGAAGAATTCTCCATCGATATTCTATCCCGCCAGGCCAATTTGGCTGATACCAATGAATCACAGCTGGCTACCCAGTTGGGGCTCACGGAATCGCTTGAGCTTGAAGCATCGCGCATAAGTGGCGTCAACATGGATGAGGAAATGGCCAACCTCATCGTATATCAGCAATCATTCTCTGCGGCAGCCCGTGTGATTTCGGTCATTCAGGAAATGTTCAAAACACTTGAACAAGCAGTCGGTTAATTAAAGGAACTCTGTGATGACACGTATCTCTGATGCATCATCAATCAACAGCCTGATCAATACGATGCTGCGCACGGAGCAGCGTCGCGTAGACGCCAACTTTCAGGTGGTATCTGGAAAGGTGTCGCCTGACTATGCCGGAATAGCCAATCAATCAGAGCGATTGGTCAGCCTTGAAACCCAGCGCGACCTGAATGATCGATTTATCAGTAACAACGAAACCGCGCAACTTCGTCTGGATGTGTCCACTCAGTCGTTGCAGTTTTCGAACGATGCCGTCAAGGACGTGCGTGAAACTATCAGTAATTTCCTGGGCAGAGGTGTATTCGACGAGCAAAGCGTTGAAGAATTACAAAAATTCGCCTTCAACAGCATGCTTAACCTGGAGGCATACCTGAACGTCGACATCGATGGTCAGTACATGTTCGCAGGCAGTCGCTCGGACCAGAAACCGGTTGATCTGGGCCTAAGCTCACTGGACGCCTTCCAGCAAAAATATGATGGCGCGATCAACCAGTATGCGACCACACGTGATGCCCATCTAGTACAGATGGATACGTCTCAGGACACCAATAATCTGAATAAGGACTACATCGACGCCTCAAACTGGCTTGTCTTCCGCCAGGACGATGACGGTGATGCGACCACGCCCGGCACCAGTTCAATCGAAGCCACCAGCGATATGTTCTCAGGCTATGAGCCCGGTAGCCGGATCACCGTAACAAACTCAGGCAGCAACAACGGGGATTACACCGTTAAAAGCGTTTCGTCTGATGGAACAAAAATCTTCCTCTCAACGGAAATGCTCACAGACGAAGACTTGCCGCTAGGATTAACCACTGAAAGCGTTATTAGTGTTGCCCAGGTAGACACGGCAACCGTCGGTGCAACGACCTATGAGACTGGTGATGTTTTTTCTGTCATCGTCGACGGGAACACGGTTTCTTATACTACCGTTGGCGGTGACGCGAGCGACAACGATATCCGAGATGGGTTGCGCGCTGCCATTAATGCAGACGCCACTGTCAGTGCCATCGTAACGGCAAGTGATGGTGCTGGAACCGGCGAACTATTACTGACAGGCGTCGATTCCGGTGTCGCATTCACGGCGACGATTTCGGACACGAATGTTGGCGCGGGCACGGACGATCAAGTGGCAACAATCTCGACCACGACATCAAGTTCGGGTGCCGTTCCCCAGGAAGACTCCCTGACGTTCGGCGGCACCGTGGAAGCCAACGACGTTTATACTGTTAACATTGACGGCAATGTAATTACCTATACGACAACCGGTGCTGAAGGCGATATGGACGGTGTCCGTGACGCCATACGGAATTTGATTAATGCAAACGCGACGATCAGTGCATTGGTAACGGCCACCGATGGCAGTGCCACTGGCGAACTTCTATTGACGGCAGACAATCCCGGCGTTGCATTTACCACCACGTCTTATGCCACCGAAGTCGGCGGCACCAACGATAACACCACGACATTGTCGACGACCAGGGCTAGTAGTGGTGATGCGACACTAACCCTGCCCGATGATTCTCAGCTTACCAATGCTGATACGGGCGGTGTTTCCTTCGATCGCGCGGCAGGCACTATTTCGGCCGTGACGGTCGACGCCTTCCTGAACGTCAGTGTTGGTGATGTGGTCAATGTAAGCGGTGACGCTCAAAGCAATGGTAGCTATACGGTTACAGCCATTGATGCCACCAGTCAGACCTTGACGGTCACGGCAGGTGCCTCGTTGACGTTGGAAAATGGCACGGTCGTGGATTCAAGCGACACTGACCGGATGGTATTCAGCAGATCTGGTGACACCATTACCTCAGACCGCGCTGCATTTACAAACTTTACGGCCGGTGAAAAATTAACGGTGGCGGGAACATCGAAAAACGACGGTATTTATACCATTAGCTCCGTCGCCGCTGACGGCAAGAGTATTACGATTGAATCGTCGAAGCTCACCGACGAAGGCTCTGGCAGTGGCACCAAATTCTTCGATTACGATGTGGGCTCCCGGTTCCAGTTTGATTCAACGGCCGATACCTTGCAGGCACAGGACATTAGCGGTAGCGCATTGGCCGGTGCCTTCACGGGGTTACAGGTTGGCGATTCCTTCGTTGTCACGGGAGCCGATAGTAACCAGGTTGATGTAGTTACCATGGGTGGCACCGTTGAGACTGGGGACATATACTCAGTTACGATTGATAGCAACACGGTTAGTTATACGGTACAGGCTGGTGATTCTACCCTGAATGATATCCGTGATGGTTTGCTGGCAGCCGTAAATCTCGATGCCTCGGTAAATACAATTATTACAGCCACTGCCGGAGGCGCTGGTGAACTCACCATAACAGCGGACGTGGCAAACGTGGCATTTACCATGACGTCCAGCGCGACCAATGTTGGCGTCACGGCGGACAACACGGCGACCACAGCGACCACCACCAACGATAATACCTACACAATTGGCAGTATCTCCACAGATGGATCAACGATTACCATGGCCGGATCAACCCCGGTTGGTAGCAATCAGACAGTGAGCACAGGCGCTGGCGTGGCCGCGTCGGCGCGTGGCTTCGAGCTTCGCACGGGTAACGAAATCATCTTTGATGATACCGCTAATACCATTACCCTACAGGACATCACCACCAATGCCGCCACCCAAAATATTTTTGACAACCTGCAAGTCGGTACCGTGTTCACGATCACCGGGACCGGTAGCAATGATGGCACCTATACTGTTGCCTCGCTTGCATCCGACGGATCCAGCATCACAGTGGAAGAAGACATTACCATCGCTGAAACCTTTGATCCGAGCACTTCATTATCACAGGTGAACATTGAGGTCTTTGCCGCAGCAGGCACGATCACTTCATCACAGTCATACTACAATGGTGACAATTTCACCATGACCCACCGGGTGGACGAAGATCGTTCCATCAATTGGGATGTAAATGCATCCCACCCGGCATTCGAAAAAGCTATTCGTGCCATGGGCATTCTGGCACAGGGTGCATTTGGGTCTGAAGGCGGTCTGGACGAAAATCAGGACCGTATTCGAGATGCACTTTATCCGGATCTAAATGCAAAGCCCCGTGAAGCGCGGCGATGCCACGCGAAATAAGCCCCTGCCCCAACAAACTGCGACCGTATAAAAGAAAAAGCGCCTGATTCCCCTGGTGCAAGCGTAACTCTTTCTCACACGTAGCGATGGCGGTATCGAAATCCTCTTCATAGAATGCTCGCAGCGCGTCAACCTGATACGATACAGACTCGCCAGCGCCATCCAGCGCCTTGGCAAGATCATCCAGTCCATCAACCTGAAGATCAGCGAGCAAGGGGTTTGATTCTCCGGCTGCTGACAGTTTCGCGAAATAAACACTATCCCCCATATTCCCGGCATAGGCCTGAATGTGGGCTAGAATATCGCAGCCTTCCGCACAATCAGGGTCCAATTCATGCCCTTTATTGGCAAATTCAATGGCACGCCCAAGATCTTTCAGCAAGAAAGCGACCACAGAAAACAGAAAATAAGCCTCACATCCGCCTGGATTATGCTTAAGCCCGGCACTACAGGCATCCGTTGCCCCATCCAGATCGTGTCGGTTGATACAGCGGATCGCGCCACCGATCTGCTTGTGGTATACAGTGTCCACCTTAGCAGCACCGCTACCATTGCCTCTATCTATTGCCATCACTTCGCCCCTTAGAATCATTGCCGCCAACTGTGGCATCGCCGTCTCGTAAAAGCCAGCGTACGGCACCGCGCCCGCAACCTTAAACCGCCTTCAGCCACTATTATTGTACTGGGCAACCCTGGAAAGCAGGTCAACCGCAGTCACTGTATATATAGATCAACGATTTATGTGAATTTTGGGTAAATAAGCAGTAGCATTTTTATTTCACTTGTGCTAAGAAATACGCTGGTATGAGAAACATGCCAACAAACCCTGGTTGCAAGAAGTGACCGGAGCCCTTTAAGCCAATACTCTAGAAAGGAGTTCGAAATGGCTGATATTACCCTATCGACAGCTGTGCGAGATTCGCTGCTGTCTCTGCAAAGCACATCAGATCTCATTAACCGTACAAACAGTCGTCTGTCCTCTGGCCTGAAAGTTAACAGCGCCATTGATGATGCTGTTGCGTTCTTCCAGTCAAAAGCCCTGAGCGATCGAGCCGCTGACTTCAATGAGAAAAAAGATACGATCGATCAGGCTATTAGCGCCCTGACAGCGGCAAACGATGGCCTTGAAACCGTCGATAGCATTGTCCGCCAGATGAAGGGCCTTGCCCAGTCCATGAAATCTGCAACAAGTACACAACTCAGCGAGCTGCTTACACAGTTCAACGATTTGCGTACGCAGATCGATAACGTGACTGCTGATGCTTCTTATCAGGGTACCAACCTTGTTAATGGTACTGGTCAAACATTGAGCGTTCAGTTCTCTGAACGCACAGCTAGTGCCATTTCTGTTAGCTCGCAAGATCTGCGGACTGGTACGGCTGGCCTGAACATCGCCCGCGTTACATCAATTGCCTCACAGACTTCTGTCGCTTCGCAAACTTCTGTGGCCCGTCAGGAATCAATTGCATCTGCCGCATCCCAGGCATCCGTTGCTTCCAATGCGGTTCAGACGTCGGTTGCCTCCAGTGCTGCCGGTGGTGTTTCTGGTGCTGCAGACGCGTCTGCTTCAGCAATCGCCGCAGTTGCGTCTCATGCATCTGTTGCATCATTCGCTTCCATTGCTTCACAAACTAGTGTGGCTTCACAAGCTGCTGTGACCAGCTTGCGCACAACAGCCACCCAATTGGGTACGAACATCTCCTTGCTCCAGACTCGTTTGGACTTTACGGAACGCTTCGTGAATACCCTTGAAGGTGGTGCTAGTAAGTTTACGCTAGCCGATCTCAACGAAGAAGGTGCAAACCTGCTTGCCTTGCAGACACGACAGGCTCTGGGTACTCAGGCCCTGGCGTTCGCAAGTCAGTCCGAACAGGGTATTCTGCAGTTGTTCTCATAATAACAACCACAGTACACCTAAGGTACGTTACCTGGCCGCCGCTGCTTTACGCAGCGGCGGTTTTCGTTTGGCATAAACCCATCCCGACAGTTGCCCTCATCGCTGTAAGATTTTATTATTAACTAATCTGCAATCCACTTAGCCGTAAAGTCAGACAATGACTGATACATCTGCTATTTACCCGGCCATTTTATCTGGCGGAGCCGGCACGCGCCTGTGGCCGCTTTCCCGGGCGTTGTACCCCAAGCAGTTCCAACGCCTGATACACAAGGACACGCTTCTACAAGCCGCCATCCTACGCATTTCAGATGCTCGTTTCGCTGCACCGGTCGTTGTGTGCAACGAAGATCACCGTTTCATTGTGGCCGAACAATTCCAGGCCGTTGATCGAACACCAGGCGACATTATTCTGGAACCAGCCAGCCGTAATACCGCACCGGCAATCACCATCGCTGCACTCTGGGTCAGGCACCAAAATCCAGATGGTCTTGTCCTCGTCATGCCGTCCGACCATGTGATTAGCGACAACGAACAGTTTCGCGATCAGATCAGTGCTCTATCCGTGGATGCGTACAATGGAAAAATCGTTACCTTTGGCCTACCCGCCACTTTCGCCGACCCGGAACTGGGATATATCAAATCAGACAACGATGTATCGTCTGACAATGCCGTGGGGGCAGCGGTTCAATCTTTTATAGAAAAGCCTGTAGACAATATGGCCGAACAATTGGTCAAAGACGGCTATTCATGGAATAGCGGTATTTCTCTCTTCAGACCCGATGTCTTTCTATCCGCCATGCGTGACTTTGCCCCCGACACACTGGCGTTGTGCGAGCAAGCCTGGAATGAACGCACGAGCGACCTTGATTTCGTTCGACTGGCTTCGGCACCCTATAAAGCAATTATCGCTAGTTCCGTTGATAAAACGGTGATGGAACAGGCCAGTACAACGGTCCTGTCACCACTTGCGACCGGCTGGCAGGATGTTCGTACATGGCCTTCCGTCTGGCAGTGCGGTGACAAGGATTCGGATGGAAACGTCATCGTTGGCGACGCCATGACCATTGACACACGGAGCTGTGTAATTCATTCCGAAAATCACCTGACAGCTGCTATTGGTGTCACTGATCTAAGCATTATCGTATCAGATGATGCTGTTTTGGTTAGTAATACAAAACAGGCCGATCAAGTGGATCAGATTACCACATTGCTGGCTGAAACCGGTAGCACCAAACATTTGCACCATCCGACGATTTACCGACCCTGGGGCAGTTTTCGTTCTATCCTTTTGGCCGATGGTTTCCAGGTCAAGGAATTGACCGTAAAACCAGGGGCTCAACTCAGCTTGCAAAAGCATGCTCATCGTGCCGAGCACTGGATCGTGGTAGAAGGAACCGCAGCTATTCGCCAAGGTGATGATGAAATGTTATTGCATGAAAATCAGTCCACCTACATTCCCACCGGTACAGTCCACAGGCTTGCTAATCCCGGTCAAATTCCATTGCGCGTTATTGAGGTTCAATCCGGCTCATACCTGGGAGAAGACGATATTGTCAGGTTGGATGACACCTATGGACGCCAATCGTAGAATCAGTAGAAAGTGCTGTGCGAAGTGCTGTGATAAAATGTTGTGAAAACAGCAGAAAACAGTCAAATTAATGGGTACCGAGACACCCGAATTAGAATCAAAGGACACGACTAGAAATGTCGAACAAGGTTGCATTGATAACCGGTATTACAGGGCAGGATGGAGCATATCTCGCTGAACTGTTGCTTGGTAAAGGGTACACCGTCCACGGAATAAAGCGGCGTTCGTCTTCATTTAATTCTGCCCGTATCGATCATTTATATCAAGATCCACACATCGATGATGCGAAGTTGTTTCTGCATTATGGCGACATGATTGATTCAACCAATCTCATTCGTATTATTCAAGAAGTGCAGCCTGATGAAATTTATAACCTGGCCGCGCAAAGCCATGTTCAGGTAAGCTTCGATACACCAGAATACACCGCCAACGCAGACGCCATGGGCACAATGCGGATGTTGGAAGCTATTCGTATCCTTGGTCTTCAGGAAAAAACACGGTTCTATCAAGCATCAACTTCCGAGTTATATGGCAAAGTACAGGAAGTACCGCAATCGGAAACCACGCCATTTTACCCACGCAGCCCCTATGCTGCCGCAAAGCTCTATGGATACTGGATCACGGTGAATTATCGTGAAGCATACAACATGCATGCGTCCAATGGCATTTTGTTCAACCACGAAAGCCCCATCCGTGGCGAGACTTTCGTTACGAGAAAGATAACCCGCGCGGTTGCCGCCATGACTCTGGGCATTGGTAGCACACTGTATCTAGGCAACATTGACGCAAAACGAGACTGGGGCCATGCACGCGATTACGTGGAAGGCATGTGGCGGATCGTCCAGCAGGACCAGTCTGACGATTATGTGTTAGCCACAGGGGAAACTCATTCAGTTCGGGAATTCGTTGAATTGACCTTTAAGGCCGCCGGTCGCAGCATCACTTGGCAAGGCGAAGGCGTCGATGAACAAGGCCTGGATAGTGAAACCGGTGAGGTTCTCGTGGAAATTGACCCCAGGTATTTCCGCCCGACGGAAGTCGATCTTCTTCTGGGTGATCCAACAAAGGCTTATAAGGTGCTTGGCTGGAAGCATACCACTTCCTTTGAACAACTGGTTTCAGAAATGTTTGATTCAGATTTACGTCAGATGGTTTCAGAAGACAGAAGCCTGAAGCATGAATAAATCAGCGGTTGAGACAAGCATGCTGTGCAATGTCAGTGGCAAATAGAAATTCAGTCGGTCGCTAGGATTAGGTACTCTCATGGCAGAAGAAAATACAATGGATGAGGTGTCCTCACCTGAGTCTGCGGCAGCGGCGCAAAAACTGGCGATTCAATACTACCGTGCGGGTAATTTGCGAGGCGCTTTAACCGAGGCGAAAAAAGCCGCTGACAGTGACCGGCAAAACATAAAACTTCAAAACCTTGTGGGCGCGATTTCGAATGAGACGCAAGATCCGGGTAGCGGACTCTGATACCCCACTATGGCGAGGTGAGCCCCTGGCTGGAAAACATATCCAGATCGTTGGCGAACAAGGGATCGGTGAACAGATTATATTTTCCACCATGATTCCCGATTTGATCCGAGATGGTGCCATCGTCACGTTCGAAGTAGAACAACGATTGGCCCCACTATATGCCCGGTCATGTCCAAATATGACCGTAGTTCCCCTAACGGTCCCGCCGCACCCATTGATCGAAAACACGAAATTTGATTATAAAACAGCCGTTGGATCCATCGGTCGATGGTATCGCACCTCGGTCGACTCTTTTCATCCCGAGCGTAAAATTTTGAGTGCAGACCCAGCCCTTCAAGCTGAGTGTCGTGCGCGGTATGGCGAGTTCGTCATCGAAGCGATCTCCCAAATAAAATAGAACGGAACATATCTTGTCGTCACGATCACGATGCGGACCCAAACCCGCACCCTTCAGATCGCAGGCGATTCGGCCAACGGGTTGATAGTTCACGAGATCACGTTCGTCGAAATTTCCTTCAAACTTACTGAGAAACGAATCGCAAAACCTTTTGGTAAAATAGGCATCACGAAAATCGGACCAGAACGCGTACTTTTCAGGTTCAGTCTTCTTGAGCGTATTCTCAATAAGTAACTGTCCATCGGCAAAACGCTCCACACCAGGATCAACACAAAGATCCAATTGATGAACGTCATCGCGACTCTTTGGCATGAGAGCCTGATCAGGGAAATGTTTCAGTATCTGGAGGTAGTAGTCAGCAGGGAAAATGCCATCAATAACCAAATGTTTGTATGGCTCGGTGACGATCTTGGCGTGCTCAATCATATGGAGACTATGTTCAAGGGCAGCTAATGCATTATCTGACATAATTCCAACCGTTCTCTCATCAAGGATTGCCGCTGCATTCGAACATCTGCAGGGTAGCAAAAATATGATTAAGGAAACGTTAATCGGGCGTCTTCGAGACTATATACGCGCTAGAAAATAAGGCAATTCACGCATATGAGAAATGACGGCTGTTGCCCCCGTTTCATGTAGCATTTCGGCGTGACCGGTGCGTATGTGGTTGCCGCCGGTATAGCCCAGGGCGATCATGCCTGCGGCAACCGCTGCTTCTACACCAGCGCAGCTATCTTCGACGACGATGGTTGTGGATGGCGAGGCCCGCATTTGCTGGGCAGCATAGAGAAATAAATCAGGCGCAGGTTTGCCGTTGTCAACTTGGGTCCCAGAAAATAAGTGGGGCTCGAAGAATGGCAGCAAGCCACTCAACGTCAACGATTGGCGAATTTTCGTATGCGTGCCTGAGGAAGCTACACAAACTGGCTGTGTCAACATACTCAATATCTCATGCGTGCCGGGTGTGGGGGCAACACCATGCGATAATTCAGCAAGGGTGCGTTCTCGAATATCGGTGACGAAGGTATCGGGTAAGCCGATGCCACTTAAGTCTTCAGCAAGTTTTCGGATACTCTCAGCCGAGCGACCAATAAATTGGTCTAAACACTCTTCCGTGGTCACGTGGATTCCGGCCTCTCCCAGGCGTTGAGACAGAACCATGCACCCAATCATTTCTGTATCAACGAGTACACCATCACAGTCGAAGATGATTAATTGAGTATCTTTCATCATTCATTCAGACAAATATTATAGTAATAGGCACTCAAATAGCGGGTTGAATGCTTTGAACGCGGTGGAGTTTTATTTTGGTTGTGGTCGCCGAACAATTCAATGCATTTTTAGAACAAGGAAATTTAACGCTGCTTTAGTAGCAATGCAGGAACACTCACCCGCATCTTCACGACGCACTTCATCTGGTAATTCAGACGTGTGATAAGTATCGTACATAGAATCGTCATCAACATGGGCCTACAGAGAATATATAATGGATATTACACTTGCGTCGGGTATTCTTGCCAAATTTTCAGAGATCAAATTTACAGACAATATGGATTGTCTGGTTAGTACTTCTGTCGATAAACAATTTTTCGTTAAAATTGAGATTCAGAAACCCAGAGATGAACGCCGTAAGATACACGACCTTGAGCAAGAGGCCGGCATTCTCAAACATCTCAACGATGGAAACTGTCGAACATGTGTGAAGCTGTTACTTTTCGCCAAGCTAACTGGCGAGGACTTGAGCGCCAAACTGGCTGATGTTGAGATCGGACTTCAGGATAATGTTGACCCTGATGTTGATACTGATTTTGAACTCAAGCCAAACAACGAATACTCCTTGATGATTACCGAAGCGGTCACTTTCATGCCGACCATTTACACGCCCGATATTGCCATGGCGGTAATCGAGCAAAAGAAGCTCGGTGTATGGAATGGTGATTTGACCGTCGCAGACATTCGGGTTGATTCAAAAACGAACTGCATCAAGCTGGTGGATTATGATCAGGCCATCATGCTTACTGATGAACAGATCAGCATGCCTAATCTGGCGTTCTTCAAATGGATTGATGAAGAGGCCATTGAAAAGTGGGCGCATTTTGGCATGACGAGCTTTCTTTATAATCTAAATGCTGACTGGGACACCCATTTCGCGGCATTCTTTGATGGCGATTGTTTTAATGTTGGCGCCACACACCTCTTTCAATCCCAGGAGACCACACTCAACAAGGGTAAAATTTACCACTCCTTTCGCACCGAAGACATTTATGCGGATGGCGAACGGACACTGGATGACCGTAGGCAGTTTCTTGATCGTATTGAGTTCGATAAAGGTGAACGTGTTTTGGATGTGGGCTGTAATGCAGGGCTTCTATGTCACTATCTGGAAGAACGCGGCTGCGATGTTTGGGGCATTGATATTGATGAATCCGTCATAGAAGGCGCGCAAATCCTTGCCAACATCGTTGGAAAACCGAACATCAATTTCCAGTGCCATGATTTGGATAACGGCGGCCCGATCGGTTACTTCGATACCATCCTTTTGTTCTCAGTCATTCACCATACCGCAAACATTCGCCAGAATGCAGAGCGTATCGCCAAGTTTTGCGATCGAATTATTATTGAATGCCGAACGCAGGAAAATGGCGCCAAACCTGTAGATGGAAAATGGATTCAAACCACCGTTTGGCAGCATGAGGATCTGGACAGCCTGACAAACGGCCTTGAAAACCTTTTCCCTGATTTCAAATTTATCCGCGTACTGGGCCAAGGTGACAGGGACCGTTACGTTCTGGAATTCATCAAGGTTTCGACCTGAAAGTCGGATCTGGCACCAAGCACTCAAAGACAACACTTGATCCGATCCGAAAACCGGAAATAAGCAACTGCATGGCAAATCACCTGGCATTTCATGTTTGTCGATGGGTTTATGCAGCAGTTCTCACCCTTTGCATGCCGGTTCTTCGCCAACATCAACGAAACCGCATCAGATCGGGCAAGGAGAATCCTGACCGTATCCTGGAACGTGCTGGTCTTTCATCCGTACCTCGCCCCGCAGGAAAAGTAGTCTGGTTTCATGGTGCCAGCGTAGGCGAGGCGTTGGCGGCCCTATCCGTTATCGAAGGAATACTTGCTGAACGTGCCGACACCTGGGTTCTGCTGACCACGGGAACGGTAACGTCTGCGAAAATACTTGAAGCCCGATTACCCGAGAGAACAATTCACCAGTTCGCTCCACTGGACCGACCGACATGGGTAAAGGCATTCCTAAACCATTGGCAACCCGATGCCGCCGTATGGGTAGAATCAGAGTTTTGGCCCAACACATTGTGGGCGATCCATGACAGAGGTATCCCCCTCATCCTGTTAAACGGCCGGGTTTCCCTGCGATCTTTCCGCCGGTGGTTGCGAGTTCCCGCAATCGCGCGTGGCTTGTTATCCTGTTTTAATCTTTGTCTGGCACAAAGCGATGAGGATGCTCAACGTTTGCAAACCTTGGGGGCCAGGACTGTGAAGAACACGGGCAACATTAAACTGGGGGCTCCCCCCCTGCCCTATGATTGCAACCAGTTGGATCAGCTACAGACAATAATTGGCGATCGACCGCGATGGTTGTTATCCAGCACCCACGCTGGCGAGGAGGCAATGGCTGGCACCATTCATGCTTTTCTATCACAAACAATTCCAAACCTGCTGACCATTATCGTCCCCCGGCATCCGGACCGTGGTGACGCGATATCAGACATGTTGCGGCAACAAGGCCTGATCGTTGCACAACGATCAGCACATCAGGCCGTTGCGCCGGACACGCAAATCTATGTGGCCGACACCATTGGCGAACTGGGATTGTTTTATCGCCTGTGCCAGATCGTCTTTATGGGAAAATCCCTGGTCAGCCCTGGTGGTGGTCAAAACCCGTTTGAGGCAGCACGAATTGGATGCGCCGTAATATTCGGCCCTCAGATGTCCAACTTTGTTGAATTGTCAGCAACTATGCTAGCGGCGAAAGCAGCGACACAAGTTGCGAATGCCGATGAGCTCGGCAAGCTGGTTGAACAACAGATCATGGACCAGCAAATCGTGGCGAAGAATGTGTACAATGCCCAGGTGTTTTGCGCACAATCCGATAGAGTTGTTGCCGACTCTGTTCGCGAAATTCTGGCTGTTTGGCCCGCGTCCTGATTCGGGTCGCTCTCGGCATTAAAGTTTCATTAATCATGTATTCCTATGATGACGCACACTTCGTATACAGCCGTTATACGGAGAAACCACTTACTTGATTGAGGCGCGATCGCATGGATCTTGAAGTCATTCTTCCAGCAGATGCTGAAGCTTTAACCCCTATCCTTATTACGTCACCCAACAACTGTGCCGGTGGAGCAATGCTTCAACGGGCATTCTGCACGGGTGAGAACAGCATCGGGTTTGGCGATAACTTGTTTGATGAGATCATGAGTCTGGTTGATTGGTCATTTAGCCTGGTCGAGCGCCACCAGAATCAAAAAGATTGGGAGGCCGAGGCAATAACCAAGGCCCTTGATCGTGCACCTGCACCGTGGATGCCGGAACTGGCGCTGCCACTTGACGTATACACAGCCTCACTTATGTCTGTTATCTACAATCTGCCATTTACACTTCAGAGTTACGCATCAGACCTCGGTCGAGAAGTATGGTCAATCTCGCGGGCTGGAATCGCCAGTTCCCGCATGAACGACCTCGGTACGGTCCTCCCCAATTCGAAAATGATTTTTGTTTACAGGAATCCGCTCGACGTGGTGCAGGATTTCTTACGCGATAGTCCCGATGCAAATGTGCGCGATATCTGTGACACTTGGAACACCGTGATGCATGACTATCTTACTTATGCATCAGATCGTTTGCTGAAACTGCGGTATGAAGATGCCACTGATGACGTCGACAAATTTCTGACGAGTCTTCAGGACTTCACAGGCGCGAAAGGTATTGATCCTGCCGTCGTCGCTGTGGAAAGTGAATCTGAACTCGGATCGGACTACACAATAGGCGATGATTTAAAGGCACTCGTCCAACGTCAATGTGAAGACATGCTGGCGGTGTATTATCCGGAACTGATTGCCTAAAAGGCCATCCAATTACGTTGATGCCATGTCCGAAGGCTCACCACCGTCGTCAAGGTCTTCGGCGCCGACTTCCAGTTCATCGTCGACCATTTCAAGCAGCTTTTCTTCAAAGTCATGCAGCACGCCTTGTTGATGTCCAACCAGTTCCTGTGCCGATTTGAGGCCCTTATATAGCTGCCCCCCCAAGACCTGTTCCTTAATCTTTTCAACAATATCACCAGCGCTGGGACAAGCGATCTTGTACTGTTCCACATACTCAAAAAACTGTTCCAGATATTTTTCTGCAAAATCAGGGAACAAGTAGGCGCTTTGAAGCGCAAAATAAACCCGCGTCGCCGGCGTCACCGCCTGGTCTTCGGACAATATTTCCTTGCCACGCAACAAGGCGGCCTGATTCAATACCATAATTTTGGCATGGGGCGAGGCAACCTCAACAACAGCACCGTTGATGATGATCCGGTCACCCATTTTCATTTCAAGTTTGAGCGGCATGGCGTTCTCCTTCCGAGCGTTCTGCCCTGTTTCCGTACGGCCATAATACCTGCGTACGCACATTCTGTATCCTCAAATATGGAACGGAATCTCGTCAGGTCAAGCACATGTGGCCAATAGGATGCCATTGCTAGGCACAATCTACCTAGCAAAACTGGCGAAAATTGCCGAACCCGGGAAGTTCGAGCATTTCAATCGTGTGAGTAATTTCTTTTATCTCTTTATTTTCAATGCCTTATGAGAATTACAATACTTGGCAAAGGTCTTGCGTATTAAGGGCCAACGCATGTGTCTCATTCAGGATATGTAATCATGGATTTACAAAAAGTCGTCGTACCTGCAAACAGCAACGCATCCCAGAACGGGGGCCGTTTGGAAACAGATGCCGGCAAGAGTGCCTCATCAGGCCTACCTTTCGTCGATATGATTCGAATGCCTTTAATAGGCTTTACGGATATTTTTGCCAACCTTGGGAATTCAGCCACGTCTCCAGATACGCCACGCGATGACTATCGTCGTGATGATTCAGACGAACACCGCCCCAGTGACGAAGCTAACGCCCGTAAGGATGCACCAGAACATACGCAGCGCGAAGACAATGCACGCGCGAATAATCCTGACAATGACCGCGTTGAAAAAGGATCCAGCCGGAACGACAACACCCACGACGATCACGAGCCTGGTGAAAAGCAAGACAACCACGCGGCCAAAGATGATGATAACACGCCATCCGATGATGTGGCCACAGAAACAGTGGAAGACACAGACACAGCGCCCACGGATAACACTGATGATGATAGCGCTGATGTAGCTGCCAGTGCTCAAAACACGCGCAGTGAAAGCGCTGAGTCGGCCGGGTCAAATAATCTGGCCTTCGAGCCTGCTCTGGCAAGTGTCGTAGGGGCCGCACAGGGCGCTGATCAAAATCAGACTGTAAAGGACGCCGCCCAAACCCTGAAAGAAGTGGTTGCGGGTCCCAGGCAAGCCAAGGCTGTTGACGCCCCAACACAGCAAATGACCGGTAACAACACAGGATCCGATCAGGATGCTGATGGTGAAGCCCAACAGGCTCTTCGCCAGGTTGTCCGTCAGGGTGTCAGTCAGGGCGCCAGTCAGTCAAACCACGCCGCAGAGACCGCAAATAAGCCGGCCGATCAAACCTTGGCTCAACAGCAAGCCAAGATGCTGTCCGATTCCTTGAAATCTGACAAGCCAGTCAAAGTCACGGTAAATACAGAAAACCGGGCTAACGTCGCGGTGTCCCAACCTTCACAATCACTGAGCGCCAGCGCATTGCCAGCCCAAAACAGTGAAGGCCCGTCTCAGAGCGGCATGGCACAGCAAGCCAATACTCGCCCGTCACAGCTTCAGGGCCCAGCCCACAACATGGCCAATCCCAACGGTGTCCAGGCGCAAGCCCAGGCACAGGTTGCATCACAGGCATCAGACGTTGCAGCGGCCAGCGCTGCTGATCGCGGGATTGCCCGCGCGATGGCACAGACCACCGCAGGTCAGCATGGCAATACTGGTGGTGCAGAATCCACCAGTAACACAACAGCAACCACACCGGGCAGCCAGGCACAACTGGCGACCGCTGCCCAGAAACCACAAGCCGCGCAGGCACCACGTGCCGCTCAACCACAACACCCCATCACCCAACAGATTTCAGTCAATATTACCAAGGCTATCGCTGAAGGTATGGACCGCGTTT
>Ga0233439_10001468_pt1 | contig 30055 bp, 32 predicted proteins | sample SI_123_September_6_FD_182713 | JGI IMG/M metagenome (GOLD analysis project Ga0233439, IMG submission 182713) | Seawater microbial communities from Saanich Inlet, British Columbia, Canada - SI_123_September2016_100_MG | ecosystem: Environmental > Aquatic > Marine > Inlet | place: Canada: British... | reverse complement strand
AGCCGCAGGTTTTCCCGCACGGTCAGTCCCTGAACGATCCGGCGCTCCTCAGGGACATAAGCCAGTCCCAGGCCGAATCGGACATGCGCCGGCTCGCCAAGCACTTCCTTGCCCTTGAACGTCACCGAACCCCGCGTTTTGTCCAGAAGGCCGATGATCGACTTCAGGGTTGTGGTCTTGCCGGCCCCGTTACGGCCGATCAGACAAACGATCTCGCCCTTGTTCACCTCAAGGCCAATGTCCTGCAGCACATGGCTGGCGCCGTACCATGAGTTGAGATTTTCGACACGCAACATCGCTCTAGTGCTCCCGCTGGCCAAGATAGACCCGCTTGACCTGCTCGTTCTGGCGGACTTCGGTCGGCGTTCCTTGTGCAAGCAGCTCGCCGTGGTGAAGTACGAGCACCCTGTCGCTGATACCCATCACGAGCTTCATCTTGTGCTCGACCAGAATGACGGTGCGTTCCTGGGCGAGCTTAACAATGAGGTCCATCATTACGCGCGTCTCTTCAGGACTCATTCCTGCAGTCGGCTCGTCCAGCAGCAACAGGCGCGGGTTGCTCGCCAGAGCCATGCCGATTTCGAGCGCGCGTTGCTCGCCGTGCGCGAGTTCCTTCGCGAGCCGCTCGCGACGATCCCACAACCCGACCTGTGCAAGCAACGCGTCGGCCCTTTCGACAAGGCCCGGAAGTTTGGCCCGTGGCCGCCAGATATCGTAACGCGAAACAAATGCCTGAAGCCCGACGCGAACGTTCTCACGCGTCGTCAGCTGCGGGAATACGTTGGTAATCTGGAAGGACTTTGCGATGCCCATATGTGCGAATTCGTGCTGCGCAATATTGGTGACGTCGCGTCCTTCGAACTCGACCTTGCCGGTGGACGGAGGAAAAGCGCCTGACAACAGATTGAAATAGGTGCTCTTCCCGGCGCCGTTCGGCCCAATAATAGATGTGATCGCGTTCCGCGAGAACTCGGCAGAGATATTGCTCAGGGCGACGAATTTCCCGAACGATTTACTCACACCGGTGGTGCGCAGAATAACCTGCGAGGATGTGTCTACCGACGTCATTTATTGACCCACTTCAAGATCGTTCCCCAGATGCCTGCCGGGAAGAACAGGACGCAGATCATAAAGACCGCGCCCACGAACAGCTGCCAGTGGACGGTCCAGATCGAGACCAGATTCTCAAGCAACAGGAAAACCGCAGCCCCGACGAACGGGCCGAAGAACGTGCCCATTCCTCCCAGCAGCGACATCATCACCACCATGCCCGATGTCTCGATATGCAAGATCTCGATCGGTACGATGGACAGATGGAGCGCCATCAGCGCTCCGGCGAGGCCGCAGAATGCACCGGAGAGGATGAATGTAATGAGCCGCGTTCGCGTCACGTCATATCCGGAGGCACGCGCCCGCGCTTCGTTCTCCCGGATGGCTTCGATTACGGCGCCAAACGACGACGCCAGAATCCGCGACAGCATGAACAACGCCAGGATGACAAACACCGCAACGACATAATAACGGGTCAGCGGATCGATGAAGTCGAGCTTCAGACCGAATATGTCAATGACGCGAACGTTGATTCCGCGCAGACCGTTCTCGCCACCGGTCCAATCGACCGCCTGATAGAAGATATAAAAGACGCATTGCGACAGCGCCATCGTCACCATAGCGAAGTAGATGCCGCGGGTACGGATCGCCAACGCGCCGATCGCAGCAGCCATCACAGCGCCGCCAATAATTCCGACCACAATGGCGAGATACCACGGCAACCCGAAATGAACGATTGCGATACCGCAGAGATAGGAGCCGGTTCCAAACAATGCTGCGTGCCCGAACGACAGCAGTCCGAGATATCCGAACAGCAAATTGAAACCGAGTGCGTAGAGTCCATAGATCAAGATGTTCACGGCCAATGCCGTGAACGGCATTACCAAGGGAAACACCAGTACGAAAATGCTGGCAAGGATCGCCCGATGACGCTTGGCGAAATCGAACCAACTCGCCGAAGCAACGCCCGGCTGCGTCAGGGTCTGTGAAAGTTCATTCATTGTTTTACTCGCCTCAGCTCATGAGCCCGGCACGGCCGAAGAAGCCCTGCGGACGGACGAGAAGAACTACTGCCATCAAGGCAAAAATCGAAACCTTGGCCATTTCGGGCGCGAACAGCGACGTCATGCTGACGACCACGCCAACGAGAAGGCCAGCAATGACTGCGCCTCCGATCGAGCCCATGCCGCCGACAACTGTCACGACAAACGCCTCGGCAAGAATCGTCGCTCCCATTTCGGGAATAACGCCTTGCAGCGGCGCGGCAAGAAGCCCGGCCAATGCCGCAATACCGGAACCGATGCCGAAAACAAACAGCCAGACCCGCGAGACGTTGACGCCAAGCACGCGGACGATCTGCGGATCACGCGCACCCGCACGGATGATCAGGCCGAAGCTTGTACGCTCGAGGAAAAGCCAGAGACCCAGAAGAACAGCTGCCGCGATACCGATGACGAACAAGCGATAGAGTGGGAAGTATCCGACGCCTATGTTCACCGCACCTTGCAGGATCTCAGGCGTATCGAACGGATAGCCGCTCTTGCCGAAGGCAATACGAACGAGCTCGACCATCACATAGCTCAGACCGAATGTCAGAAGCAGCGGATAATCAATGCCGCGGCCATACAGCGGCCGGATCAAGAACCGCTCGACAACGAGACCGACGGTGCCAACGATCAATGGGACCGCGATGAGGCAAAGCCAGAAATTTCCTCCCAGCGAGAGAAGGAAAAGTCCGACATATGCGCCGACCATATAGAAGGCACCGTGCGCGAAGTTCACAACGGTCAACATGCCGAAGATCAGCGACAACCCAATGGCGAACAGCACATAGATCGCGCCGAGCGCCAGACCGGTGAACAATTGCAACGCGATCAGATCGAAACTCATACCGGCCATGGATATCTCCAGAGAGGACGCGCGCCCATGATGAGCGCGCGTCCGTTAGTTCAAATGGTTCAGGACTTGTGGCCCAGCGCTTCGCAGGTGCGCAGGTTCTTGTCGGTCGGCTCCTCGGTGGCGAGGACCTTGAAAACGTCGGCATCGCCCTTCTCTGGGTTCGATTTAGACTCGATGATGAGAACCGACTGCACTGCCTGGTGGTCACATTTGCGATAGTACTCAGGGCCCTTGTAATAGTCGTACTTAAGCGCTTCGACGGCCTCAATGACCTTGTCGGTGTCAGTGGTGCCAGCTGCCTTGGCCCCCATCAGCAAGGTCTTCACGCCGGCATAGCCCAGCGCGCCGTAATCCGACGGCACCTTTCCACCGTGCATCTTGCGGAAGCGGTCGTTGAACGCCTTCGCAGACGCAACCTTGTCTTCGATACCCCAGTAATACGAGGTTCCACCGATGACGCCCTCGAATGCCTGCGCTCCAGCGGCAATGCGACCGGTATAAAGCAGGATCGGAGCAACGATCTTCATGCTCTTCTTCATACCGAAGTCGGTGGCCTGCTTGAGCGCGATCTGCTGGTCACGGCCGAAGTTGCTGATGACGAGGATGTCCGGCTTCAACGCCTGGATACGCGGCAGCAGGGCCGAGAAGTCTGTTGTGCCGAGCGGATGACGAATATCGACGAGACTTTCAACGCCAAATGCCTTTCCGGCCTCCTGGAAGCCGCGCACCATCTCATGGCCGTAGGCATAGTCCGCCGTGAGGAACGCGACCTTCTTGCCAAATTTCGGAAACGCATAACGTCCGACGGCGCCCGCGGTCAGGTGCGGCGTGAGTGCTTCGTGGAACGTGTACTTGCTGAAATCCTTGACCTCGTTGATTTCATCGGACTGGCTGATCGAGTTGTAAATGGTCTTTCGTTCCTTGGTGACATTGTTCACGGCGAGCTGAACCGACGCAGACAGGCTGCCGACGATGAAGTTGACCTTTTCCTTCTCGATCAGTTCCAGCGTACGGGTCGCCGCCTCGCCCGGATTGAGCTTGTCGTCGCGTACGAGCAACTCGGCCTTCCGGCCGTTGAGGCCGCCAGCTTCATTGAATTCAGCGATGGCAACTTCAGCCGCACGCACCTGATCTTGCGCTTCGGTGCCGTATGGACCGGTCAGCGGGACCGGAAATCCGACCTTAATCGTCGCTTCCTGCGCCTGAAGCAGATTAATACGAAACGGCGAGGCCGCCAGAACAGCGCCGGCGCTAGCGGTTGTCAGCAAGCGGCGGCGAGAGATGGAACCTGTCGTCTTGTTAGCCATGTATTCCTCCAAGGTTGATGTTCTTTGTTGTGCGATCAGATCCGCCCGAGAGCGGTGAGAATGATTTTTGGTGTCAGCGGAATTTCAGTAACGGCGACATTGAATGGCGCAAGCGCGTCGTTCACGGCATTGGTGACGACAGCTGCTGCTGCTGCTGTCCCCGCTTCTCCCGCTCCCTTGGCCCCGAGTTCGCCATCCAGTGTGGGAGAGACAATATGCCCAACGTCGATATCCGGCATCTCGCCCGCCATGGGAACGAGGTAATCCGCCATGTTGGCATTGGTGAGCTGTCCGCGCTCGTCATAGATACAGTGTTCGTAAAGCGCCGCACCTAGCCCCTGAACCACCCCGCCGCGGATTTGCTCATCTACCAGTTGGGGATTGATGATCGTGCCGCAGTCCTCGACGACCCAATGCTTGAGCAGCTTGATAAATCCTGACTGAGTATCCACTTCAAGCCACGAAGCCTGAACACCGTTAGTGAACGCGAACGGATACTCGCGGGGCACGAAATGCCGGGTCGCCATCAATTCGGGCTGGAATCCAGGCGGCAGGGTATCAGGCCTGAAGTACACGATGCGCGCCAGTTCATGCAATTCGATGCGCTGCTGTCCACCGTCGGCATCCACGACCGCATTATTGACGATATCGAGATCACCCGGTTTGGCTTGAAGAATGGCTGCCGCGACATCCAGAATGTTTTTACGGAGCACCTTCGCCGCCTGCAAGGCGGCCTCGCCGCCGATGCCGGCTCCGCGCGATGCCCAGGTGCCGCCGCCGTATGGCGTATTATCGGTGTCTCCCAGAATCACGCGCACGCGTTCCATCGATACGCCGAGCACACTGCCGACGATCTGCGCGGTCAGCGATTCTGACCCTTGCCCCTGTTCGGTGATGCTGGTCTGGCAAATCACCCGGCCGGTGGCGTCGAGACGCACGGCAACACCGTCCTGTGACGAAATCCGCGCCCCGCCCACGCCGTAGAACGCCGCGCTCGGGTTTGTGACCTCGATAAAGCTCGCAATGCCGATGCCGCGATAGATCCCCTGCTTGCGCAGATCGGCCTGCTCAGCTCGTAACGCATCGTAATTCATCATTGCGACGAGTTTATCGAGCGACGCATGATGCGACAGCGCCTCGAATTTAAGTCCTGACGGCGAGCCGCAAGGATAGGCGTCATCGCGAATAAGATTGCGGCGGCGGATTTCAATCGGATCCATCCCGATCCGCTGCGCCGCGAGATCGACAAGCCCTTCAGTGATCGAGCAGGCGATCGGATGCCCGACGCCGCGGTACTGGCAGGTGACATTCTTGTTCTGGAAAACCACGCGAGTCCGCGCGCGATAATTTTGAGTCGTGTAGGGGCCGCCGACCAGATTGACGACCTGATTGGCCTCGATCGCGCTGGTGCGCGGATACATCGAGTACGGGCCGATACCGGTAACGTCGTCGATCTCGAATGCGTTGATTGTCCCGTCTTTGCTGACGCCGATGCGCGCCTTGCAGAAATGATCGCGCGCGTGAATATCGGTGTTGAAGCTCTCGACGCGGTCGGCAACGAATTTGATCGGGCGGCGCAGCAGTTTCGACAGGGCAAGTGTTGCCATCTCGTCGGCATAGATGTGAACCTTGATGCCGAACGAACCGCCGACATCCTTGCACACCACGCGAACCTGCGCCTCATCGAGACCCAAATGCAGGGCAGCGATATTCTGCACCATATGCGGCGCCTGGGTGCCCAGATAAACGGTCAGGCGATCCTCTCCGGAATTCCAGTCCGCAAGAACCGCGCGCGGCTCTAGCGTAACACCGGTGTGACGGCCGAAGACGAACTCGGCTTCCACAACCTCATCCGAGTCCTTAAAAGCCTGATCAACGGCTCCAGCATCGAGATTGCGCTCGAAGGCCAGATTGTCCCCCAAGGTCGAATGAATCACCGGCGTATCGGGATCAAGCGCAGTGCGCATGTCCGTGACTGGAACGAGCTCTTCGTAATCCACCGACAAAGCTTCGGCGGCATCCTCAGCCAGAGCCCGGCTGGTCGCAATGATCGCCGCCACCGCCTCGCCCTGCCAACAAGCGCGATCAATCGCGATGGCGTGCTGCGGAGCCGACTTGAGACCCTTGAGATGGGACAGCACGCCGACCCACGGCGTAATGACTTTCGCGAGCTCGGCCCCCGTGACCACCGCGATCACGCCCGGCATCGTCTTTGCTACTGCGGCATCAATGCTCAGGATCTTCGCGTGGGCATAGGGTGAACGCAGAAATACGACGTGCGCCATGCGCGGCAGCACCATGTCGCTGACATACTGCCCCCGCCCCTGCATGAGCCGGTCGAGGTTGGGGCGCGGCACCGTCTTTCCGATATACGAATTCGGACGGTCCAAAACCGAAAGACCGGACTGCTTCTCGGAGCCGTCGTTCATCGTGTCTGCTCCGAACGCGCACGGGCCGTCGCTTGCACAGCATCGACAATCGCATGATAACCCGTGCAGCGACAGTAGTTGCCGGAGAGATGCTCGCGAATTTGCTCGCGATCTGCTTGCGGTTCATGAATCAGAATATCCTGCGCGGCCATCAACATACCCGGCGTGCAGTATCCACACTGAAGGGCATTGCGCGCGCGGAATGCTGCCTGAAGGTCAGATACTTCCCCGCTATCGGACAATCCCTCGATCGTCTGAACGGATGCATTTTCTGCCTGCACGGCAAGCAAGAGGCAGGCACGCACGGTGTCGCCATTGACGCGAACCGTGCACGCTCCGCACACGCCGTGTTCACAGCCGACATGCGTTCCAGTGAGCCCCAGCTGTTCCCGCAGGAAATCAGCCAGATTCAATCGTGGCAGTACTTGCGCGGAAACGCGCTCGCCGTTGACCGTCAGAGAAATTGGCACGAGATCCGTCACACCAGCGCCCTTGTTGCAAGATCTTGACGGTCGAGCAAGGTCGACACACACCGCGCCATCAACTGGCGCGCGAGATAGCGGCGCATTCCGGCAGAGGCCTGCTGATCTTCCTGCGGATCAAGCTCCGCGTCGAGCGCAGTCTGCGCGTCAGCCAGCATCGACGCGGTGACCGGTCGCCCCGTCAGATGCTCCGACGCCGTCGCAAGCATCGGCTTGTCGCCCACCGCGAAGTAACCAAGCCGCAGGTTTTCCAACACATCACCATCCCGAATTGCAGATGCCGCCAGTCCAACGATGGCGTAGTCGCCTTTCCGCCGCGAATATTCGTGGAAGAAGTGAACCGCATTCGGCTTTGCGACAGGAATCTCGACGGCAATCAGCAACTCTTCGGGAGATAACAACGTCTCATAGATGCCGGTAAAGAACTCCACGGCCCGGATGCGGCGCTCGCCATTCTTGCTGCGCACGAGGAGAACAGCATCAAGCGCGAGAACACAGGCAGGAAGCTCCGATGCAGGATCGGCGTGCGCGAGACTGCCGCCGAATGTGCCTCTGTTGCGAATCGCCGGATGCGCGACATGCGCGATCGCATCCGTCAGCAGCGGCGCGTGCTTGGCGATCTCAGCAGATCTCAGCACATCGACATGACGGGTCAGCGCGCCGATCCTGAGGACGCCGTTCTCAACAGCGACCCCGCGCAACTCGGCGATGGCGCCGATATCGACCAGCAATTCGGGGGCCGACAGCCGCAGATTCAACGCAGGCATCAAACTTTGACCGCCAGAAAGAACCTTCGCCTGATCGCCGTGCCGGGCAAGCAACTCCAATGCGTCAACGACGCTTGAAGCACGCGTATAGCTGAAAGCCGAAGCTTTCATTCCGGCAACCTCCCCTCGCCTCATTTTTTGATGGGCTTCGAGAATGATTAGAGGGTGCCGGACATCAAAGGTCAAGCGTTGTTTATCGAACGATTATTTCTGGACCATGGGCGTGATGTCGCATCAACCGCAGAAATCGAAGGTCGTTGACTCATCCCCATAAGGCGAAACAAGCGCGACAAAGCAAAGTGAGAGTTAAGGAATTATGGCTTGCAGAGTTCGCCACACAGAATTATCGCGCCGCACAAATCCTACCGTCGGCGCGTGGCGCTCCGGCGCGGAAGCTGCTGTCTACCAGTGCGTTCCTGAAACAACAGCCGCGATCTTTCGGTCTCCATCTTGAGAATGTCAGCGAACAACGCGGCAGCAGGAGACATCACCTTGCGGGCCGGCTCGATCAAAACGAACTCGGAATAGAAGGGCGGATCATCAAGCGGCCTCACGTCGAAGCGCCCCTCGTCGAGATCCGATGCCATCATCACGAACGGCAGAATGGCGACCCAGTCGCTCGCTGCGACAAATTGCAGCGTACCCATCATGGCGTCCAGCTCCAGCCGCTGCTCGACCACAACGCCGTTAGCACTGAAATAAGTCTCGATGTTTCTGCGGCGCGTGTTCTGAACGCCCGGCAACACCACTTTTAAGGGCCCAAGTTCAGATAGCTTGGCCGGCTTGAGGTTGTTCTTGCCTCGCTTCGCGCTCACCAGCATCTCGCGATCCCGGGCAAGGAGCCCATGCGAGATGCCGGTCGCCCCTTCGAACGCCGGAACGACAGCGAAGTCCAACTCACCTTTCAGAATCATGTCGGTCAGCACACCCGAGTAGGCCTCGGTGACGCTGATTTCAGAACCCGGGGCGGACGCAAGGAATTTTTCCAGCGCGGGAGCGAGCACGGATCTGGTGAAGGTCGGCATCAAGCCGACACGAATCGCACCGCGGACATGATTGACGGCAACGCATTGCTGAGCGGCCTCCAGTTTCTTCAGAACCTCGACACACTCACGATAGTAGAGTTTCCCCGCCAGCGTCGGCTCGACATCCCTGCCACTGCGTTCGAATAATGCTGCGCCAAGCTCAGACTCGAGCTGCTTAAGGTGTTGCGAAATGCCGGACTGGGTGGCTCCTTCCCGCTTCGCAGCCGACGTGAACGAACGCTCTTCATACACCGCGACGAAGGATCTGATTTGCCGAAGGGAAATCATCCATCAATTTTCCTGATGCCAGAGATTATGAATAATCATTTTTCTAATAGACCACAATCGTTACTCTCACGGTCAATTCACAAGCAATCGGGAAACACGCCATGAACCTCGGCTTCTTCACCATGCCGATCCACCCGCTGGACAAAGACTGGCGTCAATCGCTGGCCGAGGATCGCGAGGCCTTCCTATTGGCTGACGAGCTTGGATTTACCGAGGCTTATGTCGGCGAGCACGTCACCGACAAGGCGGAAAACATCACCTCCTGCGTCACGTTCCTGGCCTGGATTGCCGCCGCGACGAAACAGATCAAGCTGGGCACCGGCACCGTGAACATGCCCAACACACATCCCGCAACAGTCGCGGCCACCATCGCGATGCTGGATCATATGCTCAACGGCCGGTTTATTTTCGGCATCAGCCCCGGTGGGCTTCTGTCGGACGCAGAACTTTTCGGCAATCTCGACTTCAACCGCAACGAGATGTTCCTCGAAGCCATCAATCAGGTGCTCGGCATCTGGTCCGGCGAACCGCCTTACAATCTTCAGGGCAAGTACTGGACTGTGTCTACGCAACGTACGCAAATCAAGGAAATCGGCCAGGGCTACATTCCCCGCCCGCTGCAACGACCGCATCCGCCGATCGTCGTTACTGCAGTCGCGCCGTTTTCAAAGGGCGTGACGGAAGCAGCGGTCCGCGGATGGGACCCAATCTCGGCAAATTTCCTCATGCCGGCGTGGGTGAAAAGCCACTGGCCCAAATATGTCGAAGGCTGCGAACGTGGCGGCCGGGTTGCGGACCCCACCAACTGGCGCGTCGCGAAGAGCGTCTTCGTTGCAGACGACGCTGCAAAGGCCAAAGCCTATGCAACCGATCCCGATGGCCCCTATGTGAACTACTATCGGTCGCTCTTTACCAAACTGAAGAAGAACGGGCGAATCGAGTTGTTCAAGACGCACCGCGATCAACCCGACGATGAAGTGACGCTGGACATGATCTGCGACAAGCTGATCATCTACGGTACGCCGGACAGCGTCGCAGACCAGATCCTTACATTTCAGAACGAAGTCGGCACATTCGGCACGCTGCTCTACGCCGGCAAGGATTGGAAAGACCGCGAGCTTGGGCGTAAATCCATGATCTTGACGGCGGAGAAAGTGCTGCCTTTAGTGAAAGCCGGTTCGCCGAAGCTGGCGAAAGCCGCGGAATAGACAAAAGCAGGCACCTCAATTGGCCCTCACCGATCGCGTTCCTTATCAGGCCCTCATCGACCGTCCCAAACTGGTACTTCCAGGCGGCAAAAAGCTCGCCGTCTGGATCATCCTCAATGTCGAGGAATGGCGCATCGAGAATGCCATGCCTCGCACGGTTCTCAGCCCTCCGATGGGGCAACCGCTGCTTCCAGACGTGCCGAACTGGGCATGGCATGAATACGGAATGCGCGCGGGCTTCTGGCGTCAATTCAAGGCTCTGACAGATAGAAACATTCCCACCACACTCGCGATCAACGGGAACGTCTGCACGTCCTATCCGCGTGTGGCCTCGGCGGCCCGCGAGGCCGGATTCGAGTTCATGGGACATGGTTTTCTGCAAGGCCCGATGCACAAGGTTGACAATCAGGGTGACGCGATCAAACGCGCAGTCGACACGATCGAAAAATTCACTGGCAAGGCTCCCCGGTCATGGGAAAGTCCCGGGCTCACTGAAACCAGTGAAACACTCGATCTTCTCCGCTTGAACGGGATTGAATATGTCGCCGACTGGGTCATCGACGACCTACCGCAAGACATCGAAACGCCTCACGGGACCATCACGACGATCCCCTACACCGTCGAGACCAACGACATCGTCGTTCATGCGCTGCATCACATGGCGTCGGATCAATTCCTGCGGCGGAGCATCGATCAGTTCGACCGGCTCTATCTCGAGGGCGAAGAGAACGCCCGCGTCATGGCAATCTCGATCCACCCTTATATCACCGGCGTTCCGCACCGGATCAAATACCTGGAACAACTGCTCGATTACGTCATCGGGCACGATGGCGTGGCGCTGATGACCGCCAGCGAGATCGGTGACTGGTATCGCGGCCAGATGGCCAAGACTTAAATTCCGATTGGAGTACAGCGAATGATCCGGGCCGCCATTGTCGGGCTGGGATGGTGGGGGCAGACCATCGCCAGCAATCTCGCGACCAGCGACATTATCAAACCCGTGCTGGGCATTGATCCGCTTGAGCCGATGCGCGCGAAGGGCGCTGCATTGGGGCTTGAAACATCCGCGCGCTTTGAAGATGCGCTGGCGCGATCCGATATCGACGCGGTCATTCTCTGCACCCCGCAGGACCACCACGCGGCCCAAATTGAGGCCGCTGCCCGATCGGGACGTCACGTGTTTTGCGAAAAGCCCCTCTGCACGACAGCGACCGATGCCGAGCGCGCGATCGCCGCGGTCAAAGCAGCAAAAGTGCAACTCGGCATCGGTCATGAACGACGCTTCGAGCCTGCCGTGATCGAAATGCGTCAACGGCTGGCCGATGGTGAATTCGGCAACGCGCTCGTGCTCGAAGGCAATTTCAGTCAGGACAAATTCCTCAACCTGCCGCCCGACAACTGGCGCCTGTCAAACACGGTCAACCCCGTCGGCCCGTTGTCGGCAACCGGCATTCATCTGGTGGACCTGTCGATCGCGATGCTCGGGAAGCCCACCCATGTGTGGGCCCGACTCGCGACACTCGGAAGCCAATTCGCGAACGGCGACACACTCTCGATCACCATCGGCTTCGACAGCGGTGCGACAGCGACGTTGAGTGCGGTTCTTGCGACACCCTTCATGGGGCGCTTGGCGCTGCTTGGATCCAAAGGCTGGATGGAGATCCGCGACCGGACGCACCCCGAAAATCCGACCGGCTGGGATGTTACCCGCGTTCTCCGCAATCAATCGCCGGAGACGACCTATTATCAGCCCCATCCGGCAGTGCGCGACAATCTGGAAGCGTTCGGGCGGGCAGCGCTCGGCGGCGCTTCCTATCCCGTGTCCCATGATGAGATGCTAACCAACGTCCGGGCGTTCGAGGCCATTCAGCGCTCAGCGAAGAGCGGCAGCATTGAGCCGGTTTGATTTCACGGTAGGCCGCTTGGCATCTTGACCCGACATCCGCAAAAATCCCGCGAGATAACCGTCGATCGCGTTGGCGATCATCTCTTCCTTTTCCTGAAGAGCAGGCATCTCGTAGATGTACCGCCGGACGCCGTAATAAAAAATACCGCCGTGGAAGACCCACGCCATTTCGATCTCGGCCGCCGTTGGCTTCGCCTGCGTCGGCAGGCCTGCTTCAAATCTGCATTCCTTGATAATGCGCGTCAGGATCTTGTCGCGCACAACGCCCACGTACCAGCGGTTGATATCGAGACCTTTGAGACCTGAGAACAGATAGATTCTCAGCCACTTTCGCGTGAAGATCACGTTGGTGTAGGCCTCATAGAACTGCACCAGCCGCTCGCGGATCGGACGCGACCTATTAGTGAGAAGCTTCTCCCAACCTGTGTCGAGCGGCTCAAGATAAACCTTGCGGTAAACCTCCTTGACCAACTCTTCTTTGCTCGGAAAATAGCGATAGAGCAGCGGCTGGGTCACGCCCAATTGGCGCGCGAGCTCGCGGGTGCCGCCGTTGAATCCTTCTTCGGAAAAGAACTCTGTCGCCTTGCGAACGAATTCCTGGCGCCGATCTTCGGGAGACAGGCGCTTCTGCTTGACGCGGGTGACCGATGATGACGACTTCTTTGCCATAAAAACCTGCGGGATCACGCCCTGGGAACGAAGTGACCAAAATTACCGCGTGCAAATAGCAGCGGCTCGGCACGGTTGTACGCATAAGCCTCCACCGCACCAAGGAAAATTACATGGTCGCCGCCGTAATAGCGGTCAGCGCTGCGGCACTGAAATGTGGCAACGGCATCGGCAAGGACGGGTGCATTGCCCAGACCTGGCTCCCACGACAGCCCGGCAAACTTGTCCTCTGCACGCGTGGCAAACTGCATTGCAAGCGCCTGCTGCGAGGCGCCGAGCACATTGACTGCAAAATGGCTCGCGTTCTGAAAAATGCTCATGCTCGGCGAGTAAATCACCAAACTCCAGAGCACCAGCGGCGGATTGAGCGAAACTGATGCAAACGAATTGCAGGTCAACCCTGCCTGCTTGCCATCCGGAGTTGCAGCTGTGATTACGGTAACGCCGGTGGCATACGAGCCTAGCGCGTTGCGGAAATCACGCGGATCGATCGATGAGCTGTCGCTCGACAGTTCATTTCCGATTTCGGTGGGGTGCTGCGAAACGGCGACCATAGCTACCCTCTTAAAGGGTCAGATTTTCGGACGGCAGATCGAGCGCGACGCGCCCGTAGTTCGTCCCGGCTGCATCGAAGCTGAACGCAATATGTGCATTGATTGCATGCGCGTCCCGGAATTGCCGCTGAAGCGCGCCCGTGGTGTAAAGACCGCGCGCACCACTCGCGGAAAACAGCAGCGAAACCGCTTCCGTGCACAGGTTGACGGCATAGGCACCGTCCCTCCGATACCTTGTCTTTTCTGCGAGCATGGGAATGTCGCCGCGCCGGGCGTCGGCCATCGCATCAATGCAGGTCCGCCGCATGATGAGACGTGCCGTATCGATCTTGGCCGAGGCTTCGGCAATCTTGATCTGCGTCGTCTGCAAATCACCCAGCTTGGCACGGTTGTAGGTCGAGGCACGATGCCGTGCGATCTCGACGTAGTCGTCCAGACACGCCTGCGCATTGCCGAGCGCGGCCCCCGACAGGACAAACGGAAACAACGCGAACACAGGCAGCGCGTAAAGCGGGCCGGGATTGACGATGCTCCCCGGCGTGGCGCCGCCCGCCACATCCTTGACCGCAAGCGTCATATGCTCGGGGACAAACACATCCTTGGCCTCGACGTCGTTCGATCCCGTCCCCTTCAGGCCGGTAGAATTCCATACGTCGAGGATCTTGTAGTTGTCCTGCTTCAGCAAGAAGACGCGATACTCGACGCCATCCGCGTCGTCATCGGATGACACAATTCCAGCGAGCATATTCCAGGTGCTTGAATCAACACCTGACGAGAATGGCCAGCGGCCAGACAGTTTATAGCCCCCCGCCACCCTGGTCGCGCGACCGGCCGGAAACACAAACGACGACGCGATAAGAGCGTCTGGATTATCCTTCCAGACTAAGTCCTGCGCACGTTCGTCGAACATACCGAGCATCCAGTGATGACTGGCCAGGTTTGCAAGATTCCATGCAACCGAAGCATCCGCCAGCGCGACAACGTCGGCAAAATCGACCAACGCGACGTAATCCAGTTCAGCACCTCCAACACGCTTGGGCTGTAGAATCCTGAACAAACCGGCCTCGTGAAGATCCTTCTCGGTCTCGGGAGGAAGGCGCCGCATCTCTTCGGTCGTTGCGGCACGTTCACGTAGTTTCGGAACGAGCGCATGAGCGCGCTGCAACATCTCGGAATACGCGTCGTCCTGGCCGCTCGAACGCCGGTCCAACTTGTGAACGGTGCCTGACATGACTGCCTCCCTGCCTCTTATCGCGCTGCTGCTTTTCTGGGAGCGTTCGGCTTGATGTGGGGCCGATCAAGATAGAGCGAAGCTTTGAGTCCCTCGTCATCCTGGGTTGCGAATTCAGACAACAGCTTCATTTCCGGAATTCGCGAACGATCCAGCGAATTCACATCCGGCCAGTCGATTTCGACCAGATTACCGGCGGGGTCGCGCAGATACATTTGGACGCAACCATCCGGCAATTCGTTTACTGCATTCCGGAACGCTTTGAAATCCAACGCGCCGATCGCCTTCGCCTGTTCGTAGGCGGCGTGAAAATCGTCCACGTCGAGCGCAAAGTGCTGGTAGACCGGAACGCTGTCTTCAAGTTCAAAGAGATGGAGCTGAAGATCTCCACACCGCAAGTATTTGGTTTTGAAACCAAAATTGTAGGTCGGGATGAGCTCCATGCCAAGGACGGTTTGATAGAAGCGAGCCGACTCTTCCAGATCCTTTGCACCGATGGAGAGATGATTAAAACCGAGAACCTTCATGCTTGCACTCCCGAAATTTGCCAACGTCTTTTTGATTTATCACCCGATAAATAACGCGGCAGTGGCAGGAATGCAAGCGGATTGACCACGACGCGCTGCACAAAACGCGCCGCGAGGCCATTCGCGCATGGCGACAAATAACTTCCAAGATGGATCAGTCTGTTAGCCGTCCTGCGGGAAGACTAGTCGGGCCTGCCCAACACCCTCAGGATCTCGGCCCGTGATGAGCGAGGCCGATGAATACCGCTCAATGCCGCGCGCAGGTCCGAAACACGTTCAGCGTTGCTTCCTGCGCGGGTGCCGTCCGCATTGAGAAAGCTGTTTTCGAATCCGATCCGGCAATGTCCGCCCATAGCCGCTGCGGCGACCAGCGACGCAGTCTCGGATGCGCCGAAAGCGCAAACCCACCAGTCGAACCGCGGAGCGCCTCCACTGTCTCGAATCTTCGCAACAAACGGTGCGAGCTCTGCAGGATCGCTCTCCTGGTCTGCTGCATAGCGGCCAAGCGGAAAAATAACAGAATGCCGTTTACCTGGAATGATCCCGCGTTCGATGAGATCGAGCAGATGATCGAATTCAGTCGCCGCGTAGACAATGTGCTGAACCGCAATGCGCTGCTCGTGAGCCCAGCGATACAACTGCGCCGCATTCGCCTCCGCGTCCGGCTCCGGAATCAATTCCTTCGTTGCAATGCTGACTGCTTCTGGTTGTACCGCCTGGACCACCGCGATCTGCTCGTGCGGCTTGAACATGCCGACGGCTTCAGTCGTGATTTGAACCACGAACTCCGGGCCTGTCGTTCGCCGCACAGCCTCGGTCGCGGCCAGATAGCGTGATGCATCGAGTGTATGCCGGCCATTGCCGTCGCGAACATGCATGTGAATGGCCTGCGCACCAGCGACCTGACACGCGCGTGCATCAGTTGCGAGCGCGTTGGCCGTGAGGGGCAGATTGGGATGCTCGGCGTGACCTTTGCGCGCACCATTCGGCGCGACCATGATTGTCAGATCGGCCATACCGGCCCCTACCCTTCGATAAGATGTTCTGTGAAAACGAGCGTGGGAACTGACCTACGATGTCAGTTTCTTCCGGTCAATTCCGTGCATCGTCTCAAGGACAGCGCAAACGGCTGCGGTATCCTGTTCTCTGCGACCAAGCGCGGCACCAGCATGATAGATCTGGGATGCAGCAGCATACACAGGAAGCGCGCAATCAAGACTATCTGCAAAGCCATCGATGATCGCGATGTCCTTGAGTTGCATGCGGATGGTGGCTGTTGGCTCATCGTAGTTCTGATCGCGCATCAAGGGACCGCGCATCTGGAACATACGTGACGTGCCGGCGCTGTCTGCAAGCGTATCGTAGACCAGTGCCGGATCCATCCCGGCCTTGATTCCGAGGACCATGGCTTCCGCCGCCGCCACGTTATGGATCGTGACGAGATGATTGGCGATGTATTTCATGACACTGCCCCGCCCGAATGTCCCGAGGTAATGCTGGACGCGCGACATGCCAGCGAAAACCGCCGCGCAACGCTCGAAAGCGTCCTTGTCGCCGCTCCCCAGAATGACGAGGTCTTTGTTTACGGCCTGCGCACCGGTGCCGCTGATCGGGCAATCGAGCAGTATTTTGCCGTACCTTTCCATTTCATCGAAGGCTGCTTGCTTGATGTCCATCGGCAGCGTCGAACATTCAATGACGATCTGGCCGGTACCCTCAGCCTGAGCGATGCCTTCGGCGCCGCCAATGACGTCGATCAAGGCCTCTGCCCTTGGCAGCGACATGATGATGATCGATGCGGCTTCAGCCACTGCGCGCGGAGAGGCCAAGACCCGGCCACCGGAACTCTCCAGGCGTACGCAGGCTGCCGGCACCGGATCGTATCCGACGACATTAAATCCAGCCTGAGACAGATTGCGCGCCATGGCCGTGCCCATGATGCCAATGCCGACGATACCAACGTTCTTGTCCATTCAGTGCGCCTTACGGGGATAACTTTCGCGAGGCAATGATTGCTCGCGAAACTTGGTGGGCTCACCTGCGATTAGCCCATTATGACCAAACTTGCCAACCAAGCCGATCATAACAAATCAAGAAACAGATCGCGTCACCGAAATCAGGCAGGCGCACAGCCCGCTCTAGGGGCTACGGTCGAGGCAAGTCCGTTTGTCTGCGTTGACAAACCCCCGTGGACAGTGCTGCCGGCAGTCAACTCAATGCGACAGAAAGACCGGGACCGGTGGACGCGCAAGCATGCTTCTGGTGGCGCCGCCGAGAACGAATTCACGAAAACGCGAATGACCATACGCGCCCATCACAAGAATATCTGCATCGCGTAACGCTACGTGCGATTCCAGCACCGTTCCGATATCGCGGCCAGCAGCGTCAACCTCGTCGAGAACCACGTCCATTCCGTGTCGCGCCAGATACTTGGCCAGCTCCGCACCAGAACGCCCGCCGGACAACACCTTTTCGTTGGTCACCGTTAGCACAAAGACCTGCTTCGCTTTCTTCAGAATCGGCAGGGCGTCCGCTACCGCACGGGAGGCCTGCCTGCTGAAATCCCAGGCCACAACCGCGATATCGAGTGCCACCGCCTTGCTCCATCGCGGCCGGTCAGGCAAGACGATAGACGGCCGCCCCGATCCAAAGATCAAGCTTTCAGCGAGCCATCGCTCGACCGTATCTGTGTCAGGCATCGGAACGATGGTCATATCCCGGAGACGCGCGTAATCAATCACCAGATCGGGGAACTGTGATGTCGTGCATCTTTCGAGAATGGTTTCCTGGAACACTTCGTTCCGTTCTGCCGTCTTTTGAAATTCCGAAAGCGCTTGCTCAGCGGCCAACGCGCTCTTTTTCAACTCAGCAGCAACCAGCGCGGGAACATTCAGCAACGCGCTTCCGATCGGGCTAGCTGGTGCGGCGACTCTAACCTCACAGGCGATAGCCGAGACGCGGGATTCGAGTGCGACCGCAAGCGAAACGGCATCTTCGATCGCCGATAGCCGCGTCCGCTCCGGATAGGTCGTCAGGGAAACCAGAATGTCCTCGAATGCCATTGCGCTCTCCTCCGTCGAATAACTGTCCTTCCCTCTTAGCGTGGAACGCCGATACCCCCTTGATTCATCGCAATCAATTCAACTCGTCATCATTGGGCGCGCTGGCCTCAAGCTCCGAAGCATGAGCGGCCAGATGACCTAGATCAACACGCGATCACGGCAGACCGCGTTCAATAGGGCATGTGGCAAGATGTATCGACCGCGCCGTTCAATCGAGATGTCGCGCTAGCCGTTATCGACGACGAAGTGCATGTATTGATTTTTCCATGCATTCGCACCGAGGCTGGCTGGATGAACGCACAGACAATGAAGCGCGTCGAAGTCACTCCGACCCACTGGCGCAGGTGGCCGGCTGTGACCTATTTCAGCTGCTGCGGATGACTGGCTGACGGCACCGCCGGTTCATCATCGGCAATCGCGCGCCACCCAGCGCCGTCGAGGTCATCGTATTGCCCGCTTCTAAGCGACCAGAGGAATCCAAGGAGACCAATGAGGCCGAGCGCTAGAGCGATCGGCACGAGATAGACAAGCACCTCCATCACATCACCTCCGGCGCAACGCGGCGAGCGCGAAGCGAATTCAGCATCACTAGTATGGAAGAGCCTGACATGGCGGCCGCTGCAACCAGTGGCGTTGCATATCCAGCGATCGCGATCGGAACAGCAAGAACATTATAGCCGATCGCCAGCGCCAGATTTTGCCGCATCAACTGAAGCGCCTTGCGCGAGAAGTCGATAGCGGCCAGCACAGGAGCAAGTTCCTTGCCGAGAAAAATCATGTCAGCAGCGGCCTGGCTCAGATGAGTAGCGCTAACAGGCGACATCGAAACCGACGCCGCCGCTAGCGCGGGCGCATCGTTCAGACCATCGCCAACCATCATGACCTTACGACCGCGCTGCTTGAGATCGTCGATATGCGCAATCTTCTCAGCCGGCGTGAGACCCGCACGCCATGCACGGATTCCCAGCACTGCCGCGGCATGCTTTACAGCGGATTTACGATCGCCGGAGAGAATTTCGACCAGGACGCCGCGCTTGAGGAGAGCCGACACCGTCGCCGCCGCATCCGGTCTGAGCTGTTGCCGAACGGCAAAAACATATCGATCCCGCCCCTTACTGAAGCCAACAGCCGAAATCTCCGGATCCGCACTCAGGATCTCATTCGCCATCCCCTCCGCACCGCAAAATGATGGCTTACCGAGCCTGAGTTCGACTCCGTCAATCAAACCTCTGACGCCCTGCCCCGGCTCTTCCACGATCCCTTCCAATGGAGATGCCATCCTCGAGGCGCGGGCAACTGCCGCCGCAACCGGATGGTGGCTGGCCAGAGCCAACCGTCCTGCCAACTGAAGGACATCGGTGGGAATGGCTCCGGCATTCACCACATCGAGTTCAGGCAAGGTTAGCGTTCCCGTCTTGTCGAAGACGACCGTATCGACACTTGCGACGCGCTCGACCGCATCGCCTGAATTGAGCAAAACACCCGCACGAAACAGCGAACCTGCAACAATAGTCTGCACCGTCGGGATTGCGAGGCCGAGCGCACACGGACAGGTAATGATCAGAACCGCAATCGCGGTAACAATCGCGTCGTGCCAGCTTGCGCCGAGCGCAACCCATCCCAGCATGGTGAGGAGCGCTGTTACGTGCACCACCGGTGCGTAAAGTCGTGACGCCCGGTCTGCCAGTTGCACATAGTGTGACCGTGCCTGCAGCGCGTTTTCAAGCAGCCGCGAGATCTCCGCCAGCAGCGTCCCCTCAGCCGCCGCCCCGACCCGTATCCGCAACGTGCCTGAAATATTCATCGTTCCTGCATAGACCGCGGTACCGGCCGCCGCCGCCACATACCGTGTCTCACCCGTGATGAGGCTTTGATCTATCTCGGACCGCCCATCAATGACGGTGCCATCAACAGCGCATCGTTCACCCGGACGCAGAAGCACGATGTCGCCAGCCGCGATGGCGGCAACGGGGATTACGCTGATTTCCGTGGCGGAAATGAACTTGGTCGCCGTCTCGGCCTTCAGCGCCGCCAGATTCCCCGCAACGGCCCGCGTGCGGCGCCTCATGTTCTGGTCGAGATAGCGCCCCGCCAGCAGAAAGGTGAGAAGCATGATAGCCGCGTCGAAATAGACATGCTCGGCATGATGAACCGTCTCGACGACCGACATGCCGAGCGCCAGCAAAACTCCTATGCTGATGGGAACATCCATGTTGACGCTGCGCGCGCGAAGCACGGCCAATGCCGATCGGAAAAATGGCTGCCCGGCATATGCAGCGGCCGGCAAGGCGATCAACGCCGACAACCAGTGAAAGAAATCACGCTGCTCGGGAATCATGTCCGTCACGTTGCCTGACCACACCGGCACCGACAGCATCATCACATTCATTGTGGCAAAGGCTGCCACACCGAGACACCGCAGTAGAAACTGCGACTGCTCGACTTCAACCACTTCCGCGCGGACCGGCTCGAACGGATAGGCCTTGTATCCAAGTGCAGCGAGGCGATCGACGAACTGCGCCGGGTCGAGCGATCCCTTCTTCCACTCCACCGCCAGACGCCGATCGGTCAGGTTTACACGCGCGAGCGTCACGTCCGGAATCGAGGAAAGCCCGCGCTCGATTTTCATCATGCATCCAGCGCAGGTAACGCCTTCAACCGCGAGATCGAGATGCGCAAGACCTGAGCCCAGATCCTTGACGTAGTAAGAGAAGTCCCGGATAGCAGCCATGATGCCTCCTCAATCGCCCAGCACGACGCGGTTTCGCGACCGGAATACGCGCTTGCCGCCTGCATCGCCCTCAAGGACCAGGTTCCACTGCCCTGCGAGGATTCCTTCGGCGCTCCCCTTGTAAATGCCGGCCTCAACTTCCGTCAGGGTTACAGTCCGATCAGCCCGCTTGTCCGCGGGGCGCTCCAGACGGCCGGAAAAATCCAGGCCGGTCAGCGGCGCCCCTTTGCTGTCGCGCGCCACGACCCGAAGGTTGGCACTGTCGGCGGCGCCGCGCTCAATGCGCGCCACGACCCGCCAGTGACGCGTATCCTGCTCGTGCGCAGCCTGAATCTCACGTTCATAGGCGAGACTCGCACGGTAGGCACTGTCCACATCTGTTCCGGGCAATGTGTCGATCGCGAATCGCATCATCAACGCATTGACGCCGATCACCACCCCGAAAAAGGCGACGAGCATGATCAGCACAGCCCGCCCGGTGAGAGGCCTTCCTGCTGTGGTCGAGCTACTCATGAGAGCTATCCATCTGTGAGTGTCATGGGATGACAAAATTGTCCGTCGCGAACGCCGCTTCCCCGAGGCCTATATCTGTGATGCGAAACGTGAGCGGCGTTGTTTTTGGAAGTTCGCCGGCTGGCTTGGCCGTAACGAGAACACGCAACTCTGTTGTTTGATCGCGTCCCAGCACTACCGTCGGCCTGTCCGGTGTGATCGAATCCGCGCCGACCACATGAGCTATCGCACCGCTTACACCGTCGACATCGATCGCGATCGTCCGATCGAAGCCGCGCTTGTTCAACAAGCGCACCGTGTACGCGTTGCGGATCGAGCCATCGCTCAGTTTGATGGCGACGGGGTTGCGGTCATGCAGCACGCTAATATCCAGCAATGAACGCGTCAGGAGCGCATACAACATGATGCTTCCGACACCGGCGATCAGGGCGGCATAGACAATTGTCCGCGGGCGAACGATCTTGAATATCTCGGACTTCCCGGCCCGCCGACGCTGAATGTTAATATCGTTGTCGTAACCGATCAGGCGGATCGGCCTGCCGATCTTTGTCATCACGGTGTCGCACGCATCGATGCAAAGGCCGCACTGAATGCAATCCATTTGCGCGCCGTCCCGAATATCGATTCCAGTCGGGCAAACCGCAACGCATTGGCGGCAGTCGATACAGTCGCCTACCGTCTCACCAAGCGCGCGCCGCTCCAGCGCCTTCTTGAGTGATGTGCGCTCCTCGCCCCGGTCGTACTTGTAGGTGACGTTCAGCGCCCACTCGTCGGTCAGGGCCGCCTGGATCCGCGGCCATGGGCACATGTAAACGCAAACCTGCTCGCGCATGAACCCCGCCAGCACATAGGTCGTGAATGTCAGGATCAGGATCCAGACATAGGCCAGCATCGGCGCCTGGAAGGTCAGGAGTTGCATCACGAGGGTGGGCGCGTTGTTGAAATACAAAACCCAGGCGCCGCCCGTCCACCACGCGATCATGATCCAGATCGAATGCTTCAGCACGATTTCAGAACAACGCTGGAGCGTATAGCCCTCCGCGTCCTTTTTCATGCGCTCGCGGCGATCTCCCTCGATGACGCGCTCGACCGCGTAAAAGAGATCCGTCCAGACCGTTTGCGGGCACAGATAGCCGCACCAGATTCGGCCACCGACCGCGTTCATTAGAAACAGCGTCAAGGCGGCGAGGATCAGGAGGCCTGTGAAGTAGTAGACTTCCTGCGGCCAAAGCTCAATGAAGAAGAAGTAGAAGCGGCTGTTCGGTAGATCCACCAGCACCGCCTGATCGGGCGCACCTACGCCACGGTTCCACCGGATGAATGGCAGAAAGTAGTAGATGCCAAGGCAAACAACCATCAGCTTCCATTTGATGCTGCGGAATGTTCCCGAGACACTCTGCGGATAGACTTTCTTTTGAGCCGCATACAGCGGCCCATAGTCATCGGCTTCTTGATCAGATGTGGTGTTTTGGTTCATGAGGGATTGGCCTCGCGCTACCTCACGATAGCCGTGACTGCTCCAACATTATTGATCCAACTCAAGCCGGAGCCGGATAGCCACGATGCGACTTGCACTCACTATTTTCCGCCGCCGAGCGAATGGACGTAAACCGCCAAGGCCTTGATCGTCGCTGGATCGAGGCGACCGCTCCAGGCCGGCATGACACCTGCCCGGCCGTTGGTGATGCTCTCGATAATGGCTTGCTCGTCCGATCCATAAAGCCAGATTTTGTCAGTGAGGTCTGGCGCCCCCTGTTCAATGTTTCCCTTGGCGTTATCGCCGTGACAAGCTGCGCAGTTTTCAGCAAATATCTTCTGTCCGGCGACCCGGTCAAAGTCTTTGGCCGTGGAAAGACCCGACAGCGACCTGACATAGTTGGCGACCGTGACGATCTGGTCCTTCTTCAGGATGCCATCTCTGCCGAAAGCAAGCATGGCCCCTTCATGCGCCTTGGGATGACCTGATCGCACGCCGAACTCGATGGTTCGACCGATTTGGGCCGCCGAACCGCCCCATAACCATTCGTCGTCGTTCAGATTGGGGTAGCCTTTCGCACCTGCGCCGCCGCTGCCGTGGCAGGGGGCACAATTGTCACCGAATGCAGCCTTACCGCGCGCGCGCGCCAGCGCGAAAAGCGCCGGGTCCTTTTCGATATCGGCAAGAGGTGTGACGTTGAGAGATGCCATCTTCGCACCACGAACCTTCTCAAGATTCGCAAGCTCGACTGCGACATCCGCACGCGACGAGTATTGGATGAAACCCGTGGTGTAACTTTGAACGAGCGGCCATGCCGGATAAACGATCCAGTATGCGACGGCCCACACAATGGTCGCGTAAAATGTCAGAATCCACCAGCGTGGCAGCGGAGTGTTCAACTCCTTGATCCCGTCCCACTGGTGTCCTGTTGTGGACGTTCCGGTTACGGAATCAATCTCTTCCTTGTGATCCGTCATAAACCGTCAGTCCTCTCGTAGCGGAAGTCGCGATGCGGCATCGAACATCGCCTTGTTGCGAGGCCACAGTGCGTAGACAACAATGGAGAAAAAGATGCCTACAAATATGGGCGTCCACCAAGTCACGACAAAACCAGACACGGCATTCTGGACGGTAAGAATCGCTTTCATGTCCTGGTTTTCCTATCGAAGGTTCGCTTTTTCGTCGTACAGCTTGAAATCGACAAGCGTACCAAGCATCTGCAGGTAGGCAACCAGCGCGTCCATCTCGGTCGGATTTCCCGGCTTGCCATCAAAATTCCGCGCAATCGCCTTCGGATAACGCTTCGTCAAGCCGTCGACGTCACCGTTATCCGGATCGACCTGCGCTTTGAGATCCGCGGCCGCGTTGGCGATCTGCTCGTCCGAATACGGCACGCCCACCGTGCGGTTCGCGCGCAGGTGACCGGCAATGGTTGATGCATCGACTTCGGTCTCTGACAGAAACGGATAGCCCGGCATAACCGATTGCGGCACGATGGCGCGCGGATTCACCAGATGCGTGACGTGCCACTCATCTGAGTATTTTGCGCCGACGCGAGCGAGATCAGGGCCTGTCCGCTTGGAGCCCCACTGAAACGGATGATCGTACATACTCTCCGCCGCGAGCGAATAGTGCCCGTAGCGCTCGACTTCATCGCGCAGCGGACGGATCATCTGCGAATGGCAGAGATAGCAACCCTCGCGGACATAGACATTGCGCCCGGCCAGCTCGAGGGGAGTGTACGGCCGCATGCCGTCGACCTTCTCGATCGTGCTCTTCAGGTAGAACAATGGTGTTATTTCAACGAGACCACCGATCGCAATAACTGCGAGAATTCCGATAATGAGGATGACAGAATTCTTCTCGAAGATCTGATGACGTTTCCAGAATGACATGTGACCGCTCCTCACTCGGCAGGTTGAAGAGCAGGCGCCGGCGCGACTTCCGAGACCTCGTCAACACGTACAGTCATCCAGAGATTGTAGGTCATGATCAGCGCTCCGATCAGGAACAACGCGCCACCCGCGGCCCGGATGATGTAGAACGGGTGCATCGCTTCGACAGTTTCGATGAAGGAATATTCAAGGAAGCCGAGCGACGTATAGGCCCGCCACATCAGGCCTTGCAGGATGCCCGATACCCACATGGCGGAGATGTACAGAACGATGCCGATTGTCGCGATCCAGAAGTGCCAGTTGACGAGTTTGAGACTGTAGAGCCCCTTTCGATTCCACAGCCATGGCACGAGGCAATAGAGCGCGCCGAAAGAAACGAATCCGACCCATCCGAGCGCACCCGAATGCACGTGGCCGATCGTCCAGTCCGTGTAATGGCTCAGCGAATTGACGGCCTTGATCGACATCAACGGTCCTTCGAACGTCGCCATGCCGTAGAAAGCGACGGAAACGACCATCATCCGAAGAACCGGATCGGTACGCAGCTTGTCCCACGCACCGGACAGCGTCATCAGACCGTTGATCATGCCGCCCCATGACGGCATCCACAACATGATGGAGAACGTCATGCCGAGCGTCTGCGCCCAGTCCGGAAGAGCGGTATAGTGGAGGTGATGCGGGCCTGCCCAGATGTACAGGAAAATGATCGCCCAAAAGTGGATGATCGAAAGACGATAAGAATAGACCGGCCGCTCCGCCCGCTTCGGAATGAAGTAGTACATGATAGCGAGGAAGCCGGCAGTCAGGAAAAAACCGACTGCGTTGTGGCCGTACCACCACTGGAACATCGCATCCTGTACGCCGCCCCACGCGATGTAGGACTTCGAACCGAACAACGATACCGGCACCCCCGGATTGTTACCGAGGTGAAGCACCGCGATGGTGACGATGAATGCAAGATAGAACCAGTTCGCGACGAAGATATGAGGTTCCTTGCGCTTGACCAGTGTTGCAAGAAACACGAGCAGGTAGGTCACCCATACAATCGTCAACAGGAGGTCGGCGTACCATTCCGGCTCGGCATACTCCTTCGACTGCGTCACGCCGAGCAGATAGCCGGTACCTGCGATCAGAATGAAGAAATTGTATCCGAGCACAACGAACCAGGGAGCGAGATCGCCCGCGAGGCGTACACGACATGTCCTCTGTACGACATAGAGGGACGTCGCGATAAGAACGTTACCGCCAAACGCGAAAACGACCGCCGAGGTATGTAACGGTCGCATCCGCCCGAACGTCGTCCACGGCAGATCGAAGTTCAACGCCGGCCATGCGAGCTGCGAAGCGATGAGAAGACCGACGGCGAATCCGGCGACCCCCCAGACCACCGCCATCACCGAGGCGAATTTGATCGGCCCGAAGCTATAGTTCGGTTGACCGTTGATTTCCTGTGGAGGCAGAGATGCCGGCCGGTCGAAATAGCGATTCACGATAGCGAACGTAGCCAGCAGACTGGCCGCTGCGCTCACCCATGCATGAAATGCGAATGCTGTATCGTGCGCCCTTGCCGCAGCGACGATGCAGAGCAACACTGAAGACGCAAAAAAGGCAGCCAGGCTGCCCTCTCCGAACGTCATCCACTTGATCTCTTGTCGGTTCATGATTGAAATTTCTCGGTGCTTGTCCACATCATCAATCATGACCTTGCGTTGAGAAACTTGATCGAGATCAACCGCGCACCAATCTGCCCCGATCTTATCGAGTCAAACCTGCAGCGGTGGGGTGCGCTGTTCGGCGGCCGCTTCGCTCTTCGCGCGCAAAGCTTCCAGAGTGAATGTGTTGGGGCAGTAATCTGACCGGCCGGATTTTTTCTGCTGAAAGTCGCTGGCGCATCGCTTTGCCGAGGAGCAACTCGCGCAAACGCGATTGAGGTCGCCGAATTGCTTCGGATACCGATTCTGCAGGAGTTCCTCGGATAGTCCTATTTCCACAAGCCGTTGCTTCAGAAGCGCCTGCACACCGACGTCACTTTTGGCAACCACTAACAGCTCGGAGACGGATACTCCGAAGTCTCTGGCAATCCTGTTGATTTCCTCCGGATCCAGCTTCCGCAATTCATCCGATTGGCTGAATCGATGCGAGAGCCTCTTTGCCCACGAAACAACATGACCAATCATCGGAACACTTCCGAAACGTCGCTCCATCGATTCCTCCTGCATCTGAACGAGATTCTTCCGTGGACTGGACGAGATCGCCAGGATCCACAAAACCGCGGCAAGTGTTTCTGGTTGACCGCTCAGAACGCCCTTCGCCGGGGCTTTGCAACATCGTTCTTCAAGCGATGTGGCCTCGTCTGAAAATCCGCCCACATCAGAACAGCACCAAACATTACAAACATGGTCACGATAATCGCAGACAGAATCATTGCATTGGCAGGCATAGCCGTCTCCCGTTTGTCAGGGAGCAGCGTGGAGCACCTGTCAAACGCCGTCTTTGATGCGGATCAATTTAGGGCGGCTATTGACGCAATTTGCGTCCGGGACAATCCAGCGTGAAACAGTGAGAGTCAGGCTACGGCCAGTGCTTCGACTCGCCCCAGATTGATCAGGCGAACGCCCCCAGGGACAATCAAGATCGTATTCTCACGCTCGAGTCTGGTCAGTGTCCGGCTGACGGTTTCAACCGTCAGCCCGAGATAATCCGCAATGTCCTGTCTGCTCATGGGCAGGTGGATTGTTTTCGTCGAACGGCCAATCCTCTCCAAACGGTCCCGCCAGCCAATGAGAAACGCCGCAATTTTCTCTTCCGCAGATCGTCGTCCTAGCGAGACCATATGATTTTGAGCCAGTACGAGCTCATTTCGCGCAAAATCGTTCATCCGCTGCAACATACGAGGCTTACTTTCGATGAATCGGGAGAAGGGCTCCTTTGGAAGCCGGCATGCCCTGACCGGCTCGACCGCATCCGCGGAGAGGCCGTAACGAATGCCCGTCGCAACTCCTATGAAATCACCGGGCAGCGCAAATCCGATAATCTGCCGCCGGCCATCTGGCAGCAACTTGTAGAGCCTAACGGTCCCTTCAGAGACATTGAAGCTCGCGTCGGATTGATCTCCCTCCGAGAACAACGGCTCCTTTGAACCAAAACGCACGCGTTGTGACAGCCTCACCAGTTCTCGAAGTTCACTTTCATCGAGGGCGTCACAGATACTGAGCGAGCGTATTGCACAGAGGAGGCAGCCCGCGGGTTCATTGTCCGGATGACCCGGAGGAATGCGATGACACATCCAGGACTCTCGCCTTCACAAAGTTTTGCCGGTTCAAATGCTCGTCAGAACAAATCATAGCGACTTTGACGGTGATGGATTGATGCAAATCAATGCGGGGCGTGGCGAGCGCAGGAAAATCCAAAGACACGCGCAACTCCGGCGCCTCACACCAGAATATCGACGATGCGATACCTTTACGTTTACCTGGCGGCTGCGATCATCTCGGCGATGCCGTTCGGAGTCGAGGCAGCGTCTCCCGGCGAGCGGCGCGGCTTTATTTTCGCAAAGACCAATTGCGCTCGCTGTCATGCCATCGATCGATTCAATGCGAGTCCCCTCAAGATCGCGCCTCCGTTCCGCGAACTGCATCGGCGCTACAAGATCGAGACGCTCGCAGAGGCCTTTGCGGAGGGGATTTATACCGGCCACCCCACTATGCCGGCGTTTCAACTCGATCCAGATCAGATCAATGACCTTCTCGCATTCATGAAAAGCCTCGAATAAAACCTACCGCCGATAGTCAGCGTCCTGGTCCTAGTCGTCGGTAGCGCATTTCCTAAGCGACCGCATGACGTCCTCGCGAGAAATTATCCCCGCCAGCCGCTCCCCTTCGATGACAGGAATGCTTTGCGTCCGATGCTCGACCATGAGCTGCAGCACCCGGGTCAATTTTGTAACGCCGCTTACATAGATGAATGCCGGGTTCATAATGTCGGCGACAGTGCGGCTCATAAGAGCCTCATATCTCGGAACCATTTGCGCGGGTGCAAATGCAAAGCAATTCAGAAAATCGAACTTCGTGACAAGACCGATAACATGCGCATCCTCGGTCACCGGATAAGCGTTAAACTTGTCCCGCTCGAACAGCCCTAACAGACTATGCATTTCTGTTTCACGCGTTACGGTCTTCACCTCGCGCGTCATACAACCGGCAGCCGTTTCCTCGATAAACCTGTACAAAGAGGCGTCCTGCGCTTGGCATGGAAATCAGCACAAAAGTGCCTTCGTGGATTATTTGATATTTGCACGCTGTTCCGGCAGAATAACTTGATCAAGATCAATCGCGATCACATCCGTGATGCATACGGCACTCCTGAACCGTCTTTCGGGCTTTCCTCAATCTCGCAGTTTTGGCTCGGTTCGGACTTGAGCAACATGCGCGACTGGGCCAATACTCGCATCGAAGGGTTCTTGCCACGCTTTCCCATTGCGGAACATGAGACCCTGCGCGGGATCTAGAGGCGGATATTGAAAATAGACGATGAGGCATCGTCCGACGGGGCTTTTCGCGACGAGCACCTGCGGCTTGGTATCGACGGGTCCGGTATCGGCACTTGGGATATCGACTTAACGACCCAAAGAATGATCTGGTCCGCGGCCACAAGGAACCTGTTTGGCATTCCAGGTGACCAGCCGGTGAGCTATGAGCTCTTTCTCGCCTTGCTCGAGCCTGGAGACCGTGACCACGTCCGGATTGCAGTGACGCGATCTGTCGAAACCGGCTGTAATCTGGACATTCAATGCCGCGTTCGTGGGGGCGAACGTGGCCGTTGGGTTCGCGCCCGCGGAAGCATCGTAAAGGGTGATGACGGCGCCTCGCATCATCTGAGCGGGATAGTCCTCGATATCGACGACCAGAAGCAGATCGAAGAGGCCTTGCGGACGCGCGAAGGACATCTGCGATCGATCCTCGAAACAATACCGGATGCGATGATCGTCATTGACGGACGCGGGATCATCCAGCTCTTTAGCATCGCCGCTGAAAGG
>Ga0233439_10001465_pt1 | contig 30089 bp, 27 predicted proteins | sample SI_123_September_6_FD_182713 | JGI IMG/M metagenome (GOLD analysis project Ga0233439, IMG submission 182713) | Seawater microbial communities from Saanich Inlet, British Columbia, Canada - SI_123_September2016_100_MG | ecosystem: Environmental > Aquatic > Marine > Inlet | place: Canada: British... | reverse complement strand
GCCAAGACAAGAACCCCGGGGGCCCAAGGCCCTCTAAAGGTTCCTGAAAGTGCGGTCAGCGGTGGCCAGGATGCGAGAGGGCATCACGGATGGCAGGGAGCGGCATTGGGGACCGCACGAAGGAACGTTGTCATGGGATTTGCTCGAAATTTCGCGTCGCTTGCTGTGGGATGTGCGCTCTGGGTCGCATCATGCGCGACGGGTCTTGCCGCCAAGGACAAGGATGCGGTGGCGACGGCGAGCGGCCTGCCGGTGCCGCGGTACGTCAGCCTGAAGTCCGACCACGTCAACGTCCGCGCCGGTCCCACCAAGGATCAGGATGTCACCTGGATCTACACGCGCTCCGGCCTGCCAGTGGAAATCACCGCCGAGTTCGAGAACTGGCGGCGCGTGCGCGATTCAGAAGGGGCTGAAGGCTGGGTCTATCACTCGCTGCTGTCGGGCAGACGTACGGCGGTCGTCACGATGAAGAACAAGGACGATCTGGCGCCGATCTATGACAGTGCGGATGCAAACAGTGCCGTCGCGGCCAAGCTTCAGGCCGGTGTGGTCGTGACCGTCAAGCGTTGCAACAACGGCTGGTGCCGCGTCGCCGGCAACGGTTTCGATGGCTGGATCGAACAGCAGCGGCTCTGGGGCGTCTATGCGGACGAGAAGGTGAATTGAGAGATACGCCGCTCAAGCATGACCGGCCGCGCACTCAAAAATGACAATGGCCGGGACAAGCCCGGCGATTGCATTCTCAAGACAATGAAGATTGGGCTCAGCGCTTCTTGCGCAGGCGCACGACCATGTCGATACGGCTGATCTCGTAACCTTCCGGCACGTCCGGCATCTTCTGCAGCACGAGGTTGGGGTCGGGAATATCGACCAGCTCGTGGTTGCCTTCCATGTAGAAATGGTGATGCGCGCTGGTGTTGGTGTCGAAATAGGTCTTGGTGCCGTCGACGCTCACCTGACGCAGCAGGCCGGCTTCGGTGAGCTGGTTGAGCGTGTTGTAAACGGTGGCAAGCGAGACCGGCACCTTGGCGTGGGTCGCTTCCTCGTAGAGCATTTCGGCGGTCAGATGACGCCCGCCCTTGCCGAACAGCAGCCAGCCCAGCGCCATGCGCTGACGGGTCGGACGCAGGCCGACCGATTGCAACATTTCGTTGACGTCATGCCACGGACATCCGGTGAGCGCCGGGGTGTGACCATGGTGGCCATGCGGCTCGTCGTGCTTGCTCTCGGTGGTTACCACGTCATCCATCAGTTCACTCATACGCGTAGGGGCGGCACACATCCGCCCGCTGGAAGGGACTGTTGGCAGGAATATAGGAAAGGATGCAGTTACATGCAAGTTTTTCGCAACTGGCGAGCAGCTGTTTGAGGTGAAAATGGCCCTGAATCGGGCGGTTACGGCCACTTTGACCCTCGGTGTGCCTATGTTAGAGGTCCGGCAAGGTTGCCGCAGGACCGGCATGCCAAAATAAGGGATCCAGATGAAAGACCGCCAGAACAGCTATTCCTACGAAGATCTCTTGGCCTGTGGCCGGGGCGAGCTGTTCGGAGCGGGCAATGCCCAGTTGCCCCTGCCGCCGATGCTGATGTTCGACCGGATCACGGAGATCAACGATACCGGCGGCGAGTACGGCAAGGGCTTGATCCGGGCGGAGCTCGATGTGAAGCCCGATCTCTGGTTTTTCGGCTGCCATTTCAAGGGCGACCCTGTGATGCCGGGCTGTCTCGGATTGGATGCGCTGTGGCAGATGGTCGGTTTTTTTCTCGGCTGGTCCGGCGGGCCCGGCCGCGGTCGTGCATTGGGCTTGAGCGAGCTCAAGTTCGCAGGGCAGGTTCTGCCGAATGTCACCAAGGTCGTGTACACTATCGACGTCAAGCGCGTGATGCGCTCGAAGCTCTGGCTCGGCATTGCCGACGGTACGCTTTCGGCTGATGGCGAGCTTTTCTATCGCGCCAAGGATTTGAAAGTTGGCTTGCTCCCGCGAGATGCCGCATTGCAGCCGGGAACGTGATGCAGGATGTTGAGCCCGCAGAAATCGGGCTTCAGATGTGCCGGCACTCAAGACCGGCATTGGGGCAATCAAAGGCGCGGACATCAGAGCGCAGCAACTAAAGGCGAGGGATCATGAGGCGAGTTGTGGTCACGGGGATGGGCATTGTCTCTTCCATCGGAAACAACACTCAGGAAGTGCTTGCGAGTCTCTACGAGGCGAAGTCCGGCATCACGCGCGCTGAAGAGTATGCGAAACTTGGCTTCCGTTCGCAGGTTCAGGGCGCGCCGACGCTCAATCCTGTCGATGTGATCGACCGACGTGCCATGCGGTTTCTGGGTGAAGGCGCGGCGTGGAATCACATCGCGATGGAGCAGGCGATCCAGGATTCGGGCCTCGAGGCCTCGGACGTTTCGAATGAACGCACCGGTATCATCATGGGCTCCGGCGGTCCGTCCGCCCGCACGATCGTCGAAGCTGCCGATATCACCCGCAGCAAGGGGCCGAAGCGTGTCGGCCCGTTCGCCGTGCCCAAGGCGATGTCGTCGACCGCATCCGCGACGCTGGCGACCTGGTTCAAGATCAAGGGCGTGAACTATTCGATCTCGTCGGCCTGCGCCACGTCGAACCACTGCATCGGCAATGCCTACGAGACCATCCAGATCGGCAAGCAGGACGTCATCTTCGCCGGCGGCTGCGAGGAACTCGACTGGTCGCTCTCGGTGCTGTTCGACGCGATGGGCGCGATGTCGTCGAAGTACAACGACACGCCGGCCACGGCTTCGCGCGCCTATGACATCAGCCGCGACGGTTTCGTGATCGCTGGCGGCGCAGGTGTCGTCGTGCTCGAGGAACTCGAACACGCCAAGGCGCGCGGCGCGCGCATTTACGGCGAAATCGTCGGCTATGGCGCGACGTCCGATGGCTACGACATGGTTGCGCCGTCGGGTGAAGGTGCCGAACGCTGCATGAAGATGGCGATGTCGACCGTCAACACCAGGATCGATTACATCAATCCGCACGCGACCTCGACGCCGGCAGGCGATCCGCCGGAAATCAACGCGATTCGCAACGTGTTCGGTTCGGGCGATAAATGCCCGCCGATCTCGGCGACGAAGTCGCTGACCGGTCATTCGCTGGGCGCGACAGGTGTGCAGGAAGCGATCTATTCGCTGTTGATGATGAACAACGGTTTCATCTGCGAAAGCGCGAACATCACGGAGCTCGACCCGGTGTTTGCCGACATGCCGATCGTGCGCAAGCGCATCGACGGCGCCAAGATCGGGGCCGTGCTGTCGAACTCCTTCGGCTTCGGCGGCACCAACGCGACATTGGTGTTCAAGCGTCTCGAGGCATAGTTCTCTAGCCTCTCCCCGTTTACGGGGAGAGGTCGGCAAGCAGCGCCAGCTGCGAGCCGGGCGAGGGGCATTTTCAATCATGTTGCGCTTTGTTTCGCCCCTCACCCCAACCCTCTCCCCGCAGGCGGGGAGAGGGAGTTTAATCTGCACGCATAGGGCACGAACGGAGTAAGGGGCTGATGCAAGGACTCATGCAAGGCAAGCGCGGGCTCATCATGGGCGTCGCCAACGATCATTCGATCGCATGGGGTATCGCGAAAACGCTTCACGCCCAGGGCGCAGAACTTGCCTTCACCTATCAGGGCGATGCGCTGGGAAAACGCGTCAAGCCGCTGGCGGAATCGCTGAACGCCCCGCTGATTCTCCCGTGCGACGTCGAGGACATCGCCAGCGTCGATGCAACCTTCGCGGCGATGAAAGAGAAGTGGGGCTCGATCGATTTCCTGGTCCATGCCATCGGCTTCTCCGACAAGAACGAGCTCAAGGGCCGCTATGCCGACACCACCCGCGCGAATTTCTCGCGCACCATGGTGATCTCGTGTTTCTCGTTTACCGAAGTCGCCAGGCGCGCGTCGGAGATGATGCCGAACGGCGGATCGATTGTGACGCTCACCTTCGGCGGCTCGACCCGCGTCATGCCGAACTACAACGTGATGGGTGTGGCCAAGGCGGCGCTCGAGGCTTCGACGCGCTATCTCGCGGCGGATTTCGGCCGCGCCGGAATTCGTGTGAATGCCATCTCCGCAGGTCCGGTACGCACGCTCGCCGGATCGGGCATCGGCGATTCGCGCGCGATGTTTGCCTTCCAGCAGAAGCATTCGCCGCTGGGCCGGGGCGTCACGCTCGACGAGCTCGGCGGCACCGCTCTCTATCTGCTGTCGGACCTGTCCGGCGGTGTGACCGGCGAAATCCACTTCGTCGATTCCGGTTACAACATCATCTCGATGCCGCATCCGGATGCGCTGAAGGCCGAAGACAAGGCTGACTAGTCCGAGCCCGCCCGGTTCACGCGTCGGGTTCTTATCCCGCCGCGATCACCGTGGCGCGCTGAAACGCGGGCCGCGCCGAGCAGGCGTCGATGTAGCGGTCGAATGACGGCCGCGACGGCACCATCTTGAACAGCCTGATCGCGAAATTCAGTCCTGAACCGATCATGATGTCGGCGGCAGAGAACGTATCGCCCAGCAGGAACGGACCCTTTTCCAGTGCGGCGTCGAGAACATCGAACACCTGCGTCGCGCTGCCCCAGGCTGCGGTCGATGTCGGCACGTCGATCTTGGTGAAGATCTGGATGATCGCCGGCTCGATGCAGCCCGGCGAGAAAAACAGCCATTGCAGATATTTTCCGCGGCGCGGATCGCCGATGGGCGGCGCCAGCTTCGCTTCGGGGTATCGATCCGCAACATAGGCGCAGATCGCGGAGGCTTCCGCGATGGACACATCTCCGTCCTTCAGCGCGGGCACTTTGCCCATCGGGTTGACCGCCAGAAATTCCGGAGTCTTCTGCGCGCCGGTCGAGATGTCCGTCAGCACCCGCTCGTAGGGCTGGCCGGTTTCTTCCATCAGCCAGAGGCCGGAGAAGGAGCGTGAGCGCGGCGACCAGTAAAGCTTCATCATTCTCAGTCCTCCCTGATCTTTTGCTTATTCGTATCAAGATTGTCTCTCGGCGACGATTGAAATGAAAAGCCCCCGCGAGGCGATCGCGGGGGCTTTGGTCGTCTTGCCGTCAAGCGGGATGGATCATTCCGCGGCTTGCAGCGCCTTGGGCTGATCGGCGAGATCGAAGCGGTCGGCGTTCATGACCTTGACCCACGCCTTGACGAAGTCCTGCACGAACTTCTGCTTCGCGTCTGCGGATGCATAGACTTCCGCGAGAGCGCGGAGCTGCGAATGCGAGCCGAAGACGAGGTCGGCGCGGGTGCCGGTCCACTTCACCTCGTTCGTCTTCCGGTCGCGGCCTTCGTACACATCGCCGGCCAGCTGCCACTTCGTGCTCATGTCAAGCAGATTGACGAAGAAGTCGTTCGTCAGCGTCTCGGGCGTCTTGGTGAAAACGCCGTGCAGGGATTGCCCGGTATTTGCACCAAGAACGCGCAGGCCGCCGACAAGAACCGTCATTTCCGGAGCGGTCAGCGTCAGCAACTGTGCGCGGTCCACCAGAAACACTTCGGCCGGCGCGGCAGGTTTGCCCTTGAGGTAGTTACGGAAGCCATCCGCGATCGGCTCCATCACGTCAAAGGACTCCACATCGGTTTGCTTCTGCGAGGCGTCCGCACGTCCAGGAGAGAAGGGAACGGTCACATTGACGCCGGCATCCTTCGCGGCTTTTTCGACTGCCGCACCTCCGCCAAGAACAATCAGGTCGGCAAGCGATACTTCCTTGTCGCCCGACTGCGACGCGTTGAACTCCTTCCGGATTCGTTCGAGCGTCTGCAGCACCTTGGCAAGTTGAGCCGGCTGGTTGACCTCCCAATCCTTCTGTGGCGCGAGACGGATGCGCGCGCCGTTGGCGCCGCCGCGCTTGTCACCACCACGGAAGGTGGAGGCCGAAGCCCAGGCGGTGCTGACCAGTTCAGACACGGTGAGGCCCGAGGCCAGCAGCTTGGCCTTGAGCGCGGCAATGTCGGAGTCGTCGATCAACGTATGATCGACCTCGGGGATCGGGTCCTGCCAGATCAGTTCTTCCTTGGGCACTTCCGGGCCCAGGTAGCGCGCGCGGGGGCCCATGTCGCGATGGGTCAGCTTGAACCAGGCGCGGGCGAAGGCCTCGGCGAAGGCCTGCGGATTTTCCAGGAACCGGCGCGAGATTTTCTCGTAGACCGGGTCCAGACGCAGCGACAGATCGGTGGTCAGCATGGTCGGCTTGTGCTTCTTCGACGGATCGTGCGCGTCGGGAATCACGTCCTCGGCGTCCTTGGCCTCCCACTGGATGGCACCGCCGGGGCTGCGGGTCTGCACCCATTCGTACTTGAACAGGTTCTCGAAGAAGTGGTTGCTCCACTGCGCAGGTGTCTGCGTCCAGGTGACTTCAATGCCGCTGCCGACGGCGTCTGCACCGAACCCGCTGCCGTAGTTGCTTGTCCAGCCGAGGCCCTGCTCTTCCAGAGCGGCGCCTTCAGGGGCCGGTCCTTTGTGGGACTCGGGCGCGGCGCCGTGAGTCTTGCCGAAGGTGTGACCGCCGCCGATCAGCGCCACGGTTTCCTCGTCGTTCATCGCCATGCGCTTGAAGGTCTCGCGGATGAATCTGGCGGCGGACACCGGATCGCCGTTGGCGCCTGGACCTTCCGGATTGACGTAGATCAGGCCCATCTCGGTGGCGCCGAGTGGATTGTCGAATCCTTCAAGAGGCCGGTGGGTCAGCCACTCAGTCTCGGTACCCCAGTTCACGTCCTGATCCGGCTCCCAGACATCCTCACGGCCGGCAGCGAAACCGAACGTGCGGAAGCCCATGGTCTCGAGTGCCACGTTGCCGGCGAGAATCAACAAATCGGCCCAGGAGATTTTCTGGCCGTACTTCTGCTTGATCGGCCACAGCAGGCGGCGCGACTTGTCGATATTGACGTTGTCCGGCCAGGAGTTGAGCGGAGCGAAACGCTGCTGACCGCGACCGCCACCGCCGCGGCCGTCAGCGAGACGATAGGTACCGGAGGCGTGCCAGGACATGCGGACGAACTGCGGACCGTAGTTGCCGAAGTCGGCCGGCCACCAATCCTGCGAGTCGGTCATCAGCTTGCGCAGGTCATTCTTCAGCGCTTCGTAGTCGAGTTTCTTGAACTCTTCACTGTAGTTGAATGTCTGATCCAGCGGATCGGATTTGGCCGAATGCTGCTGCAGGATGTCGAGCCGCAGCTGGTCCGGCCACCAGTCACGATTGGTCCTGCTGCCGCCGTGCACGACGGGGCATTTGCCGGCGCTCTTGTCATCGGTTTTTGCGTCCATGTTTTTTCTCCGATCTTTCTGTGATTTGTGGTTCGCGGGTTGGTCCGATGCGTCGCCCACGCTGGAATGATTTCCGACCGAGACCCGTTTTACGTTCTGAAGTCTCGAATTGAGCGGTGAAATGCGCTCGCTGATACAAGCGCGTTTCGGCATCGGCGGCCGTACCTTGGGGAACCGTCCGACAGGACTTTGGAAGAATTCCAGCATCAGGTCCAGTCGGATTTTCTTTACGGCCAGATAAGTTATTCTGATCGTCCGGCTATTCGTCGGATGCGCTCTGGCACCTTCGCGGATGCTGGCGGAGTGTCGATCCGCGCCCTGACCGGCGCGTCAACGTGCGACTTCCAAATGATCGCTTCGGCATCGAAAAAAGGGCGGCTGAGAAGCCGCCCTTTTGGTTGAAATTGACTTGTTTCGAGATTTACACGCCGAGCGTGCCGGCCTTCGCAGCGGCATAACGCTCGCTGATTTTTGCCCAGTTCACCGTGTTCCACCACGCCTTGAGATAATCGGGCCGGCGGTTCTGATAGTTCAGGTAATAAGCGTGTTCCCAGACGTCGTTGCCCATCAGCACGCGCTTGCCGTCCATGATCGGTGAGTCCTGATTGGGACGGGTCTCGATCGAAAGCTTGCCGTCCTTCGAGACGATGACGAACACCCAGCCTGAACCGAACTGGCGCCCGCCGGCGGCGTTGAAGTCGGTCTGGAATTTTTCCAGGCCGCCAAGATCCTTGTCGATCGCAGCAAGCACGTCGCCTTCCGGCTTGCCGCCGTCCGGGCCCATGATGCTCCAGAACATGGTGTGGTTGGCGTGGCCGCCGAGATTGTTGCGCACCGTGAACTTGATGGAGTCATCGAGCGCGTTGATGTTGCCGAGGATGTTCTCGATCGGCATCGTGCCGAGTTGCGGATTGGTCTTGGCGACGGTGTTCATATTAGCGACATAAGCAGCGTGATGCCTGTCATGGTGGATTTCCATGGTCTTGGCATCGATATGCGGCTCAAGCGCGTTGGCAGCGTAAGTAAGGGGCGGCAGCGTGAACGGGCCAGTGGCAGGTGCGGCAGCCGGCGCTGCGGCGGGAGCCGGGGCAGCCTGCGCATACACGATGCGAGGCGCAGCCGCAGAGACGGCGACCCCGGCGGCTGCAGTCATGAGATGGCGTCGGGATATCGATGACATGGAATACTCCCTGGTGTGGCAGCGTGGTGCGATCCGGTGCAAATGCAGCCGAGCCATCACAAGGCTACGCTGCGGGCACAAATCGAGTTTCGCATGAGGCAAACAAAAGGGGGCGGCAAAATGCCGCCCCCTGGGGTCGTCACACGAGGTTGTGAAACAATTACTCGGCTGCGGAAACGCCCTCGGCCTTCTGCTTGGCCTCGAGGTCTTCGCCGGTTTCCTGATCGACTGCCTTCATCGACAGGCGAACCTTGCCGCGATCGTCCAGACCAAGCAGCTTGACCTTGACCTTGTCGCCTTCCTTGACGACGTCGGAGGTCTTCTGCACGCGGTTGGCCGCGAGCTGGCTGATGTGAACCAGACCGTCCTTCGGTCCGAAGAAGTTCACGAACGCGCCGAACTCCATGACCTTGACGATGGTGCCGTCATAGATCTGGCCGACTTCCGGATCCGAGGTGATCGACTTGATCCACTTGATCGCCGCGCGGATCGATTCACCGTTGGCAGACGCCACCTTCACGGTGCCGTCGTCCTCGATGTTGATTTTGGCGCCGGTCTTTTCGACGATTTCGCGGATGATCTTGCCGCCGGTGCCGATCACGTCGCGGATCTTGTCCGTCGGGATCTGCAGGACTTCGATGCGCGGCGCATGTTCGCCGAGCTCGGCGCGGGCATTGGTCAATGCCTTCGCCATTTCGCCGAGGATATGAATGCGTCCGTCCTTCGCCTGGGCGAGCGCGATCTTCATGATCTCTTCGGTGATGCCGGCGATCTTGATGTCCATCTGCAGCGACGTGATACCGGTTTCGGTACCTGCCACCTTGAAGTCCATGTCGCCGAGATGATCCTCGTCACCGAGAATGTCGGAGAGAACCGCGAAACGCTTGCCCTCAAGAATGAGGCCCATCGCGATGCCTGCAGTCGGCCGCTTCAACGGCACGCCAGCGTCCATCAGTGCGAGCGATGCACCGCAGACCGAAGCCATCGACGACGAGCCGTTCGATTCGGTGATCTCGGAGACGACGCGCAGCGTGTACGGGAATTCGTGCGCAGCCGGGAGAACCGGATGCAGCGCGCGCCAGGCGAGCTTGCCGTGGCCGATTTCACGACGCTTGGTGCCGCCGAGACGGCCCGTTTCGCCAACCGAGTAGGGAGGGAAGTTGTAATGGAGCAGGAAGCGCTCCTTGTACGTTCCCGACAGCGAGTCGATGTACTGCTCGTCTTCGCCGGTGCCGAGGGTGGTGACCACCAGCGCCTGGGTTTCGCCGCGGGTGAACAGCGCCGAGCCGTGGGCGCGGGGCAGCACGCCAACTTCGGCGATGATCGGGCGAACTGTCTTCGAGTCGCGGCCGTCGATGCGCTTGCCGGTGTCGAGGATGTTGTTGCGAACGACGTTCGCTTCCAATTCCTTGAACACGCCTGCGACGCGCAGCTTGTCGTACTTCGGTTCCTGACCTTCCGGGAAGAAGTGGTCCATGACCTTCTTCTTCACCGCGCCGACCGCAGCGTAGCGATCCTGCTTGATCGGAATGGCGTAGGCCGTGCGCAGTTCGGCTTCGCCGACGCTGCGCATTTCGGTATCGATCGCGCTGTTGTCGTCGGTCTTGACCTCGCGCGGCTCCTTCGCCGCCTTTTCAGCCAGTTCGATGATCGCCTGGATCACCGGCTGGAAGTGGCGGTGACCGAACATGACGGCGCCGAGCATGATGTCTTCGTTCAGTTCCTTGGCTTCCGATTCGACCATCAGCACGGCGTCGGCGGTACCGGCAACCACGAGATCGAGATTGGTGTCGGCCATCTCGTCGAGCGTCGGGTTGAGAACGTATTCATCGTTGATGAAGCCGACGCGAGCGGCGCCAATTGGGCCTTGGAACGGTGCGCCGGAAATCGTCAGTGCGGCGGAGGATGCAACCAGCGCCAGGATGTCGGGATCGTTCTCCATGTCATGCGACAGCACCGTCACGATGACCTGGGTTTCGTTACGCCAGCCATCGACGAACAGCGGGCGGATCGGACGATCGATCAGGCGGGAAACCAGCGTTTCCTTTTCTGTCGGGCGGCCTTCGCGCTTGAAGTAGCCGCCGGGAATGCGGCCGGCTGCGTAGGTCTTTTCCTGATAGTCGACGGTGAGCGGCAGGAAGTCGATGCCGTCCTTGGCGGACTTGGCGGCGACGACGGTGGCGAGCACGATGGTCTCGCCGTAGGTCGCAATCACCGCGCCGTCGGCCTGGCGCGCGATCTTGCCGGTTTCGAGTTTGAGTGGACGTCCACCCCAGTCGATCTCGACCGAATGAGCTTTAAACATTGTCTTGGTCTTTCATGGGTTCACGAAAGAACGGACGCCTGAAACGCAAAAACCATGCGCAAGATTGCCGGACGCTGATCGTGCGCAAATGCGGCGTCAGCGTCCGGCGATCCTGCCATGGTTCTTGAATTTCGAATGGCGTCCATCCTTTCGATGGTACGGGCATGTTACCCGTTATCGCCCAGCTGCCGGATTGCTGCTGGACACGCCGCGCGGACATTTCATCAGGTCCGCGCGTTGGAAGCGTGACGCCTTGGGAAAACTCCCACGCCACGCAAAACGCGCGCAAGGATTGCGCGCGTGGATTTCTTAGCGGCGAATGTTGTGCTTCTCGAGAAGCGACTTGTAGCGCGCCTCGTCCTTCCGCTTCACGTAGTCGAGAAGCGAACGGCGCGTGGACACCAGCTTCAACAGGCCGCGGCGGGAATGGTTATCCTTGCCGTGGGTCTTGAAGTGCTCGGTGAGGTTGGCGATGCGTTCCGACAGGATCGCGACCTGAACCTCAGGCGAACCGGTGTCACCGGTCTTGGTTGCATTCTTCTTGATGACTTCCGCTTTGCGTTCTGCGGCAATCGACATCGTCAAACACTTTCATTGTTGCGAGCCGGGCTGGCAGTCAGTCCGGTCAGGTTGAACACGCGCTTGGGGATGAGTTCGCCATTGCCAAGTTCGGCGAGGGCCAGAAGGCGGCCTCCGACGGTGACATAGACTGTGCCGTTTGAAATTGGCGCATCCCGTCCGCGCAATAAAACCGCCTGGCCCCTGTGGAGCCTTGCGGCATCCGCCCGTGTGACGGCCAGTGCCGGGATGTCGTCCAGCGCGGTCTCAACGGGCAAAAGCGCGTCGGCGAGGCTGCCCTCGCCAGACGCGGCTCTATCGCACAAAGCCTCCAGATCTGCCAGCGGAATCATGTCCGCTTCAGTGAAAGGCCCGCAAATCGTGCGCCGAAGCGCGCAAATATGGCCATATGACCCCAGAATCCGGCCCATATCGCGCGCCAGAGCCCGGACATAGGTGCCCTTGCCGCATTCTGCCTCGAACACCGATTTGTCGTTATCTATTTGTTCGACAAGGGTTAATTCGTGAATTTCGACCGGGCGGGGGGCCAGCGGCACGACTTCCCCGTCGCGGGCGAGGTCATAGGCCCGCTCGCCCTGGATCTTGATTGCCGAGTACTGCGGCGGGGTCTGCTCGATGGTTCCGGTAAATTGCGGCAGCAGGGCCCGGATCGCCTCCACGGACGGCCGGTCGGGGCTGGTCTGGGTGACCTTGCCCTCGGTGTCGTCAGTATCGCGTTCCTCACCCCAAGCGACCGTGAAGCGGTAACGCTTGCGGCCGTCCATCACGAAGGGGACGGTCTTGGTGGCTTCGCCCAGTGCAATCGGCAATCCGCCGGAGGCCAGCGGATCGAGGGTACCGGCGTGGCCGGCGCGCTTGGCATTGAACAGGCGCTTGAGAACGGCGACGGCGTGAGTCGACGTCATGCCGATGGGCTTGTCGAGACAAACCCAGCCGTGGACGTCGCGGCGATCGCGCTTTTGCTGACCGCCCTGCTGACGCTGTTGCTTGCCGCCTTGCTGTTGGCGCGGATCATTATGCCGCGCGCCGCTCGCTGCGGTATCGGAAGATTTATTTTCAGCAGGCGCGTTCGAATCGGTTGTTTGCGGTTCGATCACGCGGTCTGGGCTAGTCACATTCATCAGTCTTGGTCCGAATCTGTCTTGAGGTCTCTTTGAACCGCAGGTGTTCTCAGTAATTTCTCGATCCGTTCTGCTTCATCGAATCGTTCGTCAACGCGGAAGCGAAGATCAGGCGCAAATTTTAAGTTAACGCGATGCGCAACTTCACCGCGCAGAAACTTCTTGTTGCGATCGAGCGCTGCAACGACCTCGGCGAGACCGCGTCCGCCGAGCGGCATCACGTAGATGGTGGCGAGCTTGAGGTCCGGCGACATCCGCACTTCGGGCACAGTGATGATGTGGCCTTCGAGCGCCGGATCGTGCACGCCGCCCTGAGCAAGAATGTCCGCAACGGCGTGGCGGATGATTTCGCCAACGCGCAACTGTCGCTGCGAGGCGCCGGTCGTACCGCCGCGAGGGTCGCTGTCCTTTTTGCGTGTGGCCATGATGATCCCTGCCGAAAATCAAACCGTCATGCCCGCGCGTATCGCGGGCATGCATGTCGTTCCTGATGTTGCTGGCAAGACGTGGATGGCCGGAGAAAATCCGGTCATGCCGCCTTAGCTTTCTTAAAAATCCAGTGCGCCTGTAAGATTTGGACTTACAAGGAGCGCTGGATGGTCTCTACGCGGTAACACTCGATAACGTCGCCGACGCGCATGTCCTGATAGCTTTCGAATGCCATGCCGCATTCCTGGCCGGACTGCACTTCCTTCACTTCGTCCTTGAAGCGCTTCAGTGTCGACAGCTTGCCTTCGTGGACGACGACGTTGTCGCGGATCAGGCGCACGTTCGCGCCGCGTTCCACAGTGCCGTCGGTCACGCGGCAGCCCGCGATCTTGCCGACCTTCGAGATGTTGAACACTTCGAGAATCTGGGCGTTGCCAAGCATGGTTTCGCGCAGCGTCGGCGCGAGCAGGCCGGACATCGCCTTTTTCACGTCATCCACGAGATCGTAGATGATGTTGTAGTAGCGGATTTCGATGCCGTTGCGCTTGGCGAGAGCGGCCGCTTCCTTGTTGGCGCGGACGCTGAAGCCGATGATCGCGGCGTTGAAGCCCTCCGCCAGCGTCACGTCGGATTCCGAGATGCCGCCGACGCCTGCATGAAGAATGCGGGCTGCGACTTCGTCGGTGCCGAGCTTTTCGAGCGAGCCGAGAATTGCTTCCAGCGAGCCCTGCACGTCGGCCTTGATGACCAGCGGGAAGTCCTTGCGGCCCGTGGTCTTGAGCTGCGACATCATCTGTTCAAGCGAACCGCGCATGCCGGCATTGCTGGCGGCGGATTTCTCGCGCTTCTGATGGGCGCGATAGCTCGTGACTTCGCGGGCGCGGGCTTCGTTCTCGACCACGGCGAGGCGATCACCGGCTTCCGGCGGGCCGTTGAATCCGAGCACCTCGACCGGAACCGACGGGCCTGCTTCCTGCACGGTCTCGCCCTGATCGTTGATCAGCGCGCGGACGCGGCCCATTTCAGCGCCGGCCACGATAATGTCGCCGACCTTGAGCGTGCCGCGCTGAACCAGCACGGTGGCCACGGGGCCGCGGCCGCGATCGAGCTTGGCTTCGATCACGGTGCCTTCGGCCGGCCGGTCCGGATTGGTCTTCAGGTCGAGCAGATCGGCCTGCAGCGCAATCATTTCCAGCAGCTTGTCGAGGTTGGTCTTGTTCTTTGCGGACACCTCGACGTCGACGACGTCGCCGCCGAAGGATTCGACCTGGACTTCGTACTGCAGCAGTTCGGTGCGCACGCGCTCGGCCTTGGCTTCCGGCTTGTCGATCTTGTTGATCGCCACGATCATCGGAACCTTCGCCGCCTTGGCGTGATTGATCGCCTCGATCGTCTGGGGCATGACGCCGTCGTCGGCAGCCACGACCAGGATGACGATGTCGGTGACCTTGGCGCCGCGGGCGCGCATCGCGGTAAACGCGGCGTGGCCCGGCGTGTCGATGAAGGTGATCTTCTTGCCGCTTTCCGGCGAGGTGACCTGATAGGCGCCGATATGCTGGGTAATGCCGCCGGCTTCGCCGCTGACGACATTGGCGTGACGCAGCGCGTCCAGCAACGAGGTCTTGCCGTGATCGACGTGACCCATAACGGTCACGACCGGCGGACGCGGCGTCGTATCGGACGCATGATCGTCGGCAACGTCGAACAGGCCTTCTTCCACGTCTGACGCGGCGACGCGCTTGACGGTATGGCCCATTTCCTCGGCGATGAGTTGCGCGGTATCGGCATCGATCACGTCGGTGATCTTGTGCATCGCGCCCTGCTTCATCAGCAGGCGGATGACGTCCACCGCGCGTTCGGTCATGCGGTTGGCGAGTTCCTGAATCGTGATCGCTTCAGGGATCGTCACTTCGCGGATCAGCTTTTCCTTCGGCTCGTTGGACGCATGGCCCTTGAGGCGCTGGGTGCGGCGGCGGAACGAGGCGATCGAACGCTCGCGCACGTCGTCGGCATTGAGCGCGGTGGAAAGGGTCAAGCGGCCGCGCTGCTTCGCGGGCGCGGGCTTTGCGGTTGGCTTCGGCGCGATGACCGGGCGAGCCGGGCCGCCGCCGGGGCGGCGCACCAAGCGCGGCGCTTCATCATCATCGGATCCGTCGGCAGCGACAGCAGCCGGGCGGGCCGGAGGCGTTGCAGCCGTACGTGCCGTGGTGGCAGGCGCAGCCGCCTTTGCCGCGGCCTCGGTGCTACGCTTGGTGGCTTCACGCTCGGCGCGTGCCTTGGCTTCTTCCTCGGCGCGGTGGCGTTCTTCCTCGGCCTTCTTGCGGGCTTCGGCGGCTTCACGCTCCTGCTGTTCCTTGAATTCCTTGGTGTTGCGGCGCGCGGCTTCGGCTTCCGCGGCGCGGCGCTCTTCCTCTTCGCGAACGCGCGCATCGGCGAGTGCGCTGGCACGGGCGCTCTGCTCGTCTTCGGTCAGGGTTTGCAGGACGACGCCCGACTTGCGGGCGGGCGGGCGTACAGGCTCCGGCGCGCGCGGCGCAACCTTCGCAGGTGCTGCGACAGGCGCGGGTGCTGCAGGCACCGCTTCGGGCGCAGGTGCGGGATCGCCGGCCAGACGGCGCTTGGTTTTCTTTTCGACCACCACCTGCTTGGTGCGGCCGTGACTGAAACTCTGGCGCACGACGCCGGTCTCTGTACGCGGCTTGAGCGACAGAGTTTTCGAACCGACGCTCAGCGTCTTATCGCCAGGATTTTTCGTATCAGCCATTCAACAGTCCCAATCTCGTTCGTTGCTCGCATGCCGCGTCTGACGGCAATGCCCTAATTGTTCTGGTCGATCCCGCCATCGTGACCGCCACCCGTCCCCCGAAATCGGGTGAGCGTCTGGCAACGTGCGAGGAAGGTCTTGCTTGCCGGGCCCGCGAGCAGGGCAGCATGTACCACATTTGCCCGTCCGAGTGCCAAATCCAATTCATCGGTGGTCAGGGCGCTGATAATGGGAAAATCACCCGATTCCGTGCCGTTTTCCCGCCTCACGGCCGCCAGTTTGGCGTTCAGCTTGCGGATTCCGTCCGGAGCGCCGTCCGTGGCGTGGATCAGGGCGACCGCCTGCCGCCCCCCGATCGCACCTTCGACCTTGGAAAATCCCGAAATGACCTGACCTGCCTTTGCGGTCATGGCGAGGGCTTCGGACACCCCCCGGACCATCATGCGCTCGACGTCGTCGGCCAGGGTTTTCGACACCTGGACGTCACGCTTGAAGCTGCGCGCAAACACGTTGCGCCGGGCGGCTTCCGCGACGGTGGCATGAGACAGTGACACCCATAGCCCGCGCCCCGGCAGCTTGCGCTTCAGGTCGGGAACGGTTTCGCCGGTGGGAGAGAGGACGAAGCGGATCAGGTCGTCGATCGGCGCCACTTGCCGCGTGACCGCGCACATCCGCTCGGTCCCGGATTTTGTCCGGGGTCCGTTGTCGAGATCTGCGTGATCAGCGATGGCAAGCATGCGCGGGTCATTTCCTTCAACTCTTGCGGAGCATGGTGTTGTCCGAAAGTCGCTTCATGGGTTTCGGCCTGCTTACGCCGGGTTTTCTTCGGAGGCCGCAGCCTCTTCCGACGGCTTGGCAAGATCGGCTTCGCTGATCCAGCCGGCGACGACACGGGCCTGCATGATCAGGGCTTCGGCGTCTTCGCGTGAAATTTCATTCGGGTCGAGGATGCCCGGGTGCTTGGTGGTTTCGCCGTCCTTACGCTCCACCCAGCCGACCAGATCGTCCGTGGCGCAGCCAGCCAGATCCTCAACGGTCTTGATGTCGTTCTCGCCGAACTTCACCAGCATCTTGGCGGTCACACCCGGTACGGTCGTCAAAGCGTCTTCCACGCCCAATTCCTTTCGCTTCGCTTCGAGTTCTGCCTCGAGCTGTTCAAGATATTCGCGGGCACGGCTCTGCAGCTCGTTGGCGGTTTCCTCGTCAAAACCTTCAATGCTGGTGAGTTCCCGTGGATCCACCAACGCCAGATCTTCGACCGAACCGAAGCCTTCGGACGCCAGCAACTGGCCGACGACTTCGTCGACATTGAGGGCTTCCATGAAAACGCGGGTGGAATTCTCGAAGTCGGCCTGACGGCGCTCCGATTCTTCCTGTTCGGTGAGAATGTCGATGTCCCAGCCGGTCAGCTGCGAGGCAAGACGCACGTTCTGTCCGCGCCGTCCGATTGCAAGGGACAATTGGGTATCCGGGACGACAACTTCAATGCGCTCGCGGTCTTCATCTATGACGACTTTCGCGACTTCTGCGGGCGCCAGTGCGTTGACGACGAAGGTCGCGATATCCGGCGACCACGGAATGATGTCGATCTTTTCGCCCTGCAGTTCGTTCACCACGGCCTGCACGCGCGAGCCGCGCATACCGACGCAGGCGCCGACCGGATCAACCGAGGAATCGCGGGAAATCACGCCGATTTTCGCGCGCGAACCCGGATCGCGGGCCACGGCCTTGATCTCGACAATGCCGTCGTAGATTTCAGGAACTTCCTGCGCGAACAGCTTCGCCATGAACTGGGGATGGGTGCGCGACAGGAAAATCTGCGGTCCACGGGTTTCGCGGCGGACATCGAAGATGTAGGAGCGCACGCGGTCGCCGTTGCGGAACACTTCGCGCGGCAGCATTTCGTCGCGGCGCACGATGGCTTCGCCGCGGCCCAGATCGACGATGACGCTGCCGTATTCGACGCGCTTGACCACGCCGTTGACGATCTCGCCGATGCGATCCTTGAATTCCTGATACTGCCGGTCACGCTCGGCCTCGCGCACCTTCTGCACGATGACCTGCTTGGCCGACTGCGCGGCGATGCGGCCGTACTCCAGCGGCGGCAGCGTGTCGGCGATGGTGTCGCCGATCTGCGCGCCGGGGTTGGCGCGTTGCGCGTCCTTCAGCGAAATCTGGTTCGAGGAGTTTTCGACCTGATCGACCACCAGCATGTGGCGCGACAGCCGCAATTCGCCCTTCTTGGCATCGATTTCGGCGTGCACGTCGGTTTCGGAGCCGTAGCGGGCGCGGGCCGCCTTGGCGATGGCGTCCTCCATCGCTGCGATCACGATTGAGCGGTCGATCGACTTTTCTCGCGCGACGGCGTCGGCGATCTGCAGCAGTTCGAGTTTATTGGCGCTGACAGCGGCCATGGCTCAGTCTCCTTCGTGGGGATCGGATATGCCCGCGCGCTCTTTCTTTTCGGCGGCGAGGCGATGTTCTTTGGTGTTCTTGGGCGCGGGTTTTTTCGACTTTGGCTTGGGTTTGAAACTTTTCGAAATGGGCAGTTCGGCGCGGGCCTTTTTCGCGTGCTCGGGCGGAGGCGGCTCGATGCCAAGGTCTTCACGTATTTCGCGGGCGGCCGATTTTCCCCGGCGCATGGATTCCGCAATCAGTTCGTCGGTCAGAACAAGATTTGCACTGGCGATGTCTTCCATCGTCAGCAGCACGCTCGGCTCCTGATCGGCACGGATGTCGTCGCGAATAATTCTGATGCCGTCGCCTTCGACGCCGTCGAGCTTGCCGCGGAATCGCTTGCGGCCCTCATGCGCCACAGCCATCTCGATTTTCACCAGATGGCCGGCATAACGCTCGAAGTCGGTGCGTCGCACCAGCGGCCGGTCGATGCCGGGCGATGAAATTTCCAGCCGATAGGCGCGCTGGATCGGATCGGCGATGTCCATCACCGGCGACAGGGCCTTCGAGATCGCTTCGCAATCGTCAATCAACATGGTGCCGTCGGGCCGTTCCGCCATGATCTGCACCGTGCAGCCGGCGTCGCCCGACACCTTGATCCGCACCAGCCGATAGCCCATGCCTTGCAGGACCGGTGTGGCGACTGCGGAAACGCGCGCGGCCACGCCCGGCTCGACCACGAGGCGTGGTTCGGCAAGCAGTTCGGCGTCTACGGCAACGTCGGTTGGGTCGGTCATGTCGAGGATCAAGACTGCTCTTAATCGTTGTCGGCCCGCCGCAGCCTGCGGCACGGGTCATCAGGTAATAAAAAAGAGCGGGTCCCGGGGGGCCCACTCTCCTACGTGTGCGTATGAGAATTTATCAGTTGCCCGGGATATAGACGTTTTCGGCCTGTGCAGCAAGGGCTTCCCGCAAATTGCCGAGTGGGACGGAACCGGCTTTGAGACCGCTATCGTTCCAATTTGTTGAAAGGACACAGGCTCTTGCAGCCAAATTGCGGTATTTCGGACACCCCTGCGTAACCTTGTGCCTGCCCGGGACAAGACAGGCGTTCGCGGCTAACTGTTGATTCACCCGTCATACCTAAAATCCCGGGAGCTCCTGGGCGGAGCGTGCCGCCTGCCGGTGAACCGCCGCGCCAGCCGTGACAGAGATACGTATGGCCGCTGCTTTTTCGCTGATTCCGGAACTCGATGAGATCGTCAAGAACGGCACCGCTGAGAAGCGGGCGGAGGCGATTGAGCGGATTTCCGGGCTCTTTCTGCAAGGCGCCGCGCATTTCGAAACCAGGCATGTTGCGCTGTTCGACGATATTCTGGTCGGACTGGTGCCTGCCACGGAAATCGAGACGCGTGCGGAACTCGCTGAGCGGTTGTCCAAACTGGACAACGCGCCTCCGACGCTGGTGAAGCAACTGGCGCGCGAAACTGAGATCAGGGTCTCCGGCCCGATTCTGAGCCGCTCGCCGCTGCTGGACGATCCCACCCTGGTCGACATCGCGCGCGGAAAAGGTCAGGAGCATCTGGCGGCGATTTCCGGACGCCCGACGCTGTCACCGTCCGTGACCGATGTGATCGTTCGCCGCGGCGACCGCGAGGTGGTGCGCAGCGTCGCAGCCAACGCCGGCGCGCAATTTTCAGAATCCGGTTATTCCGGATTGATCAAGCGCGCCACCGACGATGGCATGCTGGCGTTGACCGTCGGACAACGCGAGGACCTTTCGGCCGCTTCGTTGAAGCAGTTGGTGGCGAAGTCCGTTGATGTCGTTCGCCGCCGCCTGTTCGACATGGCGAAGCCCCAACAGAAGGCTGCGATCAATCAGGCGATGATCGAGCTGTCCGGGGCGCCGAAATCACAACCGCAGGTGCGTGATTTCGAACCGGCCCAGCGCGCCATCCTTGTGCTGCATCAGGCTGGTGAACTTGATGAGGCCGCTCTGCTCGGTTTTGCAAAACAGCACAAGTACGAGGAATCGGTTGCCGCGCTCGCAGCGCTGACGGGTATGCGGATTTCAGTGGTCCACCAGCTGGTGCTGGGCGATCGCTACGATCCTGTCCTGCTCCTTGGAAAGTCGATCGGGTTGGAATGGGCCACTGTGCGCGCACTGGTGGTGCTGCGTCTCGGTCCGGGCCGGGTAGCGTCTGGTCCCGACATCGAGGAGGCGCGCATCAACTACGACCGGCTGTCGCCGGCGACCGCACAACGCGTTCTGACCTTCTGGCGGCTGCGCGACAAGGGCAAGCCGGCTTAGTGTCTTGATGCGAACTAGATACCTATTCGCTTGAAGATCAGATAGGCCGCCTTGCGTCCTTCGCGATCGGCCTTCCTGCCATAACGCGTCATCGTGTAGTGCTGCCACGGCATGCGCCAGTCGTCAGCTCGCTCCGCTGTCCATACGAAGTCTCTCGATCGCTGCATGTGCATTAAGGTCCATGAGCAGTAGTCATCGATGTCGCTGACAAAGCGAAATTCGCCGGTGGGATCGAGAACGCGCGACATCTGGCGGATCATTGCTTCCTGCACGAAGCGCCGTTTCCAGTGCCGCCGCTTCGGCCACGGATCGGGGTGAATAAGGTCGATGCGCTTGAAACTTGATGCCGCGGCCCATGCAAGCAGCTCGGCCGCATCGCCCGCGAACAGCCGGATGTTCGTGATGTTGTGAGCTTCGATCTGCGACAGGATCTTGGCCATGCCGTTGACGTAAGGCTCGCAGCCGATGAAGCCGGTCTGCGGAAACGCGAGCGCTTCCGCGATCAGATGTTCACCGCCGCCGAAACCGATTTCAAGCCGAAGCTCATTGACCGGCACGTCAAACAGCGAGGCTGGATCGGATGCGTCGGCGCTGTCGAGATCCAGCGTCAGTCGCGGCAACAGATGTTCGATCAGATCGGCCTGATGATTGCGAAGCTTGTGCCCCTTGCGCCGCCCGAAGAACGAGCCGTGGCCATGGTCGTTACCTTGCGGACCTGATGATGCAATGTCGTCCGCTGACTTGGTCATCTACAGGCCTTGACGATCCATCGGGTGTTGTCTGTACGAAGTCGATCTGGAATCGATCCAGTCGCGCGTCACCACAGCTTCGTTCGCCTGGCGATTATCTGTGCCTGCGAACTTACGTGGGGTCGGGTTGTTCGCGTGCCGCCATCTGTTCGACGAGTTCCACGATACTGCGGCGGAGCTTGGCGTCGGTGATCCGGGTGAAAGCCCGGGTGAGCGCCAACCCTTCGGAGGTGGCGAGGAAATCCGCAACGTAGGCAGGCGACTGCGCTTCGCTCAATCCAGCCAGTGCATTCGGACCTGCCGGTCCGCCTTCGAACAGAAACGAAACAGGCACCTGAAGAATATCGGAAATCTGTTGCAGGCGGCTTGCGCCGATGCGGTTGGTGCCCTTCTCGTATTTCTGGACCTGCTGAAATGTGAGGCCAAGCGCCTCGCCAAGTTTTTCCTGACTCATGCCAAGCATGATCCGGCGCATGCGCACGCGGCTGCCGACATACTTGTCAACGGGATTTGGGGCCTTGGTCGTCATCTCAAGCTCCACGCCACCGGCATACTGAATACAACGAACCGAACCGAAACGCAGCGTTCTAACCGGCATACGCTGCCAACCGCGGGAACGTCAAACGTTAGTCATGCACTTGCTGAAGAATTTAGGTTACGGCGGCGCTCTATCGCCCGGTTCCGTCATGCAGTTACGCGCTATCGCACGATGAAGGTACGCTCGCTTCAGGGCTTTTGTTTCACGCGCCGGCGAATAACGATGACAGTCGACAATGCTATCGCCAGTGCTGCGGGGATATCCCGGACCCGCGAGAAAAGCGTGGCCGGTGCAGGCTTTGGCAAGGCGGAATCGAGCACGCCTTCGCTGCCGAGTTCCAGATGTGCGATGATTCGGCCGAGCGGATCGATCACGGCAGAGATGCCGGTGTTCGCCGAGCGTACGAGGGGGAGTCCTTCCTCGACAGCTCGCAATCGCGCCTGCTGCAAGTGCTGGTAGGGACCGGTCGAGATTCCGAACCAGCCGTCATTGGTCAGATTAACGATCCAGCTGGGGCGATCGTCACCCGGCAGAATGTCACCCGGAAAGATCGCTTCGTAACAAACCAGCGGCAGCATGCGCGGGGCATTCGGCACCGTCATCGTACGCCGCCGGTCACCCGGAATGAATCCGCCGCGCACCTTGGTGAGCTGAACGAAGCCGAGTCTTTCCATCGCCGACTGGAACGGGAGATACTCGCCGAACGGCACGAGATGCAGCTTGTCGTACACCGACAGGATCGTACCGTCGTGATCGATGACATAGATTGAATTGTAGGCGCGAGTGACCTGTGTCCCGGCGGGCTGGTCGGGCGGGCGGATCGCGCCCGTGACCAGCACCGTTCCTTGCGGCAACAGGTTGGCGATCCGCGCCATGGCATCGGCTTCACGGGTCAGGAAAAACGGAAACGCGGACTCGGGCCATATCAGGATCGTCGCGTCGCGGACGCCGCTCGACTGTGGTCCGGTCGCGCGGTCCGACAGCGACAGGTATTTGTCCATCACCATCTGCCGGGCCGAGTAGTTGAACTTCACATCCTGCTGCAGGTTCGGCTGCATCAGGCGCAGCTTGACCTTATCGACAAACTGCGTCGGCTGGCTGGCAAGGCGTAGCGCGCCATAGATGCCCATCGCACAAAGAAGGAGGAGAGAAGCGGCGAGCGCGATCCAGGGGCGGCGCGTGGTGACACGATCATCAGCCAGCACGGCGGGACTTGCGAACACAGCCACCGCAATGAACGTCAATCCCCACAGCCCGATCAGCGAAGCGGTCTGCGCCAGCGCGAGCGGTTCGGTCAACGCGTAACCAAAAGCGTTCCACGGGAAGCCGGTGAGAATATGTCCGCGCAGCCATTCGCTGGCCGTGAGCGCGCTGGCGAGACTGAGGATGCGAAATGCATCCGCAGTCCAGATCAGGCGCGCCAGTGCAAAGCCGAAGGCCATGAACAGCGCGAGGCCTGCCGGCAGGCCCATCACGGCGAACGGAAGCAGCCATGCGAACGTTTCGGCATCGACGAGAAATGCGTAACCCACCCAGTAGAGTCCCGCGACGAAATAGCCGAAGCCGAACCACCATCCGCTGAGCGCTGCGGCCGGAAGGCCGCCGAGACGTCCGGCGCTCGCGCCATCGATCAGCCAGACCGCCACCGGCATGGTCAGAAACAGGATCGGCCATGCATTGAACGGCGCCATCGCCAGCGCCGACAGGGCCCCCGCGACCAACGCGATCATCGCGCGCTTCCATCCCCATGACAGGATAATGCCGGCGATCAGAGCGCGGAATGATGTCATCGGCTGCCGGCGCCGTCGCTGGGTGACGCCGGATTGGCCGGATTGTTGGCTTGCGCCTGGGCAGCATCATTCGCCGCTTCGCGGCGACGCAACTCGCGGTGGCGCAAATTAGAGCGATCCTTACGGGTCCCGATGCGCACGCGCTTGACGCGGCGCGGATCGGCGTCGAGCACTTCGATCTCGAAATCGCCCGGTCCGGCGATGACCTCGCCGCGCACTGGCAGACGGCCAACCTGCGTCACCAGATAGCCGCCGAGCGTATCGACCTCCTCGCCGGCTTCACCGGTGTCAAACTCCTCGCCGACCACGGACTGCACGTCTTCAAGACTGGCGCGCGCATCTGCGATGAACGATCCGTCGGATTGCCGGACGACGGACGCCGGCTCATCGCTATCGTGCTCGTCATCGATTTCGCCGACCACCAGTTCGACAATGTCTTCGATCGATACCAGGCCGTCGGTGCCGCCATATTCGTCGACCACCAGCGCGAGATGGATGCGCGTCGCCTGCATCTGCGCCAGCAGATCGATGGCGGGCATCGATGGCGGAACATAGATCAGCTTGCGCATGATGCTGGCGTCGGACAGCTGCATGCGCAGATCGACCGAACGCAGATCGAGGCCGGCGGGAAAAGGCTTCTTGCGCTTGGCGTTGACTTCGTCCGCCACCTTCGCCTTCGATGTCATGAATGCGAGCAGGTCGCGGATGTGAACGAAGCCTTCTGGGTCGTCGAGGGTATCGTTGTAGACCACGAGGCGCGAATGGGCCGCGCTTTCGAACAGACTCATCAATTCGCCCAGCGAAATATCCCGTTTAACCGCGACGATGTCGCCGCGCGGCACCATGACGTCGGCAATGCGCCGCTCGTGCAGTCCCAGGATGTTGCGCAGCATGGTGCGCTCGACCGTGGTGAAACTGGTTTCGTCGGGCGCAGTGGCGTCGAGCACCACCTGAAGATCGGCACGGGCAGACCCTGCCTTCCATCCAAACAGCGCACGCAGCGCACGCATCAACCATAGTTCGGACGACGGGCGCAGTACCTCGCCATGTTGCACGGGGACCGGCAGATTGCCCGATCGTTGCGGATCGGGACTATCGTCGGATTTTTCGGCAAGAGAGTCGGGCACTTCAGTTCACCTGGTCGTCATGCGCGTAGGGATCGGGAATCCCGAGCTGCGCAAGAATATCCCGCTCGAGACCTTCCATGATCTCGGCATCGTCGTCGTTTTCGTGATCATAGCCTATCAGATGCAGGAAACCGTGCACCGCCAGATGGCTGAGATGGTGATCGAACGGCTTGTGCTCGGTGTCGGCCTCGCTGCGTGTGGTTTCATAGGCGATCGCGATGTCGCCAAGCATCCGCGGCGCATCGCCACTGGATGCGCGCTCCGGCTGCAGCGCAGGAAACGACAGGACATTGGTGGGCTTGTCGATGCCCCGCCAGTTCTTGTTGAGGGTGCGAATGCCGGCGTCGTCGGTCAGCATGACCGCGATCTCGGCGTCGCCGGTGTCGGCATCGACCATGGAAGCCGCTGTTTCGATGGCGCGGTGGATGGTGGTCTCGGCGCCGCTCTCACGGGCCCAGCAGTCAGCCGTCACAAGCACTTCGGTCGCGGGAATGTGGGCGGGCATCATATCACTAATCTTGTTTACCGTTATCGGTCAGCTCGGTTGCGATGAATGGATCAAGGCTTGCCGGTGTCGGAGGGCTTCGGCGCGCCTTCGTAAGCGGCGACGATCCGTGCCACCAGTTCATGACGGATCACGTCCTGAGCGGTGAATTTCACCTGTGTGATGCCTTCGACTCCGTCGAGCAGTTTGGCCGCTTCCGCGAGTCCCGACGGCTGGCCGTTGGGCAGGTCGACCTGGCTCGGGTCGCCGGTGATGATCATGCGGCTGTTCTCGCCAAGCCGCGTCAGGAACATTTTCATCTGCATCGACGTGGTGTTCTGCGCCTCGTCGAGAATGATCGCCGCGTTGGTGAGTGTGCGGCCGCGCATGAACGCCAGCGGCGCGATCTCGATTTCCCCGCTTTGCAGGCCGCGCTCGACAATGCGCGAATCCATCAGGTCGTAGAGCGCGTCGTAGATTGGCCGCAGATAAGGATCGACCTTCTCGCGCATGTCGCCGGGCAAAAAACCCAAACGTTCGCCGGCTTCCACGGCCGGACGTGACAGGATGATGCGATCGACTTCCTTGCGCTCGAACAGCTGGCAGGCCTGCGCCACGGCCAGCCATGTCTTGCCGGTGCCGGCGGGACCGATGCCGAATACCAGTTCGTGCCGCTTCAGCGCGCGGATATAGGCATCCTGCGCAGCTGTTCTGGCGCGCACGGGGCGCTTGCGCAGATTGATTTCCTCGAACTGCGATTTTGCCGTCTTCGGGTCGAACTCGAACAGAGAGCCCTGTGCAATCACGGCGCGGATCGCGCCTTCGACATCACCCTGCGCGATGTCCTGGCCGCGCACCGCCTGCTCGTAGAGCATTTCGAGCACCCGTCGCGCTGCGTCGCAGCCGTCGCGGGAACCTGCGATGGTGATGTGGTTGCCCCGCGAGTCGGCGACCACGCCGAGCCGGCGCTCGATCAAAGCGAGGTTTTGTCCGTAGGGACCGACCAGGGCGGAGGCGGCGCCGTTGTCGTCAAAGGCGACGACGATCTGGGCTTCGTGCGGGGTCTGAACGTCGTGCTTGCGGCCTGGGGCGAGTGTCGGCGAATCCGATGCGCTTTTTGGCAAGGGTTCAGGCTCCGGGGGTCATGGCGGGATGGGAAAGTGGCGCGACGGGCGACGGCGCGGAACCGGCGAGGGCGCCGATCAGGCTGTAGCGTTCGAGGCTGTCGATGGCGACGGGCAGCACCTGGCCGATAATGTCGGGCGACGCCATGACGTGAGCAGGTTGCAGATAAGCGGTGCGACCGACGATCTGACCGGGATTGCGCGCGGCACGCTCAAACAGCACATCGATCGTCTTGCCGATCACTGCCGCGTTGAAGGCAGCCTGCTGGCTGTCGATCAACTCCTGGAGCCGCGCCAATCGCTCGTCCATCACCGTGGTCGTGACCGTCTCCTGCATGTCCGCGGCCGGCGTTCCGGGGCGGGGGGAATACTTGAACGAATAGGCGCCAGCGTAACTGATTTGGCGGACCAGCGCGAGTGTGGCCGAAAAATCTTCCTCGGTTTCGCCGGGAAATCCGACGATAAAATCCGATGAAAATGCAATGTCTTCACGCACCTTGCGGAACCGTTCGACGGTCCGGGCGTAATCCGCGGCGGTATGCTTGCGGTTCATCGCCTCCAGAACGCGGTCGGAGCCGGACTGCACCGGCAGATGCACGAACGGCATCACGGCGGGAATGTCGCGGTGGGCTTCGATCAGCGCCTCATCAACGTCGCGGGGGTGGCTGGTCGAGTAACGCAGGCGGACGATGCCTGGAATCTCGGCGAGACGATACAGCAGCCGGCCGAGTGACCACGGCTGGCCGTCGCCGCCGTCGCCATGAAACGCGTTGACGTTCTGCCCGATCAGCGTGATCTCGCGCACACCATTGTCGGCGAGGCGCTGGACGTCGTCGATGATGCGCGCAACTGGACGCGATACTTCCATGCCGCGCGTGTAAGGCACCACGCAGAAGGTGCAGAACTTGTCGCATCCTTCCTGCACAGTAACGAAAGACGAGATGCCGCGTGCGCGGATTACGGCCGGCTTCGGATCGGGCAGCGACGCAAATTTGTCTTCGACGGGGAATTCGGTTTCGATGGCGCGGCCGTCGGTCTTTGCCTTCGCGAGCAGTTGCGGCAGATGATGATAGCTCTGTGGGCCGACCACGATATCGACGGCGCGTTCGCGGCGGATGATCTCGCTGCCCTCCGCCTGTGCGACGCAGCCTGCGACCGCGATCTGCATCTCGCGGCCGTTGCGTGCAGCCTCGTCCTTGGCGGTGCGCAGGCGGCCGAGTTCAGAATAGACCTTCTCGGATGCCTTCTCGCGAATGTGACAGGTATTGAGGATCACGAGGTCCGCGTCATCAACACTGGCCGTCTCCACGAATCCCTCAGGCGCCAGCGTGTCCACCATGCGTTGTGCATCGTAGACATTCATCTGACAGCCGTATGACTTGATGTGCAGCTTGCGCGGCGTGGTCATTAAGATCCTGACGGGCGGCGCTCCCGGCCGCTTTCTGGCGCTTCAGATATAGATAAAGGCTGGCGAAATCCAGCGACCGCACGGTGTCCGGATCACCGAAAAACAGGCTAAATGACTGTTATTTCATCGCGATTCAGGGTTTGCGCGGTCAGGGCCGGCAGATCGCGCATATCGTCGATGACGATTGTGGCGCCGGCCGCGCGCAACCGGTCGGCGTCCCCGGGGCGGCAGTGGCTGCCGCCGGTAAATCCGATCACGGCCATGCCGGCGGCACGCGCGCCGGTGACGCCCGGAACGCTGTCCTCGATGACGAGGCATCGCGCCGGTGGCGTGTTCATCTGCGCGGCGGCGAACAGAAACAGGTCAGGTGCGGGTTTGCCGCGCTCGACCTGCATCGCCGAAAACAGGTTGGGCGCGAAGTAGTCGATCAGTTCGGTGGTGCCGAGGCTGCTGCGAATGCGCGTCGGCGTACCTGACGACGCCACGCAGGTCCGCTGCGACAATCTGCCGAGCGTCTCGGCGATGTGCGGAACGGGTGTGAGTTTTTCGCCGAACACCCGATCGATGGTCGCCCGCAGTTGTACGGTATAGGTGTCGGGCAGAACGCGACCGAGTTCGCTTTCGACCTCAAGCCGTGCTTCGCGCGCCGAACGCCCGAGGAAACGCTCATGCACCTGCGCGGCGGTGATCGTGTAGCCGTACTCCGTCAACACTTCGGCATGAACGACGCATGCGAGCGCCTCGCTGTCGACAAGGACGCCATCGCAATCGAAGATGATGAGGTCGTAAGGGGACGAAGTGCTCAAGTCTTGTCGTCGTCCAGCGGCACGCAATAGAGCTCGAGCCGGTGATCGACCAGCTTGTAGCCGAGCTTGCGCGCGATTTCGGTCTGGAGCTTTTCGATTTCCTCGGAGGTGAATTCGATCACCTTGCCGTCGCGCAGATTGATGAGATGGTCGTGATGACTCTCGGGCACCTGCTCGTAGCGGGCGCGGCCCTCGCGGAAATCGTGACGCTCGATGATACCGGCGTCCTCGAACAGCTTCACTGTGCGGTAGACCGTCGAGATCGAGATTTTGTCATCGACCGCGACGCAGCGCCGGTACAGCTCCTCGACGTCGGGATGGTCCACGGCTTCTGCCAGCACGCGCGCGATGACGCGGCGCTGCTCGGTCATGCGCATGCCGGCTGCCGCGCAGCGTTTCTCGATATCCGTATGCTTGCCGGGAGGCATGGATTTGAGGGCCGTCATGGTGTTGGTTCCAGTGGGTACCTAGTGTCCTGAATCCGAAGTTCGCCTGCTTTTGCGGCGCGTTCCATAGCGAACTTCGGATTCAAAAGGACACTAGAAATTATTATTCTGGTGTGGTTTTGGTTCGCAAGTCCGCAAATGGACGTGCTGAGAAAAGGTTGCGGACTTGCGAACCACCACACCAGCGTGTTTTGCCACCGCAGGGAGCTTACGACAAGTCTCGTTGCATCACGACAGCGTTCAATTGTTCGCCGCTGGCGTCCTTGTAGTACCGTTCGCGGCGGCCAACGACGCGAAATCCGGCGCGTTCATAAAGAGCGCGGGCAGGACGGTTGTTTTCCTCGACTTCGAGAAATACGGTTTTCAGGCCGAGCCCCGCGAGATGTCCAAGATGCGTGCGCAGCAGATCGCGCGAGAAGCCCTGCCCGCGATGCTTCTGGGCAACGGCAACCGACAGGATCTCCGCTTCATCCGCTGCGGTGCGCGACACAATAAAGCCGATGGTGGATCCGCCGAGTCGCAGACGATGCGCGAGTGCGTTGCGCTCGATCAGAATCTGTTCGAATTCGTCCGTACCCCAGCCGCGATGAAACGAGGCACGGTGCAGTTGCGACAGCCGCGGCGCATCGCGCAGGTTCGCGGGTTCGACCGTGGCATCGGGCCGCTTGAAAAGTTGCGGAAACAAGCTGGCGAGAAATGCGGGGAGGCGTGACATGGCTATGAACGAGCGTCGGGCAGGGAGAAGCCGGCCTTCGGCTTGGCATCGGGCAGCCGTAAATAGAAGGGCTTGGCTGGAGCGGCATCCGGCTCGGTGGCGGCTCCGATCCGTGCGACCCATGCGATATCGGGACCAGGCCTGGGATCGACCAGGGATGGCGCCGGAACGTTGCGCGGCCATCGATCCGCAAGGATGCGCGCGGCATTGCCGACCATGCGCAGCGCGCCGAAACGCGAAGCCACGAAGGTGTCTTCGATCGGAACGACGGCTGGCCGCATCAGGGCGGCGCCGTTGCCGGCGACGACCTGAAAATAAACATGGTCGTGCCGGGCATCGATCGCGGCGACAATCGGCTGGTCTTGTTGCTCGGCGACCAGCGGCGCGACATAGGCCGACAGGGTGGTGAGGCCGATCACAGGCTTGTCGGCGGCGAGGCCGATGCCGCGTGCCGCGGAGATGCCGACGCGCAATCCCGTAAAGCTGCCGGGTCCCGTGGTGACGGCGACGCGGTCAAGGTCGAGATAA
>Ga0233439_10001462_pt1 | contig 30150 bp, 25 predicted proteins | sample SI_123_September_6_FD_182713 | JGI IMG/M metagenome (GOLD analysis project Ga0233439, IMG submission 182713) | Seawater microbial communities from Saanich Inlet, British Columbia, Canada - SI_123_September2016_100_MG | ecosystem: Environmental > Aquatic > Marine > Inlet | place: Canada: British... | reverse complement strand
TGAACAGCTTGCGGAAAAGCCCCACACCCGTTTTAAATAATGTATGGTCTTCCGCTGTTGGCAGATCCATTGTTTTTGAGCGGGTCACCGTTTTAAAATCGGAGTATCGCAGTTTCAACGTCACCGTACGGGCAAACAGTTTCTCTTCCCTAAGCTGACCCGCCGCTTTTTCCGTCAGGTAGCTGAGTGTAGACTCCAAAAACAAGGGATCCACAGAATCCGTCTCCAATGTCGTCTCGCGGCTGATTGAGCGAGAATCTTCCGCTTCACCGATGACCGGACTATCACTGATTCCCCTGGCCTTGCGATAAAGGGATACGCCCCATTTACCATAAGCCTCTTCCAGTAGCTCCATTGGCAGACGGGCAAGGTCACCCACAGATTTGATACCCATGCGCCTTAGTTCGGTTCCGCCTTTGGGTCCTATTCCCGGAACACGTTGGATAGGGAGCGGGGCCAGAAACCGTTGTTCCATTCCCGGTGCGATCCAAAGCATTCCATTGGGCTTGCAATAAGCCGATGCAATCTTTGCCAACAGTTTGTTGGACGCAATACCAATGGAAGCGTTCAATCCTAATTTTTCACGAATCTCGTTGCGGATCTTTTCCGCCGTTTTCAAAACGGGACCGTGCAATCGTTCGCATCCAGTCAAATCTACAAACGCTTCATCGAGCGACATCGGTTCCACCAAAGGAGAATAACATTTTAAAATTTCAAAAATCTTTGCCGAGTATTCGCTGTAATGCCGATGCGAACCACGCAGAAAAATCGCGTGCGGACATAACCGCTTGGCCTTGGCGATCGGCATGGCGGAATGAACCCCATACCGCCTCACGGCATAAGACGCCGCCGCGACAACGCCTCTCCCTTCAGGATCACCCCCCACCACTACCGGCTTGCCTTTCAGGGAAGGGTCGAGCACCTCTTCCACCGATACGAAAAATGCGTCCATATCCACATGCAAAATCTTGCGCAGTTCCGTATTCATTTACCAAACTTGCGCAAGACACCGATGACCACGCCCTGAATGGCAAAGTCCCCTTCACGGATAATGATCGGTTTCATATCCGGATGGGCAGGTTGCAAACGCACCCGACCGTTTTCCCGATAAAACCGTTTCAGGGTAGCCCGTTCGTTATCGATCAGAGCCACCACCGTTTCTCCGTTTTGCGCCACATCGCGCCGTTCTACGATTACGTAATCTCCATCCTGAATATGGTCTTCGATCATCGAACTGCCTTTAACGCGGAGCACAAAGATGTCCTTGTCTCCCGCATCGGGAAACAAGGCCATCGCTTCACGGTGGTCCAACACCTCAATCGGCTTGCCCGCCGCGATATGGCCCAATAACGGATATTCCCTGACCGGTTCTTCCACCACCTCAATCGCACGACTCAAATTATGTTGTTTGCGGATCAATCCCTTCTCTTCCAGATGCAAAAGGTGCTTGTGAACCGTTGCCGGGGAACTGAGCTGGAACTGCTTGCCAATTTCCACAATACTCGGCGCATAGCCTTTCGAGCGGATATGCTCCTTGAGATAGTCGTAAATCTCCCGCTGACGTTTTGTAAGATGCATGATGGAAACCTCCTTCGGCTTTCAATCCACATACTAGGCGAAAATAACACGAAAATCAAGCGCCGAGGTGCCACAGCCAATAGTCGATACCCGTCAAGCCTCCTGCTGTCCTTTCGAGGTTTGAATTCTAATGTTGGTAACATGATGGGGACTGAAAGCTGAGGAAAAATATTACAGCCCCCACGTTGGGGGTGGTATCCTTTAAACCCTATGGCAGAGAAGCTGAAAATATTGTTTTTGTGTACCGGCAATTCGTGCAGAAGCCAAATGGCCGAGGGCTGGACCCGGCACTTGAAGGGCGATTCCATCCAGGCGTTTTCGGCAGGACTCGAAGCGCATGGACTGAACCCCAACGCAGTCCGGGTCATGCAAGAAGCGGGAGTGGACATCACCGATCAAAAGTCGCAAAAGGTGGAAGAAGTGGAAACCATTCCATTCGATTTTGTGATCACCGTATGCGGACACGCCGATGAGAACTGTCCTATTTTCAACTGCGCTACCTCGGTGGTGCATTTCGGGTTTGATGACCCCCCAAAACTTGCTCAAAACGCAAAAACAGAAGAGGAAGCTCTCGATCATTACCGCAGAGTGCGAGATGAAATCCGCACTTTCATCGAAACCCTGCCAGAGGTTTTATGGTAACCGTCGGAGATAGATAGCAGAAATATTAACCAATGAGTGGGACTCTTTTATGAAATGGTTCGCCCTGAAAATTGTTTTTCTTTCGGCTCTTGCAATGTTTGTGAGCTATTCCCTGGGGGAAGGTACGCCTCATCCCGAAACAAACTGGCGCATCCAAAAAGTCATGGCCCCGTTTCCTCAGGACACCACCACACGCATTGCCGTAGTTGGTGATACCGGTACTGGCGAGCGAGCTTACGCACCGGGATTTTCTGCGGTGCAAAAAGCCATGCGCGAAAAAATGCCGGGCATGTTACTGCATCTGGGCGATTTCGTCTACCAGCCGGAACCGTTTCCCGACTCCTGCCCGGACCGTTATATAGAAGAAATCAAAAATACTTTGGTCACGCCTTATCCCCTGCGACTATTTGTCGCGGGCGATAATGATCTGTCTCCCAAAACAGACAAACCCAAAGCTTCGGGTTGCTGGAATAAAATCGACCCACTTGATTCTGGTTTCGATCCTCCTGCCGAAAATATTCCACAGCCTCGAGCTTTTGAAGGCACCCGAGTAGTGGACAACGCACTAATAGGAATCATCCACCATTATCCCTGGCAAGACCCCACCCCGTGGCTAAAGCCGCGTATTGAAGAGGCCAGAGCAAACGGACTCTGGGTTATTCTCGCCGTTCATGAACCGGCTATCACTACCGCCTGGTATCTGGATAAACGCGACACGGTTCTCAAACAGTTAAATGCTTTGAACCCCGATCTGGTGTTCGCGGGCAACCAGCATTCCTATGAACGGTTTCATCCTATGAATGCAGAGGGCGCCGTGGTCAAATCAGAATCCGGGAAATACCAAAGCGGGGATGGAGCGATGCATATTGTTTCAGGTGGAGGGGGAGCCACCTTTAAACCTTTTGCCGACATGCAGAAAAACGAAAAACGTACCGCGCCAAAAGATGTGTTTGACGCACTGGCAAAAAGGGCGTTGATGAATCATTTTATTACCCTGGATATTTCGAGGGATGCTTTGAAAGGAACCGTCTGGAGGGTATGCGTGCAAGATGATCCCGATGACAAATGGAATCCACGCTGGAAAGCGAGAAAAGAATTCTGGAACACCATCACCCTGGAATGCGATGGCAAAGCAGAAGGCGTGACAGTTTATGAAGAGTTTGAAATTAAAGCAAAGACCCGCAAACCTTTTTCGATATTCCCCGAGATCCCCGAACCGGCCCCTTAGTCTTAACTTTTCTCAGCTTTTCTTTTAAGGGCATTGTTCATCGAAGTTAACATGGGCGCGACCGCCTTTTCCATTTTACCCCAGAACAAGGGCACAAGAATTCCACTGAAGGCTTCGATGTGGACCAGCCGGGTGCCGGAATCCGTTTCTTCAAGTTCGAAGACCTTATCATTGGTGAATAAGAAACCCGCTATCATGGTCGCACGCCAGCGAAACGACTTCTGCTCCACAACACTCTTGACAACAGGCTTATATTTATTGCCGGCTTTACCATCGCAAATCATGGTCATGCTGAGTTGAGACCCGGGGGAAGCTATCCCACTTGCCTGCTCAACGATGGGATTCCACTCGCGCCAGTGATCGAAATCCATAAGGATGCTCCACACTTTTGTTACCGGAGCCGCAACTTCTATTTCAGTTCGAATTTCACGCACAATAACTCCTTTCTATTGCTAACGGGATTCATCCGTAATCGACATCATAAAATTTGCCTTGTCTCCTTGTTTTTGCAATTCACAGCTTAATACATAACCAAAGATCCGGCAAATGCCTGACCCTTAAATACTTTGAATTTATATAGACCCTCGTTCTTATACTTTGTTTTGGTCTCGTCATACACCCCGTAAAATAATATCAATCCTATCCCTGCTCCTTAACATCCAATGACTTGATCCTTCTTTTACTGGAGAATACAGATGGTAAAGGCAATAAAGACAATAGGCGACCCTATCCGCTTCAACTTCGATAATAGCTTCGCCCGTAGCCTTGCAGGCTTTTTCAAGACCTGCCAGGCAGAACCTGCCGTCGCCCCGAAACTGTTGCAGTTCAACCATGCATTGGCCGAGGAGCTTGGTCTTGATCCGGTCGCGCTCGATTCGGAAGCAGGTTTGGCGATTTTCTCCGGCAATATAACCCCCGAAGGCTCGGAACCCCTAGCCCAAGCTTATGCCGGGCACCAATTTGGCGGGTTCTCACCGCAGTTGGGAGATGGGCGCGCCCTTCTCCTCGGAGAGGTGATCGACACCCGGCAACGCCGCCGCGATATTCAACTGAAAGGGTCGGGCCGTACCCCGTTCTCTCGTGGCGGAGATGGCAAGGCGGCTATTGGCCCGGTGTTGCGCGAATACCTGATTGGGGAAGGCATGCATGCGCTCGGCATCCCGACAACACGCGCTCTGGCGGCCGTTACCACCGGAATGGACGTTTATCGGGAAATCCCTCTGCCCGGTGCAATTCTCACCCGGGTTGCGTCGAGCCACATCCGTGTCGGGACCTTTCAGTATGGTGCCGCACGCGAGGATGTCGACAAAGTTCGTGAACTCGCCGACTATGCCATTCAGAGGCACTATCCCGGCACAGCCAATGCGGAAAATCCCTATCTGGCTTTCTTCGCGGCGGTCACCGATGCCCAGGCTGACCTGATAGCGCGCTGGATGAATATTGGTTTCATTCATGGAGTGATGAACACCGACAACATGACCATCTCCGGCGAGACCATCGATTACGGGCCCTGCGCCTTTATGGACCGTTATGCACAGGGCACCGTGTTCAGTTCAATCGACCAGCATGGGCGCTATGCCTACGCGAACCAGCCGGAGATCCTGATCTGGAATCTGGCCCGATTGGCAGAAACGCTGATCCCGTTTGTCGACCCCGACAAAGACCGGGCTATCGAATTGCTGACCGACATGATCGAGTGTATTCAGCCTCTCTATGAGTCTCATTGGCTGGCCGGAATGCGATCCAAAATAGGTTTGTCGACCGAAGATCCTCACGATCAGGCGCTGATCAACGACCTGCTAAAGGTGATGGAAGCAGGACAGGCAGATTTCACCCTGGTCTTCCGTCGTCTCTCCCAGGCCTTGCGCGGTGATGGCGATGCGGTGCGACACCTGTTCAAAGAACCAAATGCCTTCGATGCCTGGGCGCAACGTTGGCAAAAGCGCCAGGAGCAGGAAGGAATTCCAGCGGAGACTAGCGCGCAGGCGATGGACCGGGTCAATCCGATCTATATCCCACGCAACCATAAAGTCGAAGAAGCCCTTGCCGCCGCAAGCGATGAGCAAGATTTAACCCTCTTCTCGAAACTGCTGGCCGTTTTGAGCCATCCCTTCGACGAGGTCACGGGATACGAAGCCTACGCCGAGCCAGCTCCGGCTACCAACAGGCCCTACCGAACCTTCTGCGGCACCTGAGGGGTCTTTTTTTACCTTTTGGAGTAAACAAGCTGAACCACGCCATTTGTAGATATGTAATTTTCAGAGGGAACCCATCCTGCGGACAAGGGAACACTTCCCAACCAGGGGAGACCTGCACCAATGGTTTCCGGGATAATGGTTAAAATAATTTCATCGAGCAAATTTTCTTTTACAAAAAGGTTTGCGACTTCTCCACCCCCAACAAGCCAAACACGACCTTCTACAGAAGCCTTAAGAGTTTCTAATTTTTCTTTCCAGTTAAATGAAACCACCTCAACGCCTGATGCATTAACTTTAAAATCAGCATCCTTGCTTAAAACGAGACCGGGCTTTCCCGGGTAGGCATACTCCCCGAAGCTCAAAACTTTATCGTAAGTTTTCCTGCCCATAACGACAGCGGAGACTGTCTTGTAAAACGGTTCATAATCGTATGGGGTCTCTAAGGGTGCCGTATAATTACTCAACCAATCCAATACCTCGTCTTCTCTAGCGAGATAACCATCTAAACTAACTGCCACATAATAACTTGTCTTTGCCATTCACAGTCTCCTGTAGTGCAAAATCTTAAGCGAAGAATTTTTCTACCTAAAAATATTCGCCTCCTGAAATGGAGTTTCAATGGGTGATGATAACGGTTGCCCTTCTGCAGAATCATCCTTCGACAGGCTCAGGATGACGGAGAAATCTCTGCGGCTTCCTGTAAAGGGGGAGTGATATCCTTCGAGTACCCCTGCGGGGCATGAAGGTTAAGGAAAAGGACATCACATGCCTCAGGATAACAGCATTCATTACTTCTTTTCTGGATTGCCGCACTCCTTTTAGTCGTTCGCAACGACGGCGACCCTTCGAGAGCCTCAGGGTGACAACATTGCAACCCGCGGCTTCTTGCCGGGGGTTTTATTTGGATTGCGCAAGGATGGCGTCGATTTCGTCGCAGGTTTTCTTTACATCTTTCGCGGAGACATCGAGTGCGGCTTGTTCTTCTTCGGTCATTTTCAGTTCGATGACTTTTTCGATTCCGTGGATTCCCATCATGACGGGTACGCCGAAGAAAATTCCGCTCCAGCCATACTCCCCTTCCAGGTAAGCAGTACAAGGGAGGATGCGGCGTTTGTCCTGCAAAATAGCTTCGATCATTTTTACGACTGAAGCACCGGGCGCGTAAAAAGCACTGCCGGTTTTTAACAGTCCGACAATTTCTGCCCCGCCTTTACGTGTACGTTCTACCACGCGGTCGATCTGTTCCTGAGTCATTAACTCGGTGATGGAAATTCCTGACACGGAGGTGTAACGGGGTAGCGGAACCATGGAGTCGCCATGCCCGCCAAGCACCATCGCGTCTACATCCACCAGTGAACAGCCCAGTTCCAGCGAAACAAAGGTACGCAAACGGGCCGAGTCGAGCACACCTGCCATGCCGATGATTTTGTTCTTGGGTAGGTTGCCGGTTTTTTTGGCCATATACACCATGGCATCTAGCGGATTGGACACTACAATAATGATCGGGTCGCGGGAATGCTCCATAACATTCTCGGTCACCGACTGCACAATTTTAGCATTGGTAGCGAGAAGGTCTTCACGGCTCATGCCGGGTTTGCGGGGGAGTCCCGCTGTGATCACCACGATATCGGAATTGGCGGTGTCTTTATAATCGTTGGTCCCTGTTACCAGGCTATCAAAAACCTGCAGACAACTCGACTCTTGCAAGTCCAGCGCTTTGCCTTGCGGGACGCCATCAACGATATCGATAATGACCACATCGCCGAGGTTTTTATAAGCCGTCAACTGAGCGACCGTGGCACCAACCTGACCCGCACCCACCACCGTGATTTTTTTTCTAGCGCTTGACATAGCAGTTCCTCTATATGAAGGCAAACCTGAAACGGGTTTGACTTGTTATTAGCCCACCGGGCGATGCCCGGTGGACGTTACATTCTTCCGCATTAATTCAAGCTATCCAATATTCCATTGAAGGTCGCACTGGGACGCATCGCCGCCGCAACCTTCGCGCTATCCGGCTTATAATAACCACCGATATCTTTCGGCTTTCCTTGAGCGCCGTCCAACTCTCCAATAATTTTATCCAGATTAGACTCAAGCTCTTTGGCGATCGCAGTGAACTTGGCCTTCAGGTCGGCATCATCATCCTGCTTGGCCAGTTCCTGCGCCCAATAAAGGGTTTCGTAAACATGGGTACCGGCGTTATCCAACTGGCCAACATCTCGACCCGGTGACTTTTTATTATCCATCAGTTTTTCGCTAGCCCGATTCAGCGTATCTGCCAGAACTTGAGCTTTGGCATTCCCCTTTGCCCGGCTCAAATGTGCCAGAGACTCAGAGAGCGCCAGAAATTCGCCGAGAGACTCCCAGCGCAAATGCCCTTCTTTGACAAATTGCTGAACATGTTTCGGTGCGGACCCACCTGCTCCGGTTTCGAAAAGTCCGCCGCCTTTAATGAGAGGAACGATGGACAACATTTTTGCGCTGGTACCCAGTTCCAAAATCGGGAACAGGTCGGTCAGGTAATCCCGCAGAACGTTACCGGTTGCGGAGATTGTATCCTTACCATCTTTGGCGCGCTGTAGCGAATGCTTCATCGCTTCCAAGGGAGACAGGGTTGAAATGTCCAGACCACTGGTATCGTGATCCTTCAAATAGAGCTCCACTTTTTGGATCAGCTCCGCATCGTGCGCCCGATCTTTATTGAGCCAGAAAACCACGGGGGTTTCAGAGAGCCGGGCCCTATTGACCGCAAGTTTTACCCAGTCCCTGATCGCAATGTCCTTAACCTGGCAACCGCGGAAGATATCTCCCTCTTCCACATCATACTCATGCAGAGCATTACCGGCGCCATCTACAAACCGCATGGTTCCCTTCGCGGGCGCCTGAAAAGTTTTGTCATGCGAACCGTATTCCTCTGCCTTCTTAGCCATCAGGCCGACGTTGGGCACCGTGCCCATTGTTGTGGGATCGAACTCACCGTTATCGCGACAAAAATCAATGGCGGCTTGATAAATACCGGCATAACTGCTGTCCGGGACCATAGCCAGCGTATCGTGTTCTTTTCCATCGGGTCCCCACATTTTTCCGGAAGTGCGGATCGCCGCCGCCAGAGAAGCATCAATAATGATGTCACTGGGAACATGCAGGTTGGTGATACCCTTGTCTGAGTCCACCATAGCCAGATCTGGCCCTGCTTTAACGCACGCATCAATGTCTGCTTTGATTTCATTTTGCTGGCCTTCAGGCAGGTCTTTAATTTTTGCATAAACATCACCCAAGCCATTATTTGCATTGACCCCGAGCTTTTTAAACGTGTCGGCATGTTTAGTAAACACATCTTCAAAATAGGTGGTTACCCCATGACCAAAAATGATGGGATCGGAGACTTTCATCATCGTCGCTTTCATATGCAGGGACAACAGAACTCCCCGATTCTTGGCCTCTTCTTTAGCTTTTTTCATGAATTCCCGAAGAGATTTAACGCTCATTTTCGTCGCGTCGACCACATCGTCAACCTCAAGAGGAATTTTATCTTTCAGTACCTGGGTGCTTCCATCTGCGCCAACAAATTCTATCTTGCCGTTTCCAGCCATGGCATCGGTAATGGTCACCGATTTTTCATTCGAGCAAAAATCCTCGCCACTCATGGTTGCAATATCGGTTTTGGAATCCTTGCTCCATTTACCCATTTTGTGCGGGTTGCTCTTGGCGTAGTTCTTGACCGCCACAGCGGCTCTTCGGTCCGAGTTCCCCTGTCGCAAAACAGGGTTGACCGCGCTACCCTTGACCTTGTCGAATTTGGCTTTAATGGCCTTTTCTTCATCATTTTTGGGGTCCTCGGGGTAATCCGGAAGATCATAACCCTGGGATCGCAACTCTTCAACAGCGGCCGCTATTTGAGGATTCGAAGCACTGATATTGGGGAGCTTGATAATATTGGCATTGGGGTCCAACACCATTTCTCCCAGCAAAGCCAGGTCGTCTGGTTGCTGTTGTTCCGGTTTCAGCCTTTCGGGAAATTGAGAAATAATTCTGCCTGCGAGGGAAATATCCATCGTCCCCACATTCACCCCGGCTACCTTGGTAAAGGATTGTATAATTGGAAGAAAAGATCCACTTGCGAGTTCGGGTGCTTCATCCACTTTGGTGTAAATAATATCTGCCTTATCTGACATCGTTCTTACCTCATTATTAAGAAATTACTTTTTAAAAGAATAAATTTATAATTAAAAATCATTTGAAAGTTGGCTCGTTTATTGTCTGTCATAATTTTTCTTGAAATTACAACCGTGAAAGCTTATTTGTCTTCTAAATGATGCCCGTTCCCTGCCTTTTAGTATCCCGTATTCCCGCAATCCCGAAGAAACCAAGTTTGAATTATGAGTTGCAAAATTATCAAATTGCGAATAGCGGTTTTATTCAGGAAGCACAACATTAAATGTCTATTAGAAGAACGGTTAAGCTAAATTATTACCCCCCTCTTGTCAAGCAATTTTGGTCGGATAATTTCCCGCAAAAACACTGAAAAATGAAGCAAAAAGTGGGAACTCCAAAACAATACGGAAAGCCTTCATATATAAAGGTTGGAAAGAACAAAACTTGATATTTATGATAAATGTTTTATTCTTTTGGAAAGACTTCTTTTCTCTTCTAACTATCCTTTATGAGCATTTCTGAAAATATTTACCGGCTGGCGATAGATTTCAGTCAGGTGCAGAATATTCCCCCCGACCCTCGGGAAAGACTGCCTTATTTTCAGATATTTAAGAAATTGTTGCGGGAGGAGAAGGAAAAGATAAAAAGCTGGCACCGCACAGGAACCGGAGGACGCGAAATCATCCAGGCCCATACCAGCCTTGTCGATGAAGTCATCCGGCATGTCCTTCTTTCCATGACACAGCTTGAGGTTTACTCCGGGACACCCGTTCTGGAGGACTTTTCACTCATCGCCGTGGGGGGGTATGGTCGGGGGGAACTCAATCCTCTTTCAGATATTGACTTGTTGTTTCTTCATTCCGACCAACCTCAGGCTCTTACCAAAACTTTTATTCAGGATGCTCTATCTGTTATCTGGGGATTCGATATGGAAATAGGCCACAGTTCTCGCACCATTAAAGACTGTGTAAAACTCGCTCAGGAGGATTTGACCATCAAAACCTCCATGATCGAGACTCGATTCCTCATTGGCAACCGAATTATTTATGACAAATTTTATAACTCCATCCATAAAAACGTTTTGCAAAAAAAGGTAAAACAGTTTCTGAATTCAAAATTAAAAGAAAAATACACTCACTACGGCCAGGATGACGGGGTGGTTTGCCACCCGGAACCGGATATTAAAAATGGGCCGGGGGGATTAAGGGATTACCATAATGCCCTGTGGGCAACCGCAGTGCGCTATGGTTGCCACTCGCTTCGAGAAATTAATGAAACCCATGTTCTGTCTAATGAGGAAATTGAGTCGCTTTACCATTCTGTCGATTTTTCACTTCGGGTTCGCAATGAACTGCATTACCTGACCGAAAAGAAAACCGATGTCCTGACATTCGATGTCCAGAAAAAACTTGCCGCTAATTTGGGGTATCGGTTATCCACCAATACCCAGCCAGTAGAAGAGTTCATGCACGACTATTATCTTCACGCCACCAATATCCACAACTTTTCCCAAAACCTTTTCGAGCATTGCCGACAACCCAAAAGGTCTCTCAAAAAAGTGATTTCTTCATTGACCAAAAAATCGCTTGGGCTAGGTTTTCATATTTCAGACTCTTCCTTGATTTACGGAGGGGACGCTAAAAAAGATTTTAAAAAAGACAAATCCTTATTATTGACCGCATTGGAACTTTGCAGAAAACATGAGGTCACACCCGATTATAAGCTTCGGCGGCAAATGCAGTTGAACAAAAATCTCATTGATGCCGAGTTCATGGAGGATATGGAGGTCAGGGATATTCTGTTTCCCATTCTGAAAGATAAAGCCTCTGAAAAAATCCTGCGACTGATGCACCAAACAGGCATTCTTGAAAAAATCTTACCGGAATTTGGCCTGGCACACTGTAAAGTAAACCATGATTTATATCATCATTACACCGCCGACGAACATTCCCTGCGTGTCATTCGTTTTTTAGACGAATTAGCGAATTCCAGTCTCACTAACCCCACTGACCTGTCTGCGTTGTATAGGGGTTATTCGGGAAAAGAGATTCTTAAATTTTCTGCCCTATTGCAATCCGTGCGAAAAATATCCCACGATGAAACAAAACATCACAAATTTTTGCAGGCCCTAACCAAAAGACTCGGCCTGAATGAAACAGATGCCAAAACCCTGCAATTCCTTCTCGATAACCCATACACCCTGATCGAAACCGCCTTGCATCAGGATATACACCAACCTGCGGTGATTCGACAATTTGCCAGCACGGTTGAAAGTCTGGAGTGGTTACAGGGACTCTACCTACTCAGCTATGCCGAGTTGCGAGCGGTTGCACCGGGAACCCTGACAGCCTGGAAAAAAATATTACTTTCAGAACTCTATGAGAGAACCCTGAAATACCTGAAAAATCCTGAGTCTCTTGAACAACAACCTCGAGCTACACGTGTCGGAGTTTTTAAAGCCCTGCATCGGGAACTGCCCGTCAATGATATTGAAAAACATCTTCGCCAGATGCCTCAAGATTATCTGATGACAGCCTCCTCCGAGGAAGTGGCCCTGCATATTCGCCTTATCCGGTCCATTAAGGATAAGCTATTCATTCTGCATCACCAGTTTCATGAAGAAGGGAACTTCCACAACCTGACTCTATGCTGTCCCGCCGGTAGGGAAGCTTTCAAGAAATTGGTGGGAACTGTCACCGCGAAAAATTTAAACATACTCGGCGCGCATATTTATCTCAAAGAGGATGGCATGGTGATCGTTTCCATACAGGTCGAAGCAGGCACACATGCCCCCGCCGATGACTTCGAAATCTGGAAAGATATTAAAAATACCTTGAACCAACTGTTTTTGGGAGAAACCAATCTACAGGACCTGTTGAAGTCTCGAATTCGTTTTGTGAGCGGGCAGAAAAAAATGGCCATGGTCCCAAGGATACATGTTGAAAAAACGGGGGACAGTCCGCTCCTAGTAATCAGAGTTGAAGCCCGGGATCATATTGGTATGCTTTACAAAATTTCCAATGTTTTTGTAGATTTTGGGATTCTAATCCATCGCGCCAAAATTTCCATTCTGGGGGATAGGGCGATTGATGTCTTTTATGTTTCACTGAAAAATCAGCATCCTGACTTCAATAAAGTAATCCGCAGATTAAAGGAACATATGATTCAAACTTTGATGATCGAAAAATTGGAAGATATACGTTAAGCGTCTGGTGGAGTATCAAGAAAGTTAAATGGAACAACTTTAAGGAATAGCCCCTACCTTCCTTTTTTGACAGGGGCCAAGTGGTTGAAAATTCTTATGAACTGTTTTCCAGATTCGGGAATTTCCCCGGCCTGATTGGAAAGCAAGATAGCCTCTGCCGTCAGGGGTTTTCCATAAAATGCCAGATTGGCATCAACATCAGTAGTGATGATGGTGCCCTTCACCGAAACGCCACCGAATATCCCTTTGCTTCTGGAATAAGAATATATTTCTCCCTGCATAAAAACATCTGCTGACGCTTCTGCGTGACGGCCAACCGGACCCGCCGCTACAGCGATGTCTCCGCCCAGCGTGAACTTTTCGCTGAGCAATCCTTCCAGCCCTCTCTGCGTCATAACGAGCAGAATCAGATCTACGGCTTCTGCGCCAAATTGAAATCCAATACTGCCGCCAGCAGTATAAAGAAAAGCGGGGGCTCCCCACTCACCCGTTTCTTGAGCCCGTGCCGAGGCAAACCCTTTCCCATAACGAGCACCCACAAAAAATCCAGCTTTTACCATGGTAGGAAAAACAATTATAGCCTTGGCTTTGGATATCAAATTCCCAGGAATTTTGTGATCGGGAGAGTTTTGGATCTCTTCCAAAACCAACTGCCCTGTCCGTAGTAATTTGCGTTGTTGAGCTCCATCAAGATCTTGAGACCAGGTGGTAGATGTAAATAGCAGAAGGAAAGTAAGACTGAGGGAAAGGCTTCTCATGGTGGCTCCAGTTAAATTGGCTATATCTACTATAAATGAATTCTGCCGTTAAATTCAACCTCGCAAAAAGAGGAAAAACCATTTTGGGTCGGGCGCAATTGCAAATGGTATCGATATTAATTTTGCGATTTTGATATTGTGCCCGTACCATGCACGATCATGACAGCAAAGCGGGTAGAAAATTATTTGGGCAAAGAAGGAATCCTCTCATCAGGCTTGGAGGGATTCGAATACCGTCACCAGCAAATGGATATGGCGGGTGCGGTGGAAGAAGCTTTTGAAAATGCGCGACACCTGATTGTGGAGGCTGGAACTGGAACGGGAAAAAGCCTGGCCTACCTCATCCCAGCCATTTTATGGGCTGTTGAAAATAACAAAAAAGTTATCATCTCGACTTATACGAAAACTCTCCAGCATCAGATTCTGAATCACGACATCCCTTTTCTTCGCGAAAAACTAGGAATTCCTTTTCGTTACGCCTTATGCATGGGTAACGAAAACTATTTATCGCTCCGGAGGTTAAAGCGTTCGGCTCAGGCAGGCCTGTTTACCCAGGCCAATGAGGAAAGCCAATGGGAGAGTGTTTTCAATTGGGCCGGCGAAACAGAGACCGGTTATCGCAGTGATCTTCCCTTTGAAGTTCTTCCTCCAGTTTGGGAGGAGGTGGGACGACAAAAAGATCTTTGTCTGGGAAAAAACTGTGAAACCCATTCATCCTGTTTTTATTTTAAATCTAGAAAGAAATGGTTCAGTGCGCATTTATTAATCGTCAACCACCACTTGTTTTTTGCTAATGTTGCTAATGCTGGAGCGGTGCTTCCGGCTTTTGATGCAGTCGTTTTTGACGAAGCCCAGAATCTGGAAGAGGCCGCCACTCAGTTTCTGGGGCTGGAAGTTTCCAATTCTCATTTGATCTATTTTCTAGATCGACTTCATAATCCCCGCACCAAACGTGGCCTATTGACCCGGGTCGACCACGATTCAGTTCCCCACCTCCGTAAACTTGTGATGTCAGCACGGCAAGCGGTCGAAGCTTTTTTCAATCATCTGCTGGAAGAGTATGGCAAGAAGGACCGCATCCTGCGTTTCTACAAGCCACCTCAGTTGGACAATTGCGTTTATGTTCCACTCGAAGCGTTGCGTGAAGGGTTGAAGTCCCTGGAAGGAAGTCTGCAATCGGAAGAGGATAGGGTGGATGCCTCTGCGGCGGCGGAACGTTGCTTTGAATTCAATAATTCACTATCCGCCATCTTGAATCAACACATGCGAGGGTATGTGTATTGGATAGAAATTACACCAAGAAAACGCTTTGCGCGCGTGGTCTTGCGCGGAGTCCCTATTCATGTCGCAGAAGAACTGCAAGAGCAGGTGTTCAATAAACTGGACCGGATAGTCATGACCTCAGCCACGTTGACCACTTCAAAGGGATTCGAGTTTATTAAAGAGCGCATTGGATACCACGCGGATGAGGAATTGGCATTGGATGCTCCCTTCGACTACCCCAATCAAGCCCTTCTCTATGTCCCTGATGACCTGCCGGAACCAAGCGATGATACAGAAATTTATGTGAACGGTATTTCTAACCGGTGCCGGGAACTGATAAATATCTCTGGAGGAAAAACCTTTATCCTGTTTACCAGCTATGCACTGCTCAATCAGGTCTATGAGAGGTTAGATGATTTGCATTTTCCACTCATTCGACAGGGAGACATGCCCACTGGGCTGATGATAAAAAAATTTAAAGAGAAACCTTCAGTGATTTTTGGAACCAATTCTTTCTGGCAGGGGGTGGACATACCCGGTGATGCCTTGCAAAGTGTCATCATTACCAAATTACCCTTTGACGTCCCTAAAGAACCGTTGACCGAAGCCCGCATTGAGGAACTGCGTCGACAGAATATCGATCCCTTCAAGCATTACCAGATTCCCCGAGCGATCATTCAGTTGAAGCAAGGATTCGGAAGATTGATCCGAAAAAAGACCGACACAGGTGTGGTATCCATTCTTGATTCCCGTATGCACCGGCGCGGTTACGGAAAGCAGTTCATCGCATCATTGCCCCCCTGTCCGGTTACAAGTCACCTGGACACAGTCAAAGACTTTATCAACTCAACGCGAGGAAGGGTTACTTTTGACGGGAATGGAAGATGACTTACTGGGCCGTTTAGATTTTTGCCGGTTAAATGGAGTTATTTCCCCAACGGCTACGCTGATACATCAGGTACAAGGCGAACACATTTGCTCCTATTGCTGTCAGGAGGATAAATATGTCGAGCCTGTCCAACCAGGCCATGACTAGCAGGAAATAGATGAAGTCCCGGTTGGCCACCTGGTCAATCAGGTTGGATTCGGACGGTTCACCCTGTCCAGCCGCCTGCTTGTTTTTTACGATGATGCCGCTAAGAATCATAAACGCCACCAAACTACCGTAGACGGCCAATCCCCCATAAAGTTTAAAAATAGGATCACCGGTTGCAAAAAACACACCCATGCCAATGGAAAAAAAGACGAAAAAGTGAACGATGTTATCGCAGAAGATATCGAACCGGGCTCCCCAGGGAGTTTCCATAAATTTAAGGCGTGCAATTTCTCCATCGGTGCAATCTACCCATGCTGACACTAGAAGCAGAAGGGAGCCGGATAGGCCCGAAAAATAAGTTCCCTGAAAAAAGCACCACGCTGACCCAAGACCTAACAAAAGGCTCAAAAAGGTGATCTGATTGGGCGTCAAGGAAGTTTTTAAAAACAGGCGCGTCAGTTGCCGGGAGATGAATCGAGTCACTAGCCTGTCCATCAAACTGTCGTTACTCAATCCAACTGATTTCAAAAGACGTTCTTCTACCGCCAGAAAATCCTCCTTATTATTTAAACGTAACGACTCACAGGGCGGGATAACTTTCATAATGTTTTTTTCTTGTGACTCCCGGTTGTGCCCAAGCATGTCGGGAAAGAAACGGAAAGTGGAGGAATCTGAAAGGTCGATATTCGATGGAGCCATCGCCTCTCGAATCTGTGACACTTCGAGCAGGGTAGAACCGTCAAGAATAATGCTCTCCAGGTTTTGAAGTCCAACGGAAAGATCAGTGATCCACTCCAAATCCAGATCTATTCGAGGGTCCCGGTCAAGGTTGGCACGTATGATATCCATGCTTGCAGTAGATTCCTGCGGCCAGATCGCCAACTTTTTTATTCCTGCCTGTTGCAAGGTGAGAATGTTCCTAAGAAGGAAAGGCACTCCCGCTAGATCCTGCCAATACAAGTCAGGCTCTGCAGGCAATAATAAAATAGCGGTTATAGCTTTGGATTTGGATGGGGGAAGTAAAGAATTTTCATTCATATGAAAAAGACTTTAAGGTTCTGAGCGAGAATTTTTAATGATCCTGCTCCTAACAATAAAAAGCGTCAGGGCGAACTCATGATATTGGCTAATCAGGGTGCAATGGATTCAAGGTTAGGAGTATAAATAAAATTGGCCTGGATGGTTAATTTCTCCCGTTGAATATTTGCAGGAAAGGGATAAAAGGGAGCCGCTTCCTTCACGGCTTTGAGTGCGGCCATATCCAGAATTTCATAGCCCGACCGATCCAGCAGGCGAGCACCAAGAAGGTTCCCATCCTTGGAAATACTAAAAGTTAAATTGAGATCACCACTAATACCACGCTTTGCCGCATCAGAAGGATAAATCCAGACCCGTTCTATCTGGTGCTTGATCCTCGCAAAATACGATGCATATTTCACCTCTGTCGTATCGAGCGAAACGGGTTCATCATCATCGGAGTTTTCGAGATTCTTCGTATCCAGCGATGCGAATTTTTCAGGATCAAATCCGTCTAACAAAGCCAAGGCACTACCTGTTCCCGCTTTCGGCGCAGAGGAAGATGTTGAGGGTGTGGTTTTTTTTCGGGTAAGAGTTTTAAATTTTCCAATATCCGACTCTGGCAAGTTTCTTTTTGGGGACTCCACTTTGGACTGAGTTTTAGGTTTGCGGACGACTTTATTTTTTCTAACAGGTGCGATTCCTGGATTTTCCCTTGAACCTTTAGATTTAGGCACCACAGTTTTTTTTCGTTGGTATGTTTTTGAAGTTTTGGCGCTCGTGTTGGAATGGGCTCGGCTGTCATATTTAGCCTGTAATTCTTTTGTTCTGGCTTTCTCAATCTTTTTTGGAGGGAGGGGCGTGTCGATAATTCGACTGCTTTTGCTTGCTTTAGGTTTTTCTGACTCAACATACTTCACCTGAATGGGTGGAGGCCCTTTTTCAACTTTTTCACTAACAGGATTCATCATGTGAACAATCACCAGCATGAAATGAATGGCGAGCGATATGAGAATGAACCCTGTTAACCGAGTCCGATTTAATAAATTATTTTTCAACCATGAATTTGGCATTTTGGTGTCAGCTTTTCAGGTGATTTGAGTTTTATTAAATAGAACCGCCAATCCATTATAGCGTTATTATCAGTTGACAGGAAGCTTGCCTGGCATGTGGGTGCATAACGTCAGAGGCTTTTATTTTAAATTATTGTTGGTATTTCCCGACTGTAATTTTTCCAGAGAGTCACATTTGTTTTTGTACCAACGGTAGGCGGATTCCGTTTCTTTCGATTCCGCGTGGGGCGAAATGTAATGGCCTTCTTTGTCAAAAGGTACATAACCCATCCTGAGGGTTTCATAAATGGAGTTGATGTATGAAGGAAAATCCCGATACATGGGAATTTCTACTTTCAATTCCGGCATACCCTTTTCCCTAAACTGGGACAAGGCTTCTCCAAAAGGGTGAATGTTTTCCAATCCTTTCTGACCCTGTTTATTTTCCGAAAAACGGGTAAGGGATTCAAAATCCTCCCAATCTTCCAATGCATCGACATCGGAAACGAAAGCCGGGTCGTCATGCAACGTGGTAGTCAAGGGAGTATCCAGCAAACGGGATGACCCTTTATGAAAATTCTTTCGAGACATTCCAAACTGATATTTGTCGCCCGGTCGAATGCGATTTAAATTTAGCCGGAACGTCAATAAATGATCCAAATAATAGGGAAGAACTTTGAGCAACCGCAAGGGTTTTTGCAATGCAGTTTGGATTCCTGCATGGATTATTTGACCGTCTTTTCGGGAGGAGTGCAGGTTGTCGATGATATCTGAGTCCATCATGGAGAAATTAATGGGATATAAATTGGGTTCTTTCAGATCCAGCAGTTCGTTTCCAGGGTTGTCGATGGATCTGTAGTGATAATTCCGCTTGACGAACTCGCTGTCAGAATTCTTTTCGAATTCTGGAAACATTTTTTGCCGTGAATTCAGCCAGAGCACCAGGTTGTGTTTTTTATTTTCGGGAAAATGTAATACTTTTTCCAGGTCATATAAGAACGGCAGGTCGCCGGGTTGGAAGAGAACCAACTCATCAGGGGAAAGGGAAAGCAACTCTCTTCCCAGATTCATCGTGTGGACGAGATTGAGGTGTTGGGCATCTTCCAGGACAAATCGAATGGTTTTTCCACAGGTTCCGACAATATTCAGAAAGTGGTCCATAATAGTTTTGACTTCTTCGGAGCCAACGACCACAATTTCTCGCAAACTGGAATTCAACAAGTTGCCCAGGGCGTAACACATAATGGGTATTCCCTGGATCAAAAAAAGAAATTTTAGTCGATCTATGTCATCATTTTCAGCCCTCAGGATAAGATGGCTGATCCCATTTTTTCCCGTAGCAATTTCGCGCTCTGCTTTTGCAATACTAAAATTATCCGCTTCTTTGCGAGTCGAATATTTGTTGTGGCTGAAACTAATGATGCACTTTTCGATATGAATTTTGTTTTTAGCAGGGGTCATAGAGCCATCAATATTCTGTCAGAGATTGCCCCCACCTTTTTTAAGGCGAGGGTTATGGAAACACCCTATTTGGGCTTTTGTCGAGCCAAGTCGGAATGCGGAAAATTAATGCGAAAGATTTTATGGACAATATTCTATAGAAATATCCATCCTAATATAATGACAAGGTTTTCTCCACTAAACCTTTGAGAAAATTGACTTGATTTATAAAAATATTTGTTCATACAATTAAGAGTTCACAACAAAAATAAAGGACTAATTCATGGGAGACCAAACCCATATCGTAGAGTTGATTGATCAGGTTCTGAATGAAACCCAGGATCGCCCCCAATTGCAGGAAAAGGTTCTTGATCTCAGGGACGCTCTGTTTCAGGCTCAACAGTCTGCTCAGCAATATGCGCTTAAAATCAAGATATTAGAAGAAGCCATTGAAAAGTTGAAATCTCCGGCCCACCGCATTGGCACCATCCTGGGCCAGGGGGAAGAAGGATTGGTGCGTCTGGTTTCTGGAGGAACAGAATATCAGGCGGCCGTTGTACCGGAACTGATGGAAAATGGTGAATTAAAAACCGGTGATCAGGTAGCCCTCAATGAAGGATTCGTGGTGATTGCCCGGTTATTGTTTCCCAATCAGGGGCCATTAGCCAAAATTTCCGGAAAACTGGCGGGTGGACAATGGCTGGTTCAAGCGGCGACCGGCAATACGGAAACGATTGTAATGGCCCGTGATGGTTTGGATGAAATGCAATTGAAAGAGGGAGAAGAAATTTTTCTCGATTCCAGCCAAAGGGTTATTTTGGGCAAACTTCCAAAACGGGAGTCACACACTCTTATTGAAGATGACTATGAACAGGTGGAATGGTCCCAAGTAGGCGGGCAGGAAAAAGTTAAGGAAGAAGTGCGCAAAGTCCTTGAATACCCTTTGCTCCACAAAGAGATTCTGAGCAAAATGGAATATCAGGTGCCCAAGGGGTTTTTGTTTTATGGTCCACCCGGTTGCGGCAAAACCCTCATTGGCAAAGCAATTCTCACCGAAGTGATCCGTGAACTTTCTGCACACGAAAAATCAGAACTACAAGGCCGATTCATTCATGTGAAAGGGCCGGAGATTCTCAATATGTGGCTTGGGGAATCGGAACGGAAAATTCGTGAAATTTTCAAGAAGGCCCGGGACTATAAAGAGAAGGGCCAGATCCCTTTTATATTTATAGATGAAGCGGAATCAATTCTGGGAACTCGGCAGGCTTGGCGAGGATCTAATATTAGTAACACGGTTGTACCCATGTTTTGTGCGGAGATGGATGGTATCCAATCCCTTCGCGAAACAGTGGTGATTTTGGCAACCAACCGACCCGACCTGATCGACCCGGCTGTTATCAGACCCGGCAGAATTGATAGAAAGATCAAAGTATCACGTCCTAATCGCGAAGAGTGTAAAGCCATCTTGCGTGTTTATCTAAAAGAGGGACTACCCCGTGAGCATGAAGATTTTGATGCTATGGCAGAACCTTTTCTGGATCGGCTCTTTAATCGAAGTGCCGCTCAGGAAGTACTGGTGCTGACCTTGCGGAGCGGTGGCAACCGCAAAATGTACTGGGACGATTTTATTTCCGGAGCAACCATAGAGGGAATTATGAAGCGTGCCAAGGAAAGAGCCATCGAGAGGGCAATTAATGGTGGAACACTTTCCCTGACCGTGGACGATCTGATTGTTTCTCTGGAAACCGAATTTGAAGAAGGTAGTTTGCTTCCGGCCGAATCCAATCTGGAAGATTGGCTGCAACTTCTGGATATGGAGTCCAAGAATGTAGTGCGGGTTAGGCGGCCTAACGAATCGGACAAAGCGACCGAAAATACGATTCGCAGGTCTATTATATGAGCGTTCCTCTTCTGGGAATGGAAACTGAGTATGGAATAATCCGGGAAGACCTGGAAAATTCTGACCCGGTAGAAGAATCGATGAAACTATTGCAGGCCTGCAAGCGCAAAAGTGTTTTCTGCAAATGGGCTTACTCGCAAGAAAACTCGCATCTGGATATGCGAGGGTTCCGTGTAGGATCTTTGGCCCAGGATGAAGAAGAAGATGCTTTTTGCGCAGAAGATAGAAAAAGATCCTATTCCTATCTGGATATGAAGTGCGACCGGGTTTTAACAAATGGTGCCCGTTTCTATAATGACCATACCCACCCTGAATATAGTACTCCAGAGTGCCGGTCCGTATTGTCTCTGGTCGCTCACGATGTGGCAGGGGAAAGGATTGTCGGAGAATGTGTTGCGACCCGTAATCAGGAACTGGGGGATAATTCGCTTCAAGTTTTCAAAAATAATACTGACTACAGCGGTCACAGCTATGGAACCCATGATAACTACCTGATCCCTCGCGAAATTCCGTTTGATAATGTGGTAAACAGGCTGACTTCTTTTCTCGTAACACGTCAGCTGTATGCTGGCGCAGGAAAAGTGGGATCTGAAAATTCAGCAACCGCAAACTTTCAGGGCTTACAGTTGGCCCAACGATCTGATTTTATCGAAACGCTTTTAAGCATTGAGACCATGACGAAGCGTCCCCTCATTAACACTCGGGACGAACCCCATGCGGTGAGTAATAAGTACCGGCGTTTGCATTTGATTCTTGGCGATGCGAATATGTCTGCTTATGCAACAGCTTTAAAGGTGGGAAGTACTTTACTGGTTTTAAATTTAATAGCTGGTGAAGAGAAACTTCCAGACTTGGAATTAGCGGACCCCGTGGCCGATGTGCTGAAAGTATCCATTGATAAGGATGCCGTTTTACAGCGCAAATCAGGAGGAACCATCACGGCTCAGGAAATTCAGGAAGGCTATCTGGAAGCAGTGGAAAAGGCCTTTGCCGGGAAGAATAAAGAGTGTATCTGGATCATTGAGGAATGGAAGAGGACGCTAAATGAACTCAGACACAGTCCGGAAAAACTTTCTGACCGTATTGACTGGGCCATTAAGGAAAAATTATTCACTGAGTTTATGGATTCAGAAGGCATGGGCTGGGAAGACCCCTGGTTAAAGAGCCTGGATTTGGAATACCATAATCTGGATGCTGATCGGGGTTTATATCGGGGACTCCAACAGGAGGGCGCGGTCTATTCCCTGCTCAGTGAGAAAGAAATCGCCGATGCGGTGGAGTCTCCCCCCGAAGGGACACGGGCCCAGATAAGGGGTCAGGCGGTAGCGCAAGATGCAGAGACTATTAAAAGTATTCATTGGACCGGAGTAGAATTTGCAAATGGAGAGGTCCTCGACTTGACCGGAGTTATCAGCTCCGAAGAGGTTGAAAATATTCTCCACTCCAGGAAACAACTTGCTTTGTAAGCAGAGAGGAATAGTAGAATATGTTTGAAGAGCCATATCGCTGGATGGAGGCGGTTTCCACCCGACACAGTTACGTTCAGGAAAAGCTGAAAATGGGTCAGCCCGTGTTGTCTGTTCCTTTCGATGAAGGGGTGCTGATAATGGGGTTTGCTCCTCAGCCGGGTAAGATATTCGAAATTTATGATCGTATCGCCTTGGGTGGTGTGGGACATCCCGCAGATGTAGAGCGGTTGCGCATGACTCTTCTGGAAATGGCGCATTTAGAAGGATTCAATCGCTCGGCTCAGGATGTGACTTTGGCCAGGCTCCTGCAGTTTGGAGTAGCTCCGGCACTCAAACAAAACTTTGAGGAAATTCAACGGGCACCCTATATTATTCGACTTCTGCTTATCGAACTGGATGGCGAAGGCAAGCCAAACTTTTTCCGCATAAATTATGATGGGCATTGGGAAACTTTTAAAAAGGGAACGGTCATTGCCGGTAGTGAAAAAGTTATGGATTGGATTCAAAATGAAATCCAAAAAATTCCCTTTGAAACGTATACGCTTGAAAAGGCTTTAGAGGAAACCTGTCGACTTTGGGTTGAAAGCAAAAAACAAGAAGACGAGGAAAATAAAGATTCCCCCGGGACTTTGAAAGAGGCTTTCGACCAATGGTATCTTGAAGGAGCCATGTTGTTGGGTAAACTGGATCGAAGGGCAATATATAGGACGCTCACCAAGGAAGAGATTGAAAAGTTGAAATCATCGGTCGGTTGAACCCCTCTTAATGATGAGCAGAAACCACCCGTCAAAAAAGGAGTTGATCTCATGGAAATGAACGATCCCCTGAGAAGGGAAGAAAAAAAAGAAACCAATCCAGATCGCCATGATTCCGGTCCCACCAGCCCGGAACCTTCACGGCCGGGCAGGGATAATATTTTGAAACGGATGAAAAAGGTGGACCCTAAACAGACAGAAAAATACAAACAGAGAACCGGCCAATGAGTTATCAATCTGATCCCAAAAGTTCGCCCGGAGATTTTTTTGATCTCCTGGAAAAATCCGGTTATCGCTGGCAGGCCCGGATCGATCTTTCTCGCGCGCAAAATGATATTACCGTCACCCATGGAACAACCGTCCTGGCATTCCATTTTAAGGATGGAGTGATTGTTGCCGGTGACCGGCGAGCGACAGCGGGTAATAGCATAATGTATGAATATTGCGACAAGGTTATTCCCATTGATGATCATTCATTGATGGCTATTGCCGGAGTTCCCGCTACAGCCTTTGAGATGGCCCGTGTGCTCACTCATAATTTTGAGTTTTTCCGGCGTTCGCAGATGCAATCCATGAGTGGAGAAGGGAAAATTCGCGCCTTATCGAGACTGTTGAAAGAAAATGTGGGTATGGCTGTTCAAGGGCTGGGAGTGGTTAGCCCTATATTTGCCACCTATGATTTGAAAACGCGAAAACCCTGCATACATTTTTACGATATGTTAGGTGCGGATTTTCAGATTCGTACCCATACCTCGACAGGATCGGGTTCCCCTACTATCCGGGGAATTCTGGAACATGAAGACCTGTGGGGCGAAAAACCTCTGGCAGAGAGGTCTGAAAAAAATGCCGTCACCCTGGCCGTTCGGCTTTTGCAAACTGCGGCACAGTTTGATTCTGCAACCGGTAAAGCGCGTCCGGAGGAAGAAGTTTACCCCACTGTGGCATTGATAACTGAGGCGGGTTACCGGTTTATGAATGATCAGGAACTGGCAGAACTATGCAAGACATCGCTGCAACGGGGTTAAGGTTCATCTATGAAAAAGCGTATCTACGGCATCGAAACGGAATACGGACTTCTGGTCAAAAATGTTGAGGAATTTCCTTATGATCCCATGGAGATTGCCAACAAGATCAAGAACCATGTTTTCTCAAAGAATCTTGGGGTGCTGGATCTTCACTATCGTGCCAACGATGAACCTCCTGGTAATGGAGGCTTCTTGCTGAACGGTGGACGCCTGTATCTGGATATGGGCCATTTGGAATACGCCTCACCGGAATGCTCCAACCTTGTTGACCTTGTCACTTTTGACCGTGCCGGAGATACACTGATCCAGGAGGCTGTAGAAGAGTTGGGCTGGGCGGATCATATTTCCTTCATTAAGAACAATGTAGACCTCGAAACCAACGCCACTTTTGGATGCCACGAGAATTATCTGGTTGGCAGAGGGTTTCCCTTCGATGAACAGAACAACCTGAAACTGCTGTCTTCATTTTTAACAACGCGACTCATCTATTGCGGTGCCGGTCGTATCGGCTCCTGTGACCCTCACCCGTTTAGGGATTGGGAAGGTGTCACGCCTGATGAAAATCAAGGCGATGAAGTGGACTTTCAGATTTCACAAAGGGCCGATCATATTCCCAACGAATTTTACCGGTGGGTTCAGTATAACCGGGCCATCGTCAACACGCGCGATGAACCCTTATCGGACCCGAGCAAATACCGGCGAATACATCTTTTAGTTGGCGACTCTACTATGAGTGAGTTTGCGACTGCCATGAAGATGGGGACGACAACGCTCATGCTGGAAATCATGCAATTAGGTGTCGCTAAACGGGAATGGATTCTCGCCGATTCGGTTCAGTCCATGCGATCTATTTCGCGTGACCCGGATTTCAAATGGCATGTGAAACTGGCTTCGGGAAATTCTTCCAGCGCTCTGGAATTGCAATGGGATATTTTGAACACCTGCAAACAACACCTGGGCGGGAAAGATCGCGAGACCGATTGGATTTTGGAGGGTTGGGAATCCGTCTTAACCGATTTGCCTAAAGGCCCGGAAGCGGTCATCGGTAGAGTAGACTGGGCCAGTAAATACTGGATGCTTAACGAATTTAAAAATGAAGAAAATCTGGAATGGAGTGACCCCTGGCTAAAAAGCCTGGATTTGGAATATCATAATTTAAATAAGGAATCGGGCCTGTTCTGGGGACTGGAGGCCAACGGAGAGGGTTACAGAAAAACCACCGATGAGGCTGTGAACTTTTCAAAGGTTAATCCTCCTCGAGGGACTCGGGCGCATGGTCGAGGAGAACTCGTCAAAAGACTTATGGACCAGCATTCTCACATGGGTTATCTCATAGACTGGATCGGGTTTCGCTTGGGCAAAACAGATGAGCCGTTTCTCATGCTGGATCCGTTCATTTCCTACAAGGAAGAAATAATAAGTCACCTGACTCAATTTGATCCTCTACCTAATAAGGAAAGCGGGGAAGGTAAGGATGTAGGAAACCCTGGCGGAGAAGGGAAAAAACCTTATGAGTGATTGTCTTTTTTGCAAAATTAGTGAAGGTAGTATTCCTTCCGATAAGGTTTATGAATCGGACACGTTGTTTGCAATTAATGATATCAATCCACAGGCCCCTACGCATATACTAATCATTCCCCGTATTCATCAGTCCACTCTGCTTGATGTCGAGGAAAAAGACCATACGATGATGGGTTCGGTAATCAGTGTGGCCAACCAACTGGCTAAGGAAAGAGGACTCGATAAATCAGGATTCCGGCTGGTGGTCAATTGCGGAGCAGGTGCCGGGCAATCTGTATTCCATATTCATTTTCATTTAATAGGTGGGCGTGCCTTGAACTGGCCGCCGGGTTAGAAAGATGGTTACCGCAGAAAAACTCTACGAAAAACTAAAGGATATTCAGGTGGGCAATCCGGTTTGCCGGTTTACTCGCGAGAATTGTGAATTGTTGCTCCCCACAATTCAAAGGATTGAAGATCTCAAGCGCGAAAAGAATGCCATCATTCTGGTTCATAATTATGTCGCGCCGCAAATTTACTATAGCGTGGCCGATTTCACCGGCGATTCATATGGACTGTCAAAAAAAGCGAAAGAATCCAATGCCGATGTCATCGTTTTTTCAGCCGTTCGCTTTATGGCAGAAACCGCCAAAATTCTTAATCCGGGCAAAATGGTGCTGGACCCTAATCCGAATGGCGGATGTTCTCTCGCCGATGGGATAACGGCAAATGATGTAATCAAGCTTCGTAAAGAATTTCCCGATCATACATTCGTTTGCTATATCAATACGACTGCGGAGGTAAAAGCCCAGTGTGATGTATGTGTAACCTCCTCAAATGTTTATGGCATTATTGAAAAAATCCCCAACGACAAAATTTATTTTTTGCCCGATCGGCTCATGGGCGAAAATGTTATTGCCCATCTTAAAACTCGTGGCGTGTATAAGGATATTCAACTTTGGGATGGCACCTGCTATGTTCATGAGGAATACCAGCCCGAAAGCATTGATCAGGTGCGGAATAATTTTGAAGATGTGGAGATTCTCGTTCATCCCGAGTGCAATTCTTCAGTCGTGGACAAGGCGGATTATGTAGGAAGCACCAGTCAAATGCTCGACCATGTGCGTGAGTCGAAGAGAGATACATTCTTTTTGCTCACGGAGTGTGGGTTGACCGGTGTTTTGCAATCGGAGTTTCCAGAAAAAACATTTGCAGGAAGCTGTACCCTTTGCAAATACATGAAATCCAATTCTCTGGAAGACATATTAAACGTCCTGGAAAATCCTGGTCCAAATAGCATCGTTGAAATCAACCCGGAAACTCAGAAACGTGCTCTTCAATGCGTGGATCGCATGTTTGAATACGCCTCTTGAATCAATAAGTCAAATAGTACTCCAAAACCTCTTGATTTTTCAGTTTCTACAACCCTTTTTAAATAAAAGCTTATGCCATTTTTTACCCTTGCCGTTAAGGATATACAGGGCATGGAATAGCCCGAATTAAATATCTTTTCGGTGGAGGATGACTCAATGATTGGAGACAGTGGAGGACTCGGTTCAACCATTCTCAATAGTTTTACCCAGAAGGCTTTTCAGCAGGTTCAAAAGGATGACACCAACCGCTCGGGTGGACTGGATCTCAGCGAAATTCAGAAGAAATCAGATGAGACCGGAAGTGGTAAAGACCTGATAGATAATTTTGATTCCATCGATACGGACCAAAGCGGAGAATTATCAGCTACGGAATTGATTGCTTTTCGAGCAAAGTCTACGGAAGGGCGAGAAGAGCTTTTTAACCAATTAAAAAATATTTTTGACCAATCAGGAATTTCCAGTAACAGCATTACTGATTTCTTGAGTGGCCAGGCAGGCCAGCAAAATGATTTAACTTCCCTCCTGCAATCGAGCACAGATCTGGATGCCTTGATTGAATCTAGAGTTCAGGAGATTCTGACTAGTACCGGTGAGACAGCCTCTCTCTTAAACTTCGATACCACTATTTGATGATTATTTTCTTCAGGTAAATTAGGGGGGAGTTATAGCCATAAGGGAAAATGCGCGGTGGTATTAAACCATCCGATAGCCCCCATTTTTCTCTTTTCGGGCGACCAACAGGGTGCCTTGAAATTCCTTATTGGTACCTTTTTTCATAACCATCTCATGAGGCACACTCCACATTCCTGTAGCAGTCATCATAAAGTTCATGCTATTGCAGAAATCGTAGAGATTGGACTGTTCATTTACTTTCAGAGATATTTCCATATCAGACGTAGCTCTGGGGCCAACGCGCCGGGTCAAAATATGAGCCCGGGTTGAATTACTGAGTACACCATCATAAAATTCATTAAAGTCATGACCAATCAGGTCAAACACATCAAACCCTATAAAGCTGACGGCTTTATTGGCAAAATTAATTTTACCTTCCGGGTCGGTCTGGATAATCAGGTCTGATACCGAGTCAATAACCTTGCGGTATTTTTCACGGCTGTTCCTGATCTCCTGATAACCGTCCTCAATGATTTCGAGATCACTCCGGTTTCTGGCTGAGACAGTTTTTAAAATTTCCCATACCACCTTGGGGTTGGAAGCAAAATACTTAAAGGGCATCTCTAAAAATAGGATAAAAAGTTGAAGGATGAATTAAAATAGGGAAGTGGTTAGTATTTTTTATTTTCCCTTCGTCCTAAAAGGAATTCTCCATGAGCCAGCCCGGATTTTTTGACCTCGATAACCGTTATGAATCTATCAGTAAGCTGGGTGATCCGCTGGAAGTTCTGGATCAGGCGATTCCGTGGGAAACATTTCGTCCTGTGCTGAGTAAAGCCCTGCGTAAATTCAAAAAAAGCAACGCTGGTTGTAAACCCTACGACAGTGTTTTCATGTTCAAGGTCCTTGTATTGCAAAGCCTCAATAATTTAAGCGATGATAAAACAGAATTTATGATCAAAGATCGTTTATCGTTCATGCGTTTTCTGGGTCTTGATTTCGAAGACAAGGTGCCAGATGCGAAAACCTTATGGTTGTTCCGAGATACACTCACAAACAAAAATGCGATCGATAAACTGTTCCGCAGGTTCAATCGTTATCTTGACCGTGCAGGTTTGTTTGCGCGTCAGGGCCAGCTCATTGATGCCAGTATTGTTCCTGCCCCTGTACAGCGCAACACTCGCGAAGAAAACACCAACATCAAGCAAGGCGAAGTGCCAGAGGAGTGGCAAAAGCAGCCGCACAAACTTCAACAGAAAGATACCGATGCACGTTGGGTGAAGAAAAACGGACGTAGCCATTATGGTTACAAGAATCACGTCAATGCCGACCGTAAACACAAACTCATTCGCACCTATGTTGTCACGGACGCTTCGGTGCACGACAGTCGGGCCTTTGATAGCCTGCTCGATTCGAGTAACACAGGCAAACAGGTCTTTGCTGACAGTGCTTATCGTTCCAAAGCAATCAACAGCACTTTAAAAGAACAAGGTCTGAAAAACGAGATTCATCACAAAGGCTATCGAGGAATGCCGTTAACCGAAGCCAAGCAACGGGTCAATCACAAGCGATCAAAAGTCCGAGCCACGGTAGAACATATTTTTGGGTTTCAGCAAAACTCGCTAGGTGGAAAATTTATAAGGACGATTGGAATCTTAAGAGCACGGACAAAGATCGGCCTGATGAACTTGGCCTACAACATGAAACGCTACGTTTTCCTGACAAAGAATAAACCGATCAATGCCACAGAGTAAACAGTGGTAAGGGGTCAGAAACCTGTGTTCCCAACAGAAAAACGGGAACAATAATAGTTCAAATCATACAGAACTATTACGCTATCAATGTGAAGGCACAGGATAAAACAAAGAAAGCCTCGAATTGGGTCTCACATCATCATTTTTAGAGGTGCCCTTAATAAATACATCACTATCATGCGTGGGA
>Ga0233439_10001461_pt1 | contig 30156 bp, 25 predicted proteins | sample SI_123_September_6_FD_182713 | JGI IMG/M metagenome (GOLD analysis project Ga0233439, IMG submission 182713) | Seawater microbial communities from Saanich Inlet, British Columbia, Canada - SI_123_September2016_100_MG | ecosystem: Environmental > Aquatic > Marine > Inlet | place: Canada: British... | reverse complement strand
CGGGATAATCGTCGTGCCGGGGCGGTTTCATATTGACCCGATCCGGATGCACCCAAATGCGCTCAGTCCCATACACCTCGCTATAGATCTGATGAATCGGCGGGTGCTGATAGACATTCCACATCGCCTGGTGCTGATACATCTCGACCATGCCGGCACCGGGTTTATGCGGCGGGCGATACCACTCATCTGGTTTCTCCGGGTCCATTTCCAGAAAAGAAAAGATGGCATCAACTACCGCATCACAAAGATCAACCGGTATCGCATCTTCAATAATCATATAGCCGCACTCGTCAAAATGCTCGCGGTGCGCTTCTGTCAATATGCCCATCCCAGTCTCCCCGTGTTCGTCTATATTCGCAAAAATAGAGCCGTCACCAGCGTAAATCGACCCTATTTGCAATGATCAATACGCAAATAGGGTCGACTATAAATACTACGGCCTTAGAAGCCTTCCGACACCCCACCCCTTGCACATCTCTCAATTACCCCACCCCACTTACCCAGATGTTCGCCTGGCGGCGCGGTCATCCCCGCAGCCCACCTCCACACCCCACACGCATCCTAAAAATGCTTCCTATCCAATATCATCCGGCACATAATGACCATTCGCGCGTTGCCAAGCCGCCGCTTCCGTATAACGACGCTCCGGCAAAGGATAACAATCATCCAAGTGCCCGCCCTCAGACAGGTAGTGTCGGGCAGCCGGCTCCCACCAGTGCTTGTTGCAATTTTCGAGCACCTCTTCGATCTTGTCCGCCGGAAAAAAACACACGCCGTCGTCATCGGCGCGAATCCAGTCACCGGGCATCACGGTATTGCCGGCGATCGAGATGCGCCCATTTACCGCCAAAGGCGCGATATCGTGCTGCGCGTCGTAATCGGTCGTAGTCTTCGAGTCCTGGGTCCAGATCGGAAAATCCTGCGTCGCGGCTTCGGCGTAGTCGCGGATCACGCCGTGCACGACGAGACCGGCGGCCTTGCGGTTTTCTTGCAATGCTAGCAACATATTGCCGCCCAATACACCGCTGCGCGTATTGCCATCGGCTTGCACGACGAGCACATACCCTTCTTGCGTAATATTCACCGCAATCCGGTGATTTTGGTCACCGATCTTCGCGTATTCGCCCGTGGGCATCAGGTCGGGGCGTTGCGGTGCGTATTGCAGGGTGACCGCCGGTCCCAACACATCGTGGCCCTTGCCGCGGAATAGCGGGCCGACGCCACTGAAAAACGTGCTCGGCGTGCCGACGATATTTCTTGCAACGACAGAGACCGTGGCGGCGGAATATTTAATCAATTCCGGGACCAGGCTCATATCCGGCTTCGGGAATTCCCAGACGTCTTCGTGGGCCATGCGAAATATGGGGGGAATGGCTTTCTTGCTCATTTATTCCAGCTTTCTTTTTAAGTAAATTAAAGACGCCGCTAACTCTATTCTTATTTGTGAATATGGTCAAGCCGCCGCCCCCTATGATATAATGCGCTTACATTGCGGCGTGCGGACAATGCTTTCACCCGCACAGGTCATCAAAACGTGCCGGTGTTGGTCCGTCATGATTAGCAAGACATTAGGACGGTCTGTCGGCCTAGATATTTTCCTTGCGAAAGTCCAGTGTATATTCGGCGCTATACCGTTGCTTGATCGGCATATGATTCCCCTATAAGTTCGTCTTGCAAGAAATCAATCGTCGCATACTCCCGCACGAAAATACCTGATATACTCAAGTTCGATGGTTAACAAATCCAAATAGGGAATAGCATGCAAAATATACGCGTCGCCTGTGTCAGTATGAATGGTTTTTTTAGGTGAGCCTGATAAAGCCTTAAGCAATATTGCAGCCTTCAGCCGCCAAGCCACGGCACAGGGCATTGAGCTGATTCTGTTCCCGGAACGGGTCGTGCATGGGCACAATACGCCCAACACGCCCGAAATCCGAACGACATGCGCGCAGACACCTGCACAAGCTGCTGACCCGCTACACCATCCGGGCGTGGGAGAATTACTCTTTTATCCTAGTTACAGACCAAGTGGGCAAAGCCGGAGTCGTCGACAGCTTGCCGGTCGACCACATGAACCAACCCTATCATCCCGGCGGCGCGATGATCACCGCACCGGATGCCGAAATCCTTGCTCATACGCAAATCGACAAGATTCAGGACGAGATGATCGTGCAGGACCTACATGCGGCGGATATCGACAAGATGAGAAGCCACGAAAATTACCAATTGAAAACACGGCAAAAGCAACTTTTTACAGACCTGTTATAAAGTTTTAGCCCCATTCTCGTATGCCAAAACTCGGCACCCACAGCTCCAGGTGTACATTGGCTACGTGCTTACCAGCGAGGCATCGTTCCGTTCCTGCCGGGCCGCACGCACGCCTTTGTTTAATGCTGAATGAAATGATCAAAGGGTTCATCCTGCCCAGTGGGAAGTTTGAGATGCGGCGGGACCTCTTCATCGCGGCGAATAACGCTATTATCCTGGATGAAGGCCAAGATTTCCTGTGAGAGCACGTCATCGCCCAATGTCGTATAGTGGCAGTGGTCATGTAAGAGGCGCTGCGGCTGTTCTATTTTACGTAATATAGAGAGCAGGTCCAGAACCGGGATGTCCAGGCTTCGGGCTATCGCCGCAACCTTCCGTTGCGGGTAATCCTCGGTAAACTCGGCATAGATTTGCAAATCGACGGGAAAAATGAGGATTAGGGGCTGAAAATCGTGTTGCTCGGCGAGGTCCCGGAAGCGATGGAAGAGCGGGGCCATATAGTCCCAGTGTTGATCGCTAAAGCTGCCTCCCCAATCGTGCAGTTGTTCCAGCACTTCGTGGTAGAAGGCCGAGCGGTCTTGCAAGGGATTTCCTTCGCGGGGCTGCACGCGTTGTGCGATCTCATCGGCGAAGGCTTGCATTTCCCCGTCTCTAAAGCGCCTGATATCCATTTCGACGCTGAAGATATTGAAGCTCTTGCTCAATAACCACGCCAGGTAACTGCGGTCTAACCAACCTGGGAGCCGTCCGACCTGAAATCCATAGGACTCGCGAAGGTCGTTGAGATAGAATGCGAGCACCACAATATCGGGCTGAGTGCTAATCCCCGTCTCCTCTAAGATCGCTAGTTCGTCGCTCATGCTAATGCCCCCCTTCGACGCATTGATCGTTTCGAGGGGAAGGGGGGTTCCCCAAGAACGCGTTTCGACCTGGCGCACCCAGGTCTCAGCTTCCTGGGCGTAATCTTCGAAGGTAATGGAATCACCCAAAAACAACACCCTGGTAAGCGTCTTCTCTTGCAATTCCCGATTGCGATAACCCAATGAGTTGGTCTCGATGTCGATATCGCGTTTCGTCAGGCGTTCATTGAGGATTTTGACCCGCATATTCGCACGCAACCTCGTACCGGCGGGGGTGAAGATCGTCAAGTTGTCCGGTGCTATCTTGACCAGTGTCTCGCCGGTATTGGTATCGACGGAGACGAGTCGAGGTGGGACGGTCAGCACCAGGCGCGCGACCCCCTCCGCCATCAATAGCGCGATTGTGATTGCAGCGAAAAGGAGTAACAGGTTCTTCATCGTAAAAGCACCGGCAGGCCAAAGTGTGAGTCAAATGGATTACTGAGCAATACAAAATGCAAGAGATTGTGGATCTTTCCAAGGCGTCAAGTCAAATTACGTCGAATAGGCCCCACTCGGATCAAGGCTAAATGTTGCCGTCCGCATCCGACCGCTCTATCTTGAATTCCATGACACATATGGCTTAAAAACCATTATGCCGACAACGACATCACAGGAAACCCACCATGTCTAAACCCAATCTGCTCTTTATCATGGACGACCAACACCGCCACGACTATCTCGGCTCGGCCGGCGCTTACTTTCTGCAAACCCCCAACCTCGACCGCCTCGCCGCGCGCGGCGTGCGCTTCTCGCAATGCACTACCAACGCCCCGGTCTGCGCCCCCGCGCGTATCGGCCTGGCCTCCGGCATGCAACCAGGCCGCCTAGGCTGCTTGGGCAACGCCGGCATATTACCGCCCGATACCACCACCTACTACCAGCGCCTTCGCGACGCGGGTTATCGCGTCGGTTGCGTCGGCAAACTCGACCTGCGCAAGACCGATGGCTACAACGGTCGCTACGGCGACCGGCCCTGCACCTATAGCTGGGGCTTCACGCACCCAGAAGAATGCGAGGGCAAGATGCACGCCGGCTTTTCCGCCACACCAGTCGGCCCGTATACGCACTATCTCGCGGAGAAGGGGCAGTTGCAACGCTTTCACGAGGATTATATGCGGCGCAGCGCTGACAGCTGGGTCGCCGACTGCCGCGACTCACCGCTGGCCAGCGAAGACTTCGAAGACAGCTATATCGGCCGCCGCGCCGCCGAGTGGATCGAAAACGCGCCCGACGACTTTCCCTGGCACTACTTCGTGAGCTTCGTCGGGCCGCATGATCCTTATGACCCGCCCGCCGAATATGGCGAGCGTTACCGCGACGCATCAGTCCCGCCCGCCGTCTTCGACGCACTCGAAGGCAAACCCGAGTGGGTCAAACGACGCGTTGAGGACTTGCCCCCCGAAAAGGTGGCAGAAACTCGCCGCCAATATTGCGCCGCCACCGAATTGATCGACGACCAGGTCGGCCTGATTTTGTCCGCGCTCGAAAAACGCGGCCAGCTCGACAACACTTATATCGTCTTCGCCTCCGACCACGGCGAATTGCTCGGCGACCACGGGCTCTATACCAAGAGCGCCGCCTACGAGGCCAGCCTGCGGGTGCCGCTGATCATCGCCGGCCCCGACATCAAAGGCGGCCGAGTCTCCGACGCACTCTGTGAACTGATTGACCTCAACGCCACCTTGTGCGAATTCGCCGGACTCGGACCGCAAGCGGGCATAGACGCACGCTCACTCGCACCCGTGCTCAAAGAAGAAACCGACACCCACCGCGAAGAAACCGTCGCCGCCCTGCAAAACTTCCGCTGCATCCGCACTGCGACACATAAATATATTAAAAACTACAACGACGTCGACGAACTCTACGACCTGTCACAAGACCCTGACGAATTACACAATATTGCCGATACATCACCCGAACTTATCGCCAATTTATCGCGCCGTTTGCGCCAACGCCTGGGTTAGAAGCTTGCCCTACGGATTACTCGCCGACCTACTGGTGCTATTCCATGCCGCCTTTATCCTCTTTGCCGTGGCCGGTGGCCTGCTCAGCCTGCGCTGGCCCCGCGCCGCACTCGTACACCTGCCCGCCGTAACATGGTCGGCCGTCGTCGAACTGGCCGGTTGGTATTGCCCGCTAACGCCGTGGGAAAACGAGCTGCGTTGGCACGCCGGCGCGGCAGGTTACGAAGGCGATTTCATCGGACATTACCTGTTGCCGCTGATCTATCCTTCGGGCCTAACGCGCACCGTGCAAATTTCGATGGGCTTGGGCGTGCTCGCTCTTAATTTGCTGGCCTACGGCTATGTCTGGAGAAGGCGACGAAGAATATGATCGCATTCGGTTTGTTATGCCTATTGGCCTTAAGCGGCTGCGGTGAGGACGAAGCAGGCGACATGCTCGACGACTATCTTTCCCGCGTCAATAATGCTACCGGCACCCCCGTCGTCGAAGAAGGCGCCTTTGCCTCCGCGCTAAAATCCTACCCCCGCCACCGCGATCTTCTATTGCAACAAGAAGACCTGCGCATCGGCCTGCTCGACCTGGTCTCGTTGGAAAAGTGTGGGCTGGCCGAATTGGTCGCCGCGCGCAATAGCGGTCTTGGCAAAGTCTTGGCCGCAAGCCAGCGATTGCTCTACGAACATCGTTTTTTGGCGCTGGCACGAACTTGTCAAGATACCCTGGAAACCGACGAGAACGCAGACGATAAATTAACTGCGCTACTCGCAGAAGCCATCAACGCCAAAGAACGGGATATCGCCCGTGCCTTTTGGAACGCCACGTTCGCCGGCCCCGAATTCGCCGAGCAATTTTCGCTGGCAAGCAAACCACTGCCGATTGCCGGTAGTGAAGGCCCAGCGATCGAGGAAGCCCTGCGTTATTTCATCGACCTGCAGCCGCACCTGGGCGATAGTGCCTTCACTATCGACAGCGAGACGCTCGAAGGCCATTATTACACCTTGCAAAAACGCCGTTACGGCGGCCAACTTATGCATTCGGTGGAATACCTGACCCACTATCTCAACGCGGCGGCGGCCGCCGTCGAAAAACGCCTAGCGAAAAAGACCGTCTGTTTTAACGGCCGCCCGACACCAGCCGCCCGTACCATGCACACTATATTTAGGAAATTTTACGCCGGCCGTATCCAGCCCTACCTGAGCCGCGTCCATCGTCAGGGTCGTAGCTACTTGGCCTTAATGAACCGCTTGGCGCAGCAAGACGAGGCGCCCGAGGCCTTTCTCGTCTATCGCACGACGCAATTGCGGCTGAAGAATCCGCAAGGCCCCTGGGCACTCTTCGAACAAGCGATCCAACACCACGCGCAAACGTGGCAGCGCCTCTTCGAGCAATGTGGTCTCAGCGCTGCTGGGCCATCGCCCGCGCGATAGCCGCTACCTGCGGATGCTGCGGACCGAGTGCGCGTGCGCGAGCGAAGGCCGCCCGCGCTTGGGCGAGTTGCCCGTTGCGGCCATAAGCTATCGTGAGTTTGAGCAAGGTATCGACTCCGGGGGCCAAAACCGCCGCGCGCTCCAAGACCGCAATGCATTCTTGCAAACGACCCAATTCCAACAAAACCACGCCCAGATTGAAGAGAATAATCACATCGTCGGGTTCGAGCTCGGCCGCTTTGATATAGTATTCTGCCGATCGATTATAGTCCTTGTGATCAGCGAACATCAACCCCAGATGGAAATACGGATCAGCCGAGCTAAGGATCATCTTGGCCGCGCGCAGCCAGGCCTTTTCAGCGCCCTCACTGTCGCCCAACGCCGCCAACGACTGACCGGTGCCTATAAACATCTGATATAAATATTTGACCGTGAAGTATTCGTTGAGTGGATAAGGAGTATCGACAAATGCCTTATAGGCGGCCACCGCTTCGCCCCAACGCTCCTCCTTTACGGCCTTGTTACCTGCCAGAAGCAAACTATAGGCGCTGAAGAACGACCGGGCGGTGGCCGTTTTCTCCTGGCCATACCACGGCAAGCGACCGATGTGGATATCCGGACCAGAGCGCTCGATCAGAGCGAAATCGCCGATGGGCACAAAATGCCAATCCACCTGATCAAAGGCCGCATCTGTTGCCCCCCCAGTATTGAACCCGACCAACCATTCAACCTGGCCTTCTACCTGGGCCCAATCCAGCGAATCCAGGTGGGTCATCTGCGCCAAAGGATGGCGATAAAGACAAACTAAGAATTCCCCGTTCGGCTCCCCCTGACCCACCCCTTGCAGGTAGTTGTCCAAGGTCCAATCTACGGATAAGCTCGGCAATTCCGGCCCCTCCGCCAGCAGCCGAAACGAATCCTCCATTTGCTCGATCCCGTAACTGTTGATGAAGGGCTGCATGCGAACCATGATCTGATCGGACCGGAGCATCGGGATTCGTCCACCCCTATTAGGTACCTGCAGATAGCGTTGCCCCTGTGGCACGCGCGCCTCCAACCACTCCTGCGCCTGCGCCCGCGTGTCCTCGCCACCGAGCAAAGACCGCTGCCGCGCAGTAGAATAGAGCGGTTCGGCCAATACCAAGAACAAATAAACAGCCAACAAGCCGCGACGGGATGTAAACACGACCCCGGAACGGGCCAACAATATCGCCAGCAACGGGGCCAGTGGTTGCGCATAGCGCATAAAAACCGAGCTGGCCAATAATAATAATAATACAAAGACCACCGCCCCTACCACCACGACCCATTCCTCCCGCCGCCGACCAACCGTTGGCCACAGCAACGAAACAGCCAATACCGGCAAACCCGCCCAACCTAAGCCATAGCGAAAATTGTGGCGCAACCAGTACCACCAGGCTGGGTCATCGCCGGCATGGCTCGTGCTCAGCAAATGTTCTCCGGCCATCGCCGCAAATGATTCCCGGAACGCAGACCAATCGAGTAAGACATAGGGACTAGCCACGACAAAGCTCAACCCGGCGGCGATCACCGGTGCCGCAAGCACCACAAGCGAAGACCGCGTCGCAATCTCGCGCCAGGGACGGCTGAGCAAACAGGCTACCAGCACCGGCACCAACGCCAACCCTGCCGGATATTTGCTGGCCGCCGCCAACCCGGCGCAAACGCCGGCCAACACTATGTCGCTCCGTCGCCGCTCTTGCACGATCTTGACGCCATAGAGCACTGCTAAGGCCGTAAACAAACCAGCCGCCACATCGGTTATCGCCAGATGGGCAAAGCGCGCATGCAGTGGCATAACCGCTAACACCACACCCGCCAGATAGCCCCCTGTCCTGCCGTAGAGCCGTCGACCGACCACCATGCACACCGCAACCGTCGCCGCCGACACCAGCGTATTGGCCGTACGGGCTATGGCGAGCAGATCGATGGGATCGACAAAATAGCGGTAGGCGACAAAGTATTCTAGTGATTGCGTGCTAAAGAACAGGAAATACACATAATACAGCGCCGAAGCTATATAGAGCGTGAATGTCGGATAATTAAAAAAATGTGGATTGAAGTCGCCGCTCCAAAAACCCAGGGGGTAAAGCACCAAGGCGCGCTCGTCAACATGGGACCATTCCGGCGAGGGAAAAGGCCAGCGCAACGCCAAGGCGAGCAGGAGGATCGCCCAACCCAAACCGTCTTTTAGCGGTGATCTATAGCGTATATTATGCAATGATTATTAATTATAAATAGGGTTACCCGAGGTGAAACTTCCGACATTGTATTCACCCGAATACACCGCATTAATTTCCCACAAATATATGGACGCATTAAAGGTACATCCAGTCAACTTTTTCTTGCTCAATTGTCGCCATAACTCCCTTGCGATATATTCTTCGCCGGACCCACTCATCGCCCAAGGGCGATGCTCCAGACAGCGAAAGGAAAACTATGTCCTATAAATTCGTCTTCCTCCCCCCTTCGGGCGAGCGCACCCGCTACCTGGCCGAGGCTATGACAACAGCCGTCCCCGATCTCGAAATCGTCCACTGCGAAAACCGCGAAGAAGCCCTGAGTGCCTTGAGCGACGCCCGGGCCTGCTTCGGCACCTTGGACTCCGAACTCTTGGCGGCCGCCTCCCAACTCGAATGGCTTGCCGCACCGGCGGCCGGACCGGCCAAAGGTTTTTATTTTCCCGAGTTGATCGCCAGCAATATCGTTGCGACCAACTTCCGCGGCATTTTCAACGACCATATTTCCGCGCACATCATGGCCTTCGTATTGGCATTTTCGCGCGGCATGCACATGTATTTCCGCGACCAATTCGAGGGCCATTGGCGTCCGGGTGGCGAATCGAGCCCGGCGACCTACCTGCCCGAGTCGACCGCATTGATCATCGGCGTCGGCGGCATCGGCGCCGAGACGGCCCGCCAGTGCAAAAACTGGGGTATGAAAACCGTCGGCATTGACCCCCGGATCAAGGAGACCCCCACCGGCGTCGACGAGTTACACCACCCCGACGCGCTCGATAAGATCCTGCCACAAGCCGACTTCGTCATCCTCACCGCACCGCAGACGCCCAATACCGAAGGCCTCTTCACCTGCGCTAAATTCGAGCAAATGCAGGACAGCGCCTATTTCATCAATATCGGCCGTGGATCAAACGTCAGCTTGGCCGACCTAGACCAGGCCCTGCGCGAAGGCCAGATCGCCGGCGCAGCGCTCGACGTCTTCGAAACCGAGCCGCTGCCCGAGGGCCATCCGCTGTGGACGGCACCCAACTTCCTGATGACCCCGCATATCGCGGCGGCCGGCCCCTATCTCGAAGACCGCCGACGCGAACTACTCGTCGAAAACTGCCAACGCCTGGCTAAAGGCGAGGCATTGCTCAATGTCGTCGACAAGGAGAATTGGTTCTAGATCGATTTAGGCTTAAAAAGCATTCGCAATATAAAAGCGCAGCGGCAAGGAAAGATATCTTGCCGCTGCGCTTTTATGGTATAAGCAAAATATATAGACTATCGCGTATCGAGCCCGGCAAAAGTCGGATCAATAAAATAGCGGAAGTCGCTTCGAATCGTCTCTTAGTTTATATCCACTCCGCCGGGGACAAAGAACGCGGTCATCTCGCCGAGCCCCGAGCATGTGAAAGGCAGAAAACACAAGGTCGCGGATACGGCCCTCGTCAAATGACTCTGCAAAAGCTGCAATAGCCGGTACTCTACGGCAAGCGCATCCGCCCGCGGCCCTGTTCTTTCATAGCGGATGGACACCATCCGCCGACGTTGGCCGTCCGGCTCGGTGACCTCCCGTTATGCGAAACCACCCAAAAAGGGGAAGCCGTCTCCGACTTCCCCCATCATGCGATAACACCAAACACTCAGCGCAACCACTCATCCCGGTGCGCTGCGACAAAAGCGTCGTCGTTGAGGTGCGGATAAGCGGCGTAGACCCGATCTATCTCCGCGGCCTGTCCGGGCGATAAACACTCCGCCTCGTTCAAACACCAGATTCCCTGCAACAACCCCTGTCGCCGCAAGATCTCGTGAATCCCCGCGATACAGCCCTCAAAACCATTGGCTGCGTCAAAAAGGGCGGCATTGGCATCGGTCACTTCGATCGCCCGCTGCAACATCTCCCGCGGAATCTCGCCGGCCGCCGCGTTGATCTGCCGACATTCCTCAAGTAATTCCACCGCCGGCTTCGTCCACGCCGCCCAATGCCCCAACAACCCGCCCACAAAACGCAGTTCCACCGTTTCTCCGCCGCGCGAAAATACATGCGGCGTCAATAAATCGAGCACGATATTGTCGTCGTTGCCAGTATAAAGCGCGATCTCGCCAGCGCGTCCCGAGCGAGCCACCGCGCGCAAGACATCAATCGTCTGATAGCGGTTGAAAGGCGCGATCTTGATCGCCACCACATTCTCGATCTCGACGAAACGTCGCCAAAAGGCATAGCCCAATACCCGCCCGCCGACCGCCGGTTGCAGATAAAACCCCACCACCGGCATCACCTCAGCCACTTGCCTGCAATGCTCGATCAACGCGTTGTCATCGACCTCTTTGAGCGCAGCCAAACTCAGCAACACCGCGTGATACCCCAACTCCTTCGCCAACGCGGCTTCAGCCACCGCCTGCACCGTTGGCCCTACGGCCCCGGCAATACGCACGCAGTCGGGCTGTGCCTCGTTTTGCATGATCTCCGAGGCCAATTCCAACACCGGCCGGAACAAGCCCACACTCTCGTCGCGGATCTCGAATTGCGTGGTGTGCACACCGACGGCCAACCCGCCCGCGCCGGCCGCCAAATAATAACGGCTCAACGCGCACTGCCGGCGTTCGTCGAGCTTGCGGTTTTTGTCGAGGGCGAGCGGGTGCGCCGGAATAACCAACCCCCGCGTTAACGCGCCACGCCAGTCGCTCAAGACGACGTTTCCGGTAGGCTACCGGCGATCAGCAAAAAGGCTTCGGCTTTGACCTCTTCGTCGATCTTCCACTCTTTGACCTCGCCGCCGAACTTCTTGATCACCTTTTCGCTCAACCGGTGAAAGGGCGGGCGCCCCGGATCGGCGATAATGACCTGCCCGACACCCACCTTCATCGCCTTCTTGATCAGCTTGTAGACCGGTTCGACCATTTCGTCCCAAAAGCAGATGTCGGCGCCAATAATCAGACTTGTGCCTTTGAGGTCTTTCTTTTTAACCTTCTCGAACTTGCAGCGCCAGGTCTCCATTTCGACCTCGTTGACCTCGGCGTGCAGCTCCAGGTAGGGAAATACAGCCGAATCCGCATCCATCCCCCGCACCTCGGCACCGTAATTTTTGGCACAATACATCCCGGCCAAGCCCCAACCGCAGCCGATTTCTAATACCCGCGACTCCGACGGCAAACCCTGTTGCGACAAAAAATCCATCACGCACCAACTCGAGTTCCAAAACTTGTTGCCGTGGATGAAAGGCGTGAAGTTCTTCTTGAGCTCGCGCACCCTCGAATCGCTTGCCTTGAGTACCGTGATACCGTACGCCTGGCGCGTAGTTTCTTTTTCCTTTTTCTTTTTCTTAGCCATATCGCTCTGCTGTATAGAGGTAATATTCACGATTAAAACCCTGCTAAATTAAGGAATCCCCCCATGGACGCAAACAAGGACACGGTGCGCATCGGCATCTACGGCACCGGCCGATTCGCCAACCAGACCCACCTGCCGAACCTAAGCCGATTGCCGCACGTCGAACTCGTCGCCGCCAGTGACCCCAACCCGGCGGCCCTCGCCGATGCGGCCGCCGCCTACTCGATCCCGTTGACCTACCAAGACCCCCACCAAATGCTGGCAGAAGCGGAACTCGACGCGCTCTACTCGATCGTCCCGGCTTTCGCCCGCACCGATGTCGAGGCCGCCGCCGCCGCGAGCGGCATCCACCTCTTCAGCGAAAAGCCGCAGTCGACGCGGATGGAGGTCGCCCGGCGCATCGCCGACGCCGTCGACGAGGGCGGCGTGCTGTCGACCGTGTGCTTCCGCGAACGCTACCGCCCACTCTTCCAGGAAGCCCGACGTCTGCTCGCCGACAAGACCGTCACCCATGTCCGCTTTCAGAATATCGGCGGCTTGGCACCTCTCCAAGCGGACGTAGCCGACCCGCAAAACTGGCATTACCAGATGGACAAGGCCGGCGGCCACGCTTTCGACTGGGGAGTACACGCGGTGGACTACACGCGTTATATGACCGGTCTTAACTTCGTCAAGGCACAAGCCTTCTACCATCACCCGCCGGCCTACAACAAACCACTTTCGTGCTCTTTCAACTTCCTATTGGAAAACGGGGCGCCGATGAGCTCGACCTTCCTCGCCACAACGCCGACTGCACCTGGGGACGAACCGCGCTTCACCATATTTTATGAGGGAGGGTATCTGGCGCTGTGGATGTACGAGCGCATCGAAGTCAACGGGGAGATCGTCTACGAACCCGAAGAATTCGACCCGTGGTTCGCTCAGGATCAAGCCTTCACCGAGGCCGTGCGCACCGGTGACAGCACACTAATCCTCAACGACTATTCCGATGGTCTCTATTCGTTGGGCCCGGTATTGGCTGGATGGGAATCGGCGCGCAGGGCGGGTGAACTAATCGACGTGGCGGAATTCATGCGGCGCTGAACAAGGTCAACGATTGAGACCGCCATTCGCTTAATCGGCGTCCGTCGCCAGTGATTTGTCGCCGGAAAGCTCTATGAGCAAGGGCTCGAGTTTAGCTAGCTCTTTGCTGAGTGTGCCAAAAGAGGTGCTGGCTTCGCCGATATTGTTGGTGCGGCCCATGACTTCCAGATCTAGGGCCAAAGCCCCGGCCGTGAAAAAACCCAGGGTGCCCAAAGGGCCTTTGAGAATATGGGCCGTGCGGGCTATTCCCTCATTGTCGTTTTGCTCGATAGCTGTCTTTACCCCATCCAGGTAGCCCGGCAGGTCTTGCTGGAAAACTACCACCAACTCGCTTAGCAGGGCCTCGTCGCCGCCGCAGCGATCGAGTACAGCCGCTCGGTCGAAGGTGGGCGAGGGAGGTACTGGCGCGACGGTGGGTTGATCCCGTGCGGATGGAGATTGCGCGGCCGCGAGGGCTCGGTCGAGCGCTTGCGATTTGATGGGTTTGGAGACGTAATCGTCCATCCCAGCTGCGATACAGTCTTCGCGGTCACCCTCCATCGCGTGCGCTGTCAGGCCGATCACGTGCACGCGCCGCCCGCTACCCTCTTCCCGTTGCCGCAAGATGCGAGTGGTTTCGAGGCCGTCTTTGACCGGCATCTGCACATCCATAAGCACCGCGTCGAAGAGGTTGCCCTCCATCAGGTCCAAGGCCTCTTGGCCATTGTTGGCGAGGATGACGCTATGGCCCCATTTTTTCAGTAGGCCGGTGGCGAGCTTTTGGTTGAATGCATTGTCCTCAGCAATCAGGATGTGCAGGCTCTTGCCGATCGTGCTGCCTTCAGCCGCCAACAAGTCTTCGGGCGATTTGGCCGGTATGGCAGAGTGGCTCTGATGCAGAAACTGGGCGGTGAAGGCGAAGGTGCTGCCCGAACCTTCCACGCTTTTGACCCAGATTTCGCCGCCCATTAGCGCAGCGAGCTCGGCACTGATCGACAGACCCAATCCCGTTCCGCCGTAGCGGCGGGTGATCGAGGCGTCGACTTGGGTAAAGGAGTCGAAGATCTGCTCGAGTTTCTCGGTGGCAATACCGATGCCGGTATCGCGAATTTCAAATCGCAGGGTGGTCCGGTCCGTGCCCTGGTCGTGGCAGTGAACGCCGACGGTTATTTCGCCCTTTTCGGTGAACTTGACGGCGTTGGAGAGCAGGTTGACCAACAGTTGCCTGAGTCGCAACGGATCGCCTACCAGCGCATTGACAACGTCCTCGTCGATATGAGAGATCAGCTCGAGGTTTTTCTCCCGCGCGCGAAAGGCCAGGGTTTTGACACAGCCCTCAACGGTGTCGCACAGGTCGAAGGCTGTGTTGTCGAGGCTGAGTTCTCCGGCTTCTATTTTGGAGAGGTCGAGGATATCGTCAATCAAATGCAGCAGCGAGTAGGCCGAGGTTTTGACGATCTCGAGGTATTCGCTTTGTTCGTCGTCGAGGCCCGTGTCGAGAGTGAGTTCGGTCATGCCGATGACAGCGTTCATCGGGGTGCGGATCTCGTGGCTCATATTGGCTAGGAAGGCACTCTTAGCACGACTGGCACTCTCGGCCGCGTCGCGGGCCTGGATCAATTCCTCCTCTTTGCGCTTGCGATCTATCGACATCGCTACCGAGTTACTGATAACTTCCAGCGCGCTCAGCGTCTCGAGTTCGAGCGGCGCCCTGCCGAACATCGCGATCACCCCTTGCAGCCGCCCATCGACGATCAGTGGGCAGCCGGCAAATGAGACCATCCCCTCGCGCTTGGCCCATTCGGGATCGCTGAGACGCGGGTCCTCCAACACATTATTGCTGGTGTGCGGTTTACGCTCCGAGGCGATTAAGCCGATTTTATATTCGCCGATCGGAACCCGGGCATGGCCGCCGTCAAGATGAGTGTAGAGTCCGGCGCTAGCCTGTAACACCAGTTCGTCACACTCCTCGTCGACGGTCCAGATGCGCGAAAAAGCGGCGTCGAGCTGTCGAACGATCGCCTCAGTGACGGCTTGCAGCATCTCGCGTAGACTTTCGCCCGTAGTCAGCGCGATACCGATTTCCGCGTTGAGCAGTGCCAACCGGTTTTGGCGCCTTTTATCGGTGATATCGCGGCCGTAGAGGTTAGTATAACCGGCTTCGGCGATCGGGGCGCAGATCAAGGACATGATCCGTTCGCCGCAGATGACCTCAAACTCGGTGTTGGTATTGTGCGAGTAGACGTCGATAAAGGCCCGCGCCCAAGACTCGGGCAATACATGCCCCACTTCGCCGTTCCAGACATCGAGCACGATTTGACCGGGTAGATTGGAATAGAGCACCATGCCGTCGCAGCCAACCCGAAGGATGGGGCTCGGGTTCTCGTCGGGAAACTTGGCCAAATTGCGGATCTGCTCTTCGCTGCGCCGCCGCTCGGTTATATCGTGCAAATAAGCGGTGAAAATCGGCTGCTTGTCGTACACCAGCGCCGTCAGCCCCATTTCTACGGGGAATTCGCGACCGTCAGCCCGCCTCATCTCAAGTTCGACGCGCCGATCGAGCAAATCCCATGCGCCCATCTCCAGATAGCGCTTCAACTCCTCCGCAAACCCTGCGCCGCGGGCGACGGACATAATCTTGTCGCTGAGCACTTCGCCGACGACCTCCCCGCGGTCGTAGCCGAAGGTCTCTTCGGCGGCCCTGTTAAATTCGAGTATCTTGCCCTCGTGGTCCATAACGATAATACAGTCTATCGCCGTTTCCATAATTGCTCCTTTTAGTGCATCTCGGCCGCGCACCCCCCGTTCAGATTCTTCTAGTGCGTCTATACCTTCATTTACAGTCTGACCCGATCTGCCCATTCCCAGCAAAAAAGGCTCACCCCGAACTCAACCCCCGGATCACCCGTTCAGAAGCTGTGCATCCATTGCTAACGTACTACCGCCGTTCAAACCAACTCATCCATATTAAGAACACCTCAAACACCGCCATCGGCAAGTTACTGCCTTGGATCTTCCGTGGTTTTCCACCCTGCGGAAAACCGCCCGCACCCGGGACGATCGTCACCGCCTTCCTGCAAAACGTAGCCTAAAAAAAGGGCTATGCCGTATAATGTAAAGCGTTTAATCGGTAAGATTCTTAACGGCGACGTTGATGCTGTTTTTGGCCCGTGCTAAGCCAGATTCCAAGCAGGTAAAACCGGCTTGCAGCAGGAAGACCAAACTCGATGCAACCACAACCCACAACATATCAGCCATCGATCGAACAATGCGCTCGGCCTCCTATGAGGTCTGGCACAAGCATCCGCTTATAGCGAACTTCTTAAAAGCCATAAAGAGTAGAATAAATTATGGGGAGTTCCACACCACTTTGCACAAGGTTATACAAGCATATGAGTGCTAAACCCGGTGGCCTGGCGGCGCGCATCACCCGCAGGTGGCGAGCCGATGGCGGTTATCGGGAGTTCCTCGCGATCGCCCTCCCTCTCATCCTCAGCACCGCCAGTTGGAGCATCCAACACTTTGTCGACCGGATATTCCTCTCCTGGCATTCAACCGCGGCGCTGGCCGCGGCGCTGCCGGCGGGCGTGGCCAATTTCACCTTCATCAGTCTCTTCATGGGCACCGCCCAGTACGTCAACACCTTCGTCGCCCAGTATAGCGGCGCCGATCGGCTCGAACGAGTGGGACCGGCGGTCTGGCAGGGGGTATACCTGGCCCTACTGAGCGGTCTGTTAGCCTTGATCCCCGCCTTTTTTTCCGGCGCGCTCTTCGAATTTGTCGGCCATGCCCCAGCCATCCGCGCGGAGGAAATCGAGTATTTCCGCATTCTTTGTTACGGCACCGGCCCACAAGTCGCCGCCACCGCCTTCTCGTGTTTTTTCAGCGGCCGTGGCGAGACCTGGATCGTGCTCGCCGTCAATATCGCGGCTATCGGTGTCAATGTCGTGCTAGATTACGGACTGATCTTTGGGCATTGGGGCTTGCCCGCGCTCGGCATCAGCGGGGCCGCTTGGGCCACCAATATTGGCCTTAGCATCTCGGCGCTGGCCTTTGCCATGCTCTTCCTCCGTCGTCAATACCGCGATATCTACGCCACCCTGAGTGGCTGGAAACCCGATCGCGAACTCATTGCCCGCCTATTTCGCTTCGGGGGTCCCAATGGCATCAGCTTTATGCTCGACATTATGGCCTTCACCTTATTTATACTTATCGTTGGGCGTCTGGGTCCGATCCCGTTGACCGCGACTAACCTCGCCTTCAATATCAACAGCCTGGCCTTTATGCCGCTTATCGGTTGCGGCATCGCCGTATCGACTATGGTTGGCCAATGTCTGGGCCGCGACGATCCGCAAGCCGCCGAATACTGCACCTGGACCGGCTTCCACATAGCCCTTGTCTATATGGGCGCGATGAGCATCAGCTATCTCGCAATCCCCGAACTGTTCCTCGCACCTTTCGGCTTCCGCGCCCACGACGCCGATTTTGTCGCCGCCCACGAGATCGCGGTAAACTTGCTGCGCGTCGTCGCCGTCTACTGCATCTTCGACGCCGGTTATATGATCTTCACCGCGGCGCTGAAAGGGGCCGGCGACACTCGTTTCGTCATGTGGCTTTCGATCCCGTTGGCCTGGGCCATCATGGTCGTGCCGTCCTTTATCGTGCTCACCTATTTCGACGGAGGCCTCTATTTGCTCTGGGGCTTTGTCTGTATCTATATCTGCGTCATGAGCATCGTATTCTACCTTCGCTTCCGCACCGGGCGCTGGAAGTCGATGCGCGTCATCGAAAACACGGCGACCGATACCGACTAAGCGCCGCATTGCCCGCAACGGCGCACTGCGGCACATTATAGCAGAGGCATATACTCAAGGAAAGGGCCATCGCATGACCGAACAGTACTGGGGTATCGACCTGGGGGGGACCAAGATCGAAGGCGTGGTCCTCGGCGCAACCGACGCACCCAACCCCCTGTGCCGCATCCGTGTCCCCACCGAGGCGCAAAAGGGCTACGAGCATATCGTCAAACGCATCGTCGGACTCGTCCAGGCCATGCGCGCGGAAACCGCCACCGAACCGACGCGCGTCGGCATCGGCACGCCCGGCGTACTTGACCCGCAGAACAGCACCATGAAAAACAGCAATACCACCTGCCTGATCGACCGGCCATTGCAGCATGATCTCGAGACCGCGCTGGGGATACCAGTCGAACTCGCCAACGACGCCAACTGCTTCGCCCTCGCCGAGGCGCGTCTGGGTGCGGGACGCGGTGCAAAAACGGCCTTCGGCGTCATCCTCGGGACCGGAGTCGGCGGCGGCGTGGTCGTCGGCCAGAAAGCCCTCTACGGCTGCCAGGGCATCGCGGGCGAATGGGGTCATAATCTACTCGACCCGGAAGGCCCCGAATGTTATTGCGGGCGGCGGGGCTGCGTCGAGACGATCCTCTCCGGCCCCTTCCTCGAACGCTTCTACGCCGAACGCGCCAAACAACACCGTCCACTTGCCGAAATAGCCGAGCGCCACAGCCACGGCCAAGACCCTGACGCCGACGCAACCATGGAACGCCTAACCACCTATTTTGGCCGTGCGATAGCCAATGTCATCAATATCCTCGATCCCGACGTCGTGGTCCTTGGCGGTGGCGTCAGCAATATCGACCTGCTCTACAACGAGGGCGTGCGCGAAACCGCGCGCCACGTTTTCAACAATCGCCTCGAAACGCGCATCGTCAAAAACGACCTCGGTGATTCGGCCGGCGTCTTCGGGGCCGCCATGCTGGTGGCATAAAAAAAGGTCGACTGCGCTGGAGTCGGCCGGCGCTATTTAGCAGCGGCAATACCCAGATAACCGACCAGTTTACCCAAGCCATTGCCGAGTGCAGCGAGTACCGCGTGCGCCCCTTCGATCTGTTGGGAGGTGATGTCCTGAAACTGCAAAGTACTCATTACCGTAGTCAATTCCATACTCACATCATCGAGCACGGCTTCGACGTCTTCGCCCTTACCCGCCGCGTCACGAGCCTTCTGCAACTAGTCCTCGACTCGGTCGAGGGCTTCGGAAAGATCGGTTAGCGCTATTTCGCCCGCGCCTCTTTCCAGGCCTGATATTCGGCTAATGTCGATTCGTCGGGTGGATATGTGCCGACAATACTCGCACCGGCGCGAATCTTCTCCATGATAAAACGCTCCTTCTCCTCCATCTCCTCCGCTTCGACGGCAACTTCCTCCGCCAAGTGCACGGGGATCACCACCACGCCTTCTTCGTCGCCGACGATCAGGTCGCCCGGATAAATCGCCACGCCGCCGCAGGCGACGGGCACCTGTATCTCACTTGGGTAGTGGATGGTCTTATTCGTATGCGCATTCATCGCCGCCGCATAAGCCGGCAACCCCGACGCGGCAATGGTCGGCGAATCGCGGTAGGCACCGTCGGTGACAATGCCCATACAGCCGCGCATCTGGATGCGCGCCGCCAAAATCGACCCCATGGTCCCGGCACGCGCGTCACCGCGCGCGTCAATAACCAGTATCTCGCCCTCGGTTATGCGCTCGATGCCGATGCGCTGCACGTCCTTCAAGTTGTCCAGCGGCACTTCATCAAGGTCTTCGCGCGCGGGGATATAGCGCAGGGTAAAGGCCCGTCCGACCATCTTCATATCGGCTTTGAGGGGGACGACCTGGTGCATGAACGTGTTGTGCAACCCCTTGTTGCGCAGCACCGAGGTCAAGGTCGCAGTGCTGGCCGCTTTTAATTTTTCGCTCAGTTCAGCAAATTCCATCTGCTTGCTCCTTTCAGCGTATCCGCCCGCGCGCGTCGACCGGCCAAATGGCCTCGACCTCGCCCGCGCGGACAGCGACGATTTCATCGTGTTCGTTAAAACAGGGGCAGGGATGCACCGGCAAAACTTGCACCCGCTCGCCCATTCCGGGTTTTCGTTTACAGGCCGACAAGTCCACGTGCCCATGTTCTTCGGAGGCCCCCTCGATACGGGCATCCGGGTATTCGACGATATAGCCCATGCTCGTCGAACCGTCTTCCTCCCGATAAGTCGCCCCGCTCAACGATTTGCTGCCACCATCGAGGATCGCGCGATCTTCACTCGGACGGCTAACCACCGTCATCAGTACCCGTCCAGCACATTGCTCGACGCTGTGGGTACCACCCTTGAGATGCCCAACACCACCCACCGGATATTCCCCGGCCCGGTATTCGGTCAGTTCGGGGATCTGGTGCGCATTGAACGCACCGGGTGTGCTGCCGCCGCTGACGACCGGGTAAGGCAAGCCCCGTTTATCGAAAAGTTCCAGCGTCTCCTGGATCAACGGCCGCTGGTCCAGTGTCGCCGGCATTGTCATAATCCCGCGAAGCTCGATGCCCGGCGCCTGGTCGATTTTTGCCGCAAGATCAACGGCCGCCGCCGGCGGCCCGATCCCCGTGCGCCCGCAGTCGAGCTCGACAATAACCCCCAGCGCCACTCCTGCAGCCGCCGCGGCGCCCGCCAGCCCCTGCACCGTATATTGCGAATCTGCCGCCACCGTCAACCGCGTCCTTCGCGCCAATGCCACCAGCCGCTCCAGCTTCTGGCGGCCAATGATATTGAACGGAATAAGAATATCCCGGTCTACCCCACCGGCGACCATCACCTCGGCCTCACTTATTTTCTGGCAGGTGATGCCCATCGCCCCGCGGCGCATTTGCATATGGGCTATGGCCAGACACTTGTGAGTCTTGATATGCGGCCGCAACCCGATTCCGTGCTCATCGAAATATTTTTGGTAACGGTCCAGGTTATTCTCTAACCCATCGAGGTCAACGATCAGGGCGGGTGTGTCGAGATCTTCTACGCGCATTGCATATATCCTTTCCCAGAGAGCAGAAAGGATAGGTGTCCCGCTGGCGACCTGTCAAGTTGCCGCGATGCCGCAAGCTCCTTACCCTATACCCCCCATGCCCATCGAATTACAAGCCGCCACACCCGTCGCCCTAGTCTTCGCCGTGCTCGCCGACTGCGAACAAACCCTGGCTACGAGCAAAGAACAGCTCGCGCAATACTTTGGCCCATTGCGCGCCGCGAGCGAGGTCTACGCCTTCGACTACACTTCCTACTACCAAGGAGAAATGGGGGCCAACTTGCAAAAACAGTTGGTCTGTTGCACCGAACGAATAGATCCCTCGAAACTAGCCGCAATCAAAACCCAGACGATCGAACTAGAACGGCAGATGGCGAGAGCAACAGAAGATACACTGCAACGCCGAGCCAATATCGACCCCGGCCTACTCTCGATTGAGTCCCTAGTCCTAGCCACCAGCAAATACTCAGGCCATCGCATCTGTATCGCCCCGCAACTCTACGCCGAACTTACCCTGCTCTACCAGAAGGGCCGCTATCAACCCTTGGCCTGGACCTATCTCGATTATCAGAGCGAAACGCTCCAGGACTTCCTACTCGAAAGCCGCACTTGGTTAATGGCCAGCCGTTGAGAAACGAGCTTCTATTTTCCAAAGAGAGAGGTCCCTCGCCAGGTATTTTTAAGGGCAGAAAATAGCCTAGCAAGCGGAGGGGCTGGCGCACTATATTTATTAGGGGGCGGGGAGTAGCTTCGGGCCTGGCGGGGCAAGGGGGGAGTCGTCGCGACGGCGACCCGAGGGGCGACGGCCCAAGAGACGTTGAACATACCCAGCGCGGCCAGTCCCGCAGCCCCACCCTACGGCCGACAAGAGTTAAAACGCCATAAAAAAAACCGGCCGAGCTTCCGCCCCGCCGGTTTCCCATTTATAAAACAACGCCGCGGTCAACCGCGGTCATCGAGCCTTACAAAAGGCCGATGTTCCTGCCCTACATAAATGTGATTGGGGCGAATCAGCCGGTTGCCGTCGTGTTGTTCGATAATATGCGCCCCCCAACCCACCACTCGGCTGGCAACAAAAATCGGCGTATAGAGCGGTATCGGAATCCCCATCATGTAATAGGTATAGGCACAGGGGAAATCGACATTGGGGAAGATCCCCTTTTCCCGCAACATCGTCTCTTCGACTACGTCGGCCAGATCCGGCCACTTGGCTTCACCAACCGCCTCGGCGATCTGCCGCCCGACCTTCTTCATCGACGGCACCCGCGAATCGCCATTCTTATATTCGCGATGGCCGAAGCCCATGATCTTCTTCTTTTCTCGCAGCGCGTCCAGCACCCACTGCTCAGCGGTCTCGCGGTCGCCCACTTCCAAGAGCATCTCCATCGCCGCCTCGTTGGCGCCGCCGTGCAACGGCCCCCCCAAAGCCCCGATCGCCGCCGTTACCGCCGCATAGAGGTCCGCGAGCGTCGAGGCCACGACCCGCCCGGTAAAGGCCGAGGCGTTATAGCCGTGCTCGGCGTAAAGAATTAGCGACACGTTCATCGCCTCGACTTCATAGGCCGGAGGCCGTTCGCCGCGCAGCATATAGAGCAAATTGGCCGCCTGGTCCAGTTCGGCGTCGGGAGCGACGGGTTCCAGCCCTTCGGCAAAGCGATGACCAGTGGCGATGGCAGTGGGAATCTTGGCCATCAGGCGCACGGTCTTGCGCACATTGGCCTCGTGACTGTTGTCGCGGGTCTCGACATCAAAGAAGGCGAGCGCCGAAACCGCGGTCCGCACCAGATCCATCGGGTGTGCATCCGCCGGGGCGGTACGCAAGAGGTCGACCACCGGGCCGGGCAACGCGCGCTCGGCGCGCAACTCTCGGTTGAAAGCCGCCAACTCTGCCGCTGTCGGTAAAGCGCCATAGAGCAATAGATAGGCGACCTCTTCATAGCAGGCATTCTCGGTCAGTTCTACTAAATCGTAACCGCGTAAGATCAAACGATTGATCTCCACGTCAATACGCGAGAGAGCCGATTCGCCGGCAATCACACCTTCTAAACCCGGACTATAAGCTTGATCGGTCATTCTGTATCTTTCTCGGGAAAGCGCGCGGCGAGATCCGCGTCCAATTGCGTATAGGCCTCGTAGTCGAGCAGTTCGTAAAGTTCCTGCCGCGTCTGCATGCGCGACAACGCGCCTTCGAGCGTGCCCTTCTCTTTCAGCTCGCGGAAAAGCCCTTCGACCGCCTTCATCATCGCCCGGAAGGCGCTCATCGGAAAAATAACCATACTATAGCCCATCCCAGCGAATTCATCCACGGTCAGGTGCGGCGATTTGCCGAACTCGGTCATATTGGCTAACAACGGGCCTTTGACCTGCTCGGCATAACGGGCGAATTCATCGGGGCTTTGCATCGCTTCAGCGAAAATCGCATCGGCACCAGCGGCCAAATAGCGCTGACCCCGTTCGACACTCCGCTCAAAACTCTCAACCGCGCGAGCGTCACAGCGGGCAATGATCATGAAATCGGGATCCTGCCGCGCCTCACAGGCAGCGGCAATTTTGCGTTCCATCTCCTCGGTGGTGATCAGCGACTTGCCGTCGAGATGTCCGCAGCGTTTGGGCATGACCTGATCCTCCAGGTGCAACCCGGCCAAGCCCTCGCGCTCATAGGCACGCACCGTACGCATTACTTGCCAGGTCTCGCCAAAGCCCGTATCGGCATCGCAAATACACGGTATTTTGACGGCGTTGGCGATATAACCAGCCGCGCGGGCCATCTCGTCCATGCCCAACAGCCCGACATCCGGATAACCGGCGGTGCCATTGACCAAACCTGCACCCGATATGTAGACGGCTTCAAAGCCCGTGCGTTCAGCCATCATTGCCACCGGCGCATTGAAAGCCCCAGGCATCGCTACGGTCTTCTCAGCGATCAACCGCCGCAGAACGCCGGCTTTGGATTCGGTTCGAGCTTCGTTCTTCAGTAGCATTTCAAGGTCGTCCGAAAAGCCGCGATAGGTGAGAACGGCTCGATTCGTTGTGGACAGGGTCATTGGAGACGGTGCAAAATGCCAGCGAGCCTCTATGCCCTTGGGAGGCTAGGCGCCTTATAGGGCCATATCCTCTGTGATATCACATAGCGCATGCCGCAAGCCGCAAGCCGCGCTGTCGTAGACATTGCAGCCGTGTGACGGCCGGCACGCGACCATTTTTTATAAGCTCTTAGTCGATGTCGATCGTGGACTCGCGCTCGGGCCCTACCGATATCAGCGAAACCGGCGCCCGACTCAGTTCGGAAACCCGCTTGACATAGGCCTGCGCCTGAGGCGGCAAGTCGTCGAAACGGCGCGCCTCGGTGGTCGGGGCGAGCCAGCCTTCCATTTCTTCGTAAATCGGCTCGCACTGCTCAAGCACCTGTGGGTCGGAAGGGAATTCCTCCAAGACCTGTTCGCCGTACCGATAACCGATACCGAGTTTGAGACTTTCCAGCTCGTCGAGAATGTCGAGCCGGGTCAAGGCGATGCTGGTCAGGCCATTGATCCTGGAAGAGGCCCTGAGGATCGCCGCATCGAACCAACCGCAGCGCCGGGCTCGACCGGTCGTCGCGCCGAACTCGTGTCCCAGGCTGCGCAGTCGCTCACCTTCCTCCCCGAGCAGTTCCGTCGGGAAAGGGCCATTGCCCACGCGCGTCGTATAGGCCTTGGTCACCCCAATCACCTCGTCGATGCGCGTCGGGCCGATGCCAGTGCCGGTACAGGCGCCGCCCGCTGTGGTGTTCGACGACGTGACATAGGGATAGGTGCCGTGGTCGATATCGAGTAAAGTGCCCTGGGCGCCTTCGAACAATACCTGCTTGCCCTGGTCAATCGCCTGGTTGAGGTATACCGAGGCATCAGTGACATAGGGCGCTAGGCGCTCGCCGTAGCCGACATAGGCGTCGAGGATCGGACCGACGTCGAGCGGGTCCTGACCGTAGACCTTGGTGAGGATTTCATTCTTGGCGTTGATACTGGCCCTGAGTTTGTCGCGCAGACGAGCCGGATCCAAAAGGTCCATAACCCGCACCCCATGGGTACGCTCGACCTTGTCGCGATAGGCCGGGCCGATACCCCGTCCTGTCGTGCCGATCTTAACCCCGTCCTTGCTCTCCTCGCTCGCTTTTTCCAATGCTTTGTGATAGGGCATAACCATGTGGGCGATATGGCTGACGAAAAAACGCCCCGCGACCGAAAAACCCTTGCCTTCCAGGTCGTCGATCTCGGCGAGCATCGCTTCAGGGTCAATAACCACTCCATTGCCCACCACGCAAGCTTTGTCTTCGTGCATAATACCCGAGGGGATCATGTGGAAGACAAATTCGGTATCTCCCACAATTACCGTGTGACCGGCATTGGCCCCCCCCTGATAACGCACCACCACATCGGCTTTGAGCGTGAGATAGTCGACAACCTTCGCCTTGCCCTCGTCGCCCCACTGCGCACCTAGTACTATTTTTGTCGGCATAATATTATTCCTAAAGACTGACTTGTTTGGCCCAGGAGATATATTCCCGGGAAAGGATATCATCAATGACCTCGGTGGAGATCGAATCGTCGATATTGAGAATCGTCAACGCCTGTCCACCCAGTTCGCGCCGGCCGCACGACATCTGTGCAATGTTGACGCTATGACTGCCTATCGCCGTGCCGATCTGACCGATAATACCCGGCACATCATCGTTGAGATAGAAGAGCATATGCCCAGCGGGATCGGCATCAAAACTGTATTCATCAAGGCGGACCAGGCGCGGCTCGCTCCTACCGAATAGTGTCCCCGACAGCAGGCGTTCGCCCTTGTCGGTGTGGTAGACCACAGTAATCAGGCTAGCGTAGTCCTCATGTTCACTGCTGCGCAATTCATCAACGCGCACACCACGCTCCTGAGCAAAAAGCGGCGCATTGACAAAATTGACCGCCGCATTGGAAACCGTCTCCATAATGCCCTTGAGCACCGCGGAGGTCAACGGCGAGGTGGGATATGCGGTGACGTCGCCCCGATACTCGACGGTAATGCGCTTAAGCTGTCCCTCGCCGAGTTGAGCCTGCAAGCGCCCAAGACGCTCGGCCAACACCAGGTAAGGCTGCATTTTCTCGTAGATCTCCGGCTCGACCGAAGGTGCGTTGATCGCATTGCGGATGACCCGGCCCATCAACACATCGCCGACCTGCTCGGCAACCTGCAGCGCGACACTGGCCTGTGCTTCCTTAGTCGAGGCCCCAAGATGCGGGGTACTGATCACACGATCGTGAACCACCAAGTCCATAAGCGCCGGCGGCTCTTCCTCAAAGACATCGAGGGCCGCTCCAGCAACCTTGCCCGACTGCAAACCGCGCAGGAGTGCCGCCTCGTCGATGATCCCGCCGCGGGCGCAGTTTATAAGGTAAACCCCGTCCTTACACTTTGCGATCTCCTCGTCGGAGACGAAGTGGCGGGTTTGCTCGGTAAGATGGATATGAACAGTGATAAAATCGGCGGCGGCGTAGATCTCGTCGAGCGGCGTCAACTGCGCACCACAAGACAACGCCACCTCCTCGCCAATATAGGGGTCGTAGCCGAGGACCTTCATGCGAAAGGCTCCGGCGCGCATCGCCACCTCCCGCCCGACCTGGCCCAAACCGAGCACGGCGATGGTTTTTCCAGCCAGCTCGATCCCCGTAAACTTGCCCCGTTCCCACAAGCCGCCTTTGAGCGAGGCCGTCGCCTGCGGAATATGCCGCGCCAACGAAGCCATCATCGCGAAAGTGTGTTCGGCTGTAGATACCGAATTGCCTCCCGGAGTGTTCATGACGATGACCCCACGACGCGTAGACGCCTCCACGTCGATATTGTCGACCCCCGCTCCGGCACGGCCAACAACCTTTAAGTTTTTCGCCGCCGCGAAGACCTCGGCCGTCACCTTAGTCGCACTGCGCACCACTAAACCGTCATACTCGCCGATACAACCTATGAGTTCGTCTGCAGATAGTCCGGTTTGTACATCAACGACCACCCCCTCGTTGGCTTCGAGGGTCTCGACGCAACGAGGGTCCATCTTGTCACTGATCAGTACTTTCAAAACATCCCCTGTAACTTGGTTCAATACTATTAGGACCTACAGTTCAGACCGCCTTGCCCGCGAGAGCGTCGTCGATCCACCCCCAAATATCGTCTTTGCCGCGACCGTCGACGGCCGAGAAAGAGACAAAAGAAATACCAGCGAGCGATTTTTGCGAATCGAGCCGGTCGAACTGTGTTTTTAGTTTGTCGCGCGACAACTTGTCGGCCTTGGTGAAGACCAGCAAGAACGGCTTTTGCGCCTCCTGCAGCCATTCGATCATCTGCAGGTCCAGCTCGGTCGGGCCGTGCCGGGCGTCGATCAACTGCAGCACCGCCCGCAGCTCCTGGCGGTCAGAGATATATCTTCCAACGATTTTGCCCAGTGTCGAGCGCAAACCTACACCGCCACTGACAAAACCATAACCGGGCAAGTCGACCAAATAGAACTGCTCGTTGGCCAAGTAGTAGTTCAGCTGCTGGGTCTTACCCGGCGTAGAACTAGTACGAGCCAACTTCTTGCGCTGCACGAGCCGGTTTATCAGCGAGGACTTGCCGACATTAGAACGGCCAGCAAAGGCAATCTCGGGCAGGCCGGCGGCTGGCAAATCTCCTTTGCCAACAGCACCAATCGTAAATTCGATAGAGGAAACACGCATCGCTGGGGTATAGGAATTAGGCGCTTTTGCGCCGCATCCCTCCATCATCCCGGTCGTACTGGTCGATCCCGTTCGCGATCATCTCAGCTGTGATCTTTAGGCGCGTGGTATCCTCTTGCGATGGGATCTCGTACATGATGTCCATCATCGCCTGTTCGAGGACCGAACGCAGCCCACGCGCGCCGGTTCCCTTCGCCACCGTCAGGGAAACGACCTTGCGCAACGCCTCTTCGGTAAACTCCGCCTCGACCCCGTCCATCGCGAAAAGCCGTACCGACTGCTTGATAATCGCATCGCGCGGCTCGGTGAGAATCTGCAACAAATCGTCCTCGCTCAGATAGTCCATAGTGGTGATTACCGGTACACGGCCGACGAATTCAGGGATCATACCGTGGGCGAGCAAATCCTCGGGCTGGACGAGCGGCAACACTTCCGAGGTATCCGGATCGACCTCGCCGCTGCCCTCGGCGCCAAAACCCAGAGTGCGCTTGCCTACTCGCTGGCTGATCACCTTGTCCAAACCTTCGAAGGCTCCACCGCAAATAAAAAGGATGTTGCGGGTGTTCATCTGGATCATCGGCTGCTCGGGGTGCTTGCGCCCCCCCTTCGGCGGGATATTGGCCGTGGTCCCCTCGATAATTTTGAGCAACGCCTGCTGCACGCCCTCACCCGATACGTCGCGACCGACTGTCGGCGTGGCGCTCTTACGAGCGACTTTGTCGACCTCATCCAAATAGATAATGCCCTTTTCGGCGCGAGCCACATCGTAATCGGCCGCCTGCAGCAAACCGACCAGGATATTCTCCACGTCCTCACCGACATAACCGGCCTCAGTGAGAATCGTCGCATCGGCGATTGAGAATGGTACCTGTACACTTTTGGCCAAAGTTTTGGCTAATTCGGTCTTGCCCGTACCGGTGGGGCCGATGAGCATCACATTGCTCTTCTCCAACTCCACACCGTCCAAATCGATAGTGGTACGAATGCGCTTATAGTGGTTATATACGGCTACCGAGAGAATTTTCTTGGCGCGCTCTTGGGCAATCACGTATTCGTCGAGGAACGCCTTGATTTCAGTCGGCTTCGGCATCTCCCCGTCCTCCCAAGGCAGGGTCTGTTGCTTCTCCTCGGCCAATACCTCGTTGCACAGCTTGACACACTCGTTGCAGATATGGACCTGGGGCCCGGTGATGATTTTCTCAACCTGGCTGTGGCTGCGCCCACAGAACGAACACCGCGGATCGCTTTTGGAGGGCTTTCTGCGCAAAATGGACTCCTGGGAAAGGGAGGGTTTTACCCGGAAACCGCGGCCGCCGCCTCAACACCCGACGGGGCAATGATCTCGTCGATGATACCGTATTCGACAGCGGTTTCGGCCGACAGAAAAAAGTCGCGTTCGGTGTCGCGTTCGATCCGCTCCAACGGCTGCTCGGTACACTCGACCAGCACCTGGTTGATCTGCTGGCGCATCTGAATTATCTCGCGCGCATGAATCTCCATGTCGGAGGCCTGGCCGCCGATTCCACCCATAGGCTGGTGCAGTAGCACGCGTGCGTTTGGCAGGGCCTGGCGCTTGCCTTTTGCCCCACCCGCCAAGAGCACCGCTCCCATACTCGAAGCCTGGCCAATACAGATAGTGGACACATCTGAGGCCACGTATTGCATCGTATCGTAAATCGCCGTACCCGCAGTAACCAACCCGCCTGGCGTATTCAAATAGAGCGCAATGTCTTTCTTTGGGTCTTCGGAAGCCAGAAAGAGCAACTGGGCAATAATCAGGTTGGCGATCTGGTCGTTGATCGGGGTGCCGACAAAAATGATGCGGTCCTTGAGCAAGCGCGAATAAATATCATAGGAGCGTTCGCCCCGGCCCGTCTGTTCAATGACCATCGGAATCAGCGACATTGGCTACACCTTTTCCTCTTTTATTTTAGCTTTTTCACCCAGCAAATCGAAGACCTTCTTCTCTTCCAGCTCGCGCCGCAAATCATCGACCCGCCCCGAACGCTGCATCTCTTCTAGCTTGATACCACCCTGCTCAGCACGCTCCGCGGCGAAGGTCTCGAACTCCTCGTCGGTGACTTCGACCTTGGCCTGCTTGCGCACGCCTTCGATAAGCAGAAAACTCTTGAGCCGGCGCACGGCCTGCTCGCGCTCTTCATCGGTGTGCTCGCTATCGTGGTCATGGTCGTGGTCATGGTCGTGGTCATGGTCATGGTCGTGGTCATGGTCATGAGCCTGTCCTTGAGCCTGTCCCTGAGCCTGTCCCTGAGCCTGTCCCTGGGCCTGTTGTTCGCGTTTCATCGATTTGAGATAGTTCTCGACCATACTCTCAGGCAACTCGAACTCGTTTTTCTCGATCAACTGCCCCACCAGATCGCTG
>Ga0233439_10001459_pt1 | contig 30162 bp, 13 predicted proteins | sample SI_123_September_6_FD_182713 | JGI IMG/M metagenome (GOLD analysis project Ga0233439, IMG submission 182713) | Seawater microbial communities from Saanich Inlet, British Columbia, Canada - SI_123_September2016_100_MG | ecosystem: Environmental > Aquatic > Marine > Inlet | place: Canada: British... | reverse complement strand
GTTTTATAAGGCGGATCCTCTCTTCGAAGTGATCAGTTTTTCTTTGACCCGATGCAGTAGAGGTTCTGGTGGGTGCGGAGAAAAATTTGACCCTGACTGATCGCCGGGCTGGCTGACACCGGCTCGCCGAGTTCGTTTTTTGCGATGACTGCGAATGTTTCGCTGGGGCGAATGACGGTCGCCACGCCCCGGTCGGAGACGAAGTAGACTAGGCCATCCGCAGAAACGGGTGACGGGCTGTGGCCACCGGGGAGTCGCTCCATCCAATGGCGTTTGCCGGTTCTGGCCTCGAAACAGCTGGCGATCCCGCTGTCGGCGACCATGAGCAGGTAGCGTCCGGAGATGATGGGCGAGGGGACATAGGCGGCGCCGCGAGTCGTGCGCCAAGCGATGTGAGTGTCGGTGACGTTGCCTTTGCCGCCGGGCCGTATTGCGAGGGTGTGCCGCTCCGGGTAGCCGCCGGTCGCAAAGACGTATTTCCCGTCGTAAACCATCGACGCAACAAACTGCTCAGTGGGGCCATCGACAATCCAGTGGCGTTTGCCGTTGCGCGGATCGTAACTGGCGATACAAAGACTGCCGGAGAGGATCATCTGAGTGATGCCGTCGATCTCGCGAATGATTGGCGTGACGTAGCTGCGGGTTTTGTTTTCGCGCCGGGTTCGCCAACGCTGCCTACCGGATTCGCGATCGAGCGCGACGAGATAGGCATCGCCATCGTGGTCTCCGTTGAGGATCAGCAAATCTTCAAAAAGCACGGGGCAAGTGTTGAAGCCATGCGCGCTGACGAAGTCTCCGACATTTGTTTTCCACTTTTTGTTTCCGTCCAGGTCGTAGGCGGCAACGATGATTTTGCCGGGAGTGATGAGGCGCTCGGAGCCTACATTTGGCGCGATGACCTTGTCTCCCTCGGCGCGCATGAACGTGACGTAAACTTGTTTGCCGTCTGTGGCCGGAGTGCCAGAGGCGCGGCTGTTGAGCCGATGAATCGTTTCTGGTGGAGACTGCACAACATCTCGTTGCCAGACTGTTTGGCCGCTGAGTCGGTCAATGCAGAGCAGGATCCGTTTGTTCTTTTCAGTAAGGCTGCTGGTGAGGAAAACCTTGTCACCCCAAACGATTGGGGATGAGTGGCCTTCTCCGGGAACGACGATTCTCCAGGCGATATTTTCAGTGCTGTTCCACTTAGTAGGGATGCCTTTTTCGGCGCTGACCCCGTCGCCGTTTGGCCCACGCCAGCCCGGCCAGTTTTCGGCTCGGATCAACCCTGCCACAAAAAAGAACAACACAACCAAACGCATGCTGGGAGTCTAGCGTCACCGCTTCCCGGAACAAGAATCAACTCCCTGCTTATAAAGTCGAATGCTGTAGTAAAGCACTTTTGTGCTGAGATGCAGGTAGGTGGTGCCGTTGGTGGCTTGGGGTCGTTTTTGAGGCGTTTCCAACTTGTCAACTTCCCTTTTTTTTAGTAAATTTAATTTTGTTCTTTTCTGGTTAACTAACTATCTATATCAATCCGCCAGAGTCATTTGCGATGTGGCTGTTCCCATGAATTACTGTTTCTCAATAGTGCTGTTGCTTTCCTGCATTTTTGCTTCGGGATGCGGCAGGGATTCTAACAAGCAAATTCGGGAAGAGGGCAAGCAAACTGAGACAGATTCCGCTTCCCAGGCGAGTGTTAATAAGGAGATTCTCGAACAATTGACCAAATTGCGGGAGGAGACCTCGGATCTTCGCAACAAAGTGGCAGAACTTCAGACCCAACCGGTAGCGCCTCGTGTAAGATCCCAGTCCGTTGGAGTTGTTTCGCAATCACCTGCGCCTCAAACAACGGAACCTGTCAACTTTCCAATCAACACAGCAGCCGCAATAGGTAGTTTGTCCCGTGTAATGGAGTTGGTTGAAGGTGGGGCGGACATTAATTCTCTTACGGAGGGATCAACACCACTGCACAGGGCCGTTTCGAATGGGCGTGATGAGATTGTCATATATCTCATCAAGAATGGTGCTGATGTTAATAAAAAGGATTCGGATGGACATTATCCAGCTGACCTAGCCCAAATGTATAGCCGGGATAAGTTATTTGGACTATTGAAGGATGCAGGTGGCAGGTCAGAAGCACCTCCAGCGTTGAGCGACGATGAGAGTGGTGATTATGAGGTTGAGACGCCTGCTGTGGAGCCAGAGCCAGATGTGAAAATGGTCGCCTATAAGGCTATATCAGAGGGAGGAACAAAAGAGTTGGTTAAAGCAATTGATGAGGGCTTTGACATCAATGCGCGCTTTGATTTAAGTACCATTTCCGATGATCGCTACCCGGATGGCTTGCTGCCGGTTGCTGCCGCCATTCATTCTGGCAATCCTGAAAAACTTCAGTTCCTATTGAAAAACGGCGCCAAGCTAGTTCATGAACCTTCAAAAGGCGATATGCCACTGATTCGTTGTATGGCCGAAATTTTCAACCACAATCAAGGTGGGGATTCAAAAAAAGAGATTAAATTTCGAGAGATCTTCAAGCAATTGCTAGCTGCCAGCCCCGATTTGGCTGATAAAAAGGGTAAACAAAGTGCCCCATTGTTCTACGCCGCCAACTATGCGGATGAGCAACTGATCGAGCAACTTCTTCAAGCCGGTGCGGACCCTAATATTAGTGATGAGGGGGGCTTGACGCCTCTGCATTTAGCCCTAATGGCGGATGGCCATAGCCATGAACCTGGAGACGGACAACACGGTCATCAGGAGGAAATTGCTATGCTCCTTATTCAGCACGGTGCCAACGTCAAGGCGACAGGTAAGAAGGGTGAATGCGTACTGAACTTAGCCTGTATGGGCGCTCACACCAACCTGGTCAAACTTCTAATCGACGAAAAGGGAATGGATCCCAGTGCAGAGAATTCAGTCGGAATTTCTCCTCTTTTAGCTGCCATCATGGCTCCCAGCCATTCTCCCAGCCATGGAGAAGAGGTGCATGGCCACCAGTCAGAAACAGCAACTTTTTTGGTGGAATCTGGGGTTGATGTAGACGCCAAAGGCCCTAACGGGGAAAATCTCCTGAAAATAGCCATTCGTCTTGAATACTTTGATTTGGCGAAAATATTAATTAAAAAATCCAAGGCTTTAGAGCAAGGCACCTTGGGTGCAGATCTCCTATCGCTCGCCGCTCTTGGTGGAGATATAAGCTTGGCTCGTCTGCTTGTACAAGACAAGGGTGTGGATATAAACAGCTATGATGAAAACGGGCAAACCCCTCTCCATAGTGCGGCTGAATCGGGTCAGGCCGATTTATGTAAATACCTAATTGAATCGGGAGCAGATGTTAATATTAAATCGGAGGCTGGCCCTCATGTTGGAGATGCTCCATTGGATTTTGCTTACTCAGGAAATCGAGACGGCAAAGGGGCTACCATAAAGATTTTAAGAGCGGCGGGAGCCAAGAGCGGGAGAGATTAGAGGTCAATACGGATTTAAAATCAGATGAGTTTGGAGAACTTTAAAATGGGATTCAGTTGCAGGGCAAGGTTTGCTTGGGCTTGTAGCCTGAATTCCCAGCTTGCAGTGGTGCTTTCGCTTTTATGCGTTTTATTCTCTTCTAGTTTTCGAATCCAGGCCCAGTCCATTTCTCCAGTTTTGAATTATCAGGGAAGGGTGAATGTTCCGAAGGACGGTCAGGAAGTGACTTTTAATGGTGCGGTGGGGTATTTCAAGTTTGCAATCATTGACTCGAACGGAGCAAAGAGTTACTGGAGCAATGACGGAAGCAGTCAGGACGGGGCGGAGCCAAAATCGGCTGTGTCGGTCTCTTTCCCCGGTGGTGATGGTGTTTTCTCGGTATCGCTTGGGGGAGGCAATATGGAGCCTTTGAGTTCGGAAAACTTTGCTGATCCAAACACGTTTCTGAGGGTGTGGTTCAGTGCGGATAATGAGGACTTTGAAGAATTAAAGCCTAATGAACGGTTTTCCACTGTGCCTTATGCGTTTAGGGCACAGGTTGCGGATGCGGTTTCGCCTGGTTCGTTAGAGCCTGATCAGTTGTCGAATCAGTTTTCTGGGATGACGCTGGTGTCGGATGATCCGGATGATGATCGGTTAAAGAGCCAGGGCTTTGCTCGTTATGGCAAGTTGAAATCCCAGCCCTGGATCAATGCGAGTGTTGTTGAGGCTCCTTTGCCGTTGACAGGTCACACGGCCGTTTTGGGAAAGTTGTCTCAGGGTGCGGGTGCAATGTATGTGTGGGGAGGGACACCGGGTAAGAAGAGCTACTCGGCGGAAGGTTGGGTTTACGACGCTAATGGAGACTTTTGGGCGTTGATATCGCCGTTGGATGCGCCTGTTGGCCGTTTGGGGCACACGGCGGTCTGGGCGGGGGATCGAATGATAATTTGGGGTGGAGTTGGAAAGGATGGCCATCTTTCAGATGGGGGCACCTACACTCCGAGCAAACTGCTATGGGAGCCTGTTTTAGATTTAAAAAAACAGTTTTTCACCGCGCGCCGAGATCATGTGGCAGTGTGGACTGGGATCGAAATGCTGGTATGGGGTGGGCGAAATGAATTTGACCAGATGAACGATGGTGCGGCGTACGACCCGTCGACAGACAAGTGGCGACAACTGAATGGGAGGCACGGATTGGGCAACCGTAGTGGGCATACAGCGGTGTGGACAGGGAGCAACATGTTGGTTTGGGGTGGAATGGGGATAGATGGCAAATTTGGCGATGGAGCTGCTTATGATCCTGTGTCTGATGAATGGCGGAAGACAAAAATGGAGGGTGGCCCTGAGGCAAGGTCAGGTCACACTGCGGTGTGGACGGGGAGTGAGATGCTAATTTGGGGAGGGCTTACAGGCGGAGTGACGGATGGGAGCGGATATGCCTATGATCCAAAAAAAGACAGTTGGAGGAAGCTGCCAATTTCGGGAGGCCCCGAGCCAAGACAAGGTCACACGGCGAATTGGACAGGAGTGGAGATGGTGATTTTTGGTGGAACGACGACAGCGGGAGAGGTTAACACCGGTTATGCACTGGATCCGAAGAAGAACAAGTGGCGCTCACTGACGACAGTTGGAAGCCCATTGAAACGTTCGGGTCATACCGCGAATTGGACTGGTACTGACCTTGTGATATTTGGAGGATTAAGTGCAGGGGTTCCCTTGTCGGCACCCCAAAGGTTGAATTTACAGGGTACATGGTATTTGTATCGAAAACTTTAGGGCCAAATTTAAAGAAAGTTCAAATGATGAAAATAAAGAGTATAGCAGTTTCGGTAATGCTGGGCATGGGCAGCTTGTCGGGATTTGCCCAGTGGTCGACGCAGACGATGGAGTTGAAGCCGGGCTGGAATGCTGTCTATCTTCATGTAGATGCCTCATATGCCACGATTAATGAGTTGGAAGGTCTGGATGAGAATATTGAGGAGATTTGGCTTTGGAAGCCACAGGTGAGCGATGCTCAGTTTATCAAGAGTCCGGACACTCCGACCAATAAAAAGTCAAGGTGGTTGAGTTGGACCAAGAATCTGGGATCTTCATCGAGTTTGCAGCGACTGGTTGGTAATGCATCCTATTTGGTTCGTTATGGCACACCCGATGAGGCTGGAGACTGGACTCCATCAAGCAACAAAGACTGGGCTGTAAAGGGTCAACCTGTACCCCCGAGTTATACTTGGACATCCACAGGATTGAACTTGATTGGCTTTTCCACACAAGACACAACGGCTCCCACCATTGATTCGTATTTCAGGCAGACCGCCCTTAATGACCTTGAGTTCTTTCGTTACAATGGTGGGGGTTTAGATTCAACCAACCCGAGTGAGGTGTTCGCCTTACGCACTACAAAGGTTAATCGTGGTGAGGCTTTCTGGGTCAGGTCAAAGGAAGGGCAATTCAACAACTATTTTGGACCGTTCGATCTTGTTTTACAGGATTATCGGGGGCTTGTTTTTGACAAAACGAGGGGGCAGTACCGTGTCATTGTTCGTAACCGAACCAGCAAGGGTTTGGTTGTCACAATTAATCACAAGAGTTCAGAGTCAGCCCCGAAAAAGCCGTCCGGACAGCAAGCTTATGCAGCAGGCATTAAACTCATGGTGCGAGGGGACATGGACCCGACTGACGCGACTTACGGTCAGTCGGATTTGAATGTTGGAGGAAGCCAGCGGGTGACGCTGACAGCGGCCGGCACTCCTGGTTCAAGCAGGGAGATCATTATCGGACTGGACCGGACCGGCTTTACCGATGCTACAGGAACAATATACGGCTCACTTTTGGAGTTTGAAGACTCGCTGGGTCATTCACAGGTCAGGGTGCCGGTTAGAGCCACCAAGGGTTCAAACACAGGCCTTTGGGTGGGTAACGCAAAAATTAACGAGGTAAGGCATGATCTAGTTTTTTTCAAAAAGAACCCGGAAACAAAGTCGATTGAAGTTAACGCGGAAGGGAAGGCCAAGATTCTTGTTACAAATAATTCCTATGGCAAAGTTCCAAACCCATTTCCACTTCGTTTGATTCTGCATCAGGGCTCGGATTCCGCCGGGGGATTAAAACTTTATCAAACCATCTACCATGGGGTTCAAAAAGGGGCGGAACAGCTCACCCAGACAATTCTTACCTCCAAAGAATCTGATCTCGAGCCCACCCAGCTGGCTTCGGCAAGGCGTGTTTCCGCGGTTCATCTGCCATGGAAGAAGGAGGAAGCATCCTGGTCCTGTGCGGGTGAGATTGCGCCGGGCGAAAACGTGGTGGTATCAGTGAAGACCGATTACAACGATCAGTCATCCAATCCATTTCTGCACACATACCATCCTGACCACGACAACATTGATGCCCGCTACGAGAACGAGCTTACCCAGGGTGTGGAGTCGTTTGGCATCATCCGTGACATTCGTCTGGATTTTGATCCTGCACCAGAGGACTTTGATTCACTGACCCGGCTCCAGAAACGTATCACCGGCAAATACAACGAGATTGTAACACTGGAGGGTTCAGGAGCTGAAAAAACACACTACTTTACCCGTGGTACTTTCGTCTTGAACAGGATTAGCAGCCATCCGGCGCTTGGTGCCGATGGCACCCAGACAATTGATACACCTGGCGCAGATCTGGGTAGCGGAAGTTCTTATGTTCCGTCATTCCCTCAAGGCAATATTGGAGCCAAGCTGTATTACTCGGTGAACCTGTTAGAGGCCTTAGTTCCTGCGACCCTTTATGAAGAGGGGGATGATCTGCCTGATGGCAAGAGTGTCGGAGATATCAAAACCCCTGAAATTCCAGCTGTGTTTGAGGAAAACGCCCTTTATGCTGGAGTGAAGGGGCTCACCACAAATCCCAAATTTCCCGACTCGCCTGACAAACTTGAGGAGCTTCCATACTATGAGTTTCCTAATTTGGGGAACATTGACAAGGCAGCCAGTGGTCACAAAGACCAATACGGTACATTGATCCAGGGTTATTTTCACCCAGACAAGACCGGATGGTATAAGTTTGCTGTTTCCTCTGAAGACGAGGGTCAACTTTGGTTGAGCACCGATTCAAGTATCAATAATAAAAGGCTAATCGCTTCAGCCAGTTCTGAAAAACCGAGAGAGTATGGAACGTCATCGAGTCAGTCTGACCCGGTTCATCTTCAGCGTGGGCGGGCGTACTATATTGAAACCATTCATAGGGAAACCACTGGAGCTGACTCGATTTCTGTCTCCGCGCACCACGGCCAGACGGTCAGCCAGATTGCAGATTTTACCGATAGCGACCTGCCTATAGCCGGCAAGTATCTTTCGCCCTATGTGGCCCCTCCTGCCAAGCCCATCACGGAGATTTCAGAAGAGGAAGAATCTGAGGAAGATGCCGGCGAGAGTGGTGAATAGAATCTTTAAAATGACAAACAACAAGAACCAAAAGAAAAATAGCTAATAAGCAAAATATAAAACAATGAAAAAAACAGTCATAAAACATATGAAAACGCTTGGTGCAATCGCACTGGGTTTCGCACTCCCAACTATGGTTCAAGCCGCGGATACCCCCACATTAATGAGCTATCAGGGTAATTTGCTGGACGCCAACGGTGACCCTGTCGGCAAGACCGCACCGGTCAACAAAACCGTGCAGTTCTATGTGTATGATGCCGAGGAGGATGGCAACCAGATATGGGGTGAGGAACAGACGGTTACTGTCGATAAAGGATATTTCAGTGTTATCCTTGGTGAAGGCACAAAGCTGACAGGTGACAACCTGTTCCAAGACATGGAACCAGGTAAGACTGATGCAAATGCCCGTTACATTGGGCTGATTGTTGATGGCGTTGATATCACGCCACGTTTGCGGTTGCTGACAACGCCCTACTCACAGTTATCTCAACATGCAGTTTCAGCAAAAAATTCAGGCACTGCGCAATCGTCTGCGGTTGCCGATACACTTGCCAATAATACCGATGCGCGCAGCGGTTTTGGATTTGTACCGGTTGGGGGAATTATCATGTGGAACTCAAAGACCATCCCCGGTGGTTGGGCTATTTGCGATGGAAAAAGTTCTACACCAGATCTTAGGGGCCGTTTTGTCATGAGCGTTGGTTCGACCAGCGGAAAACACAGAGATTATTCTTGGACGAACAATGAAGGACTTGGCAAGAAAGGAGGCGCTAAATCTGTGAAGCTTCTAACCAGACACATGGCAACTCATAAACATACCATAGATAATAAAACAATAGGCAACCATAATCACACAGGAACTACTGCATACTCCGGCAACCATAGACATGCACAAGGTTCCGGTAATTTGAACCCTGATAGGTACTTTCCTTATGGACACATTGGGGGTGGGTGGCGTAGGCAATATGAAATCGGGAACTCAATGGAGAATAACGAATTAACTCCTTGGACACAAACACAGGGCAATCACAGGCACACCTTTACTACAAGCAGCAATGGTTCCTCAAAACACAATCACACCATGGGCAATGCAGGATCAGCAAACGGTTTGGAGAATCGTCCTCCATTCTATGCAATGTATTATATACAGCGGAAACAATAATAAGGATTCGTTAACTTAAAACTGCTTATATCTTGAAATGAGTTTTCTGTAGTCATATCAGAGGTCCAAGTGAAAGAGTGAGAAACGTGATTGACGGTGTTGTTGATGAGTTGTCTTTTTATCGAATAAAGGAATTTTTAATTAGAATGAAACCGACAAATTTTTTTGGGTATAAGTGGCTCATTGCAGCTATTGCATTTGGGCTACTCCCACATTGGCTGACTGCTGAATTGCTGGAACAGGACTTCGTCAACATACGGTATAACACAAGTTCCGGAAATGGGGTGCCGCTCTCCGACAAGGTTAACAGCCCCAGCGGGTCAAATGGCCTTGCTCCTTCGGCAGGCACTGTGGGGCAATTTGGTGGCGCCATGATATTTGGATCAGCCGCCACACCGAAGTTTACAGACTTGAGCGAGGGTAAATCCTTTTTCGAAAATGCAACGAGTTTGGGTTTGCCTCAGGGAAGCAGTGGCGGCAAAAGTTACGTGTTGTCCCGGGCCACCGTTGGAGCACCGATGTATGGAAGAAAGGTGAACTTTCTTTTCGGCCAGATTGTTAATAAGCCTTCCTCTATTGGAAAGGGGCAAGACAAGGTGCTGATCGGAACACCCAGCACACACTGGGTGGATGAGCCCTTCATACCAACTTTAAATGTCAATGGAGCCTCAGAGCTAAAGGGGTATGCCACCATCACCACGGAAACAGAGCATGGGCTGCTTCCTGGCGATATCGTGTTGGTTAATGGCGTTGAAGGCATTAGATCCAACAATTTAAGTGTGCTTCAAGTGCCTACCAAAAAAAGCTTTATGATCTTGTCCGGTATTGATGCCACTGGGCAGATGATTGATTCACTCAACGCAGCTGCCGACGATAGCGTGACTGCAGTTGCGAAAAAGGATCTGGTTCTTGATAGTGCAACAATGCGCAAAGCGCATGAGTCTTTGGGATATTATTACAGCCCTCATGCAAAAAGCGTGGTGTCGATTCAGCCTGGACCAATAGGAATAACGTGGCGCGAACGTGCAAGCTCAAACGAAAAGCCCGACGGAGACGAAGACGTAAACTGGACTGAAATAAGAGGTTCATACTTCAGGCTGCACACTGCGAAGTACACCGTTTCGGCTTCACCCTCAAAGGCTCCTCAATCTATCTATTGGAACAAGCAACCTATGCATGATGGCCCAATGGTGGTCCTGCCAGATGGGCTTGGAGAGGTGAAGGTGGTGTTTAGTAAGATTTTTCGTGAAAGAGTTTCTCCCGGTGACGCCTTACCTCTTTCAAAGTCGGGTACAGGCCAATCTGCAGAGGTTGAACTTCGCACGCTCTGGGTAAACCAGGTCTCCCCCACGCTTCGTGTCCTTACTGCGTTTAATGCCAGAGGGAGAGTAATTATGGAACTTTTGGGAGACCCACGCTCTGACGGAACACGTCAGCATCTCGGCTTCGAGATTGTGGATGTTATGGATTTTTCAGTGCCTAGTGACATTGTATTGGACTTGGGCGACCGGGTTTTACCGCATAGTGACGGAGGTGCGGTGAATGATGAATCAATCATCCCAGATATGCGGGATAAAGGCGACACGGGAAGTGGTGGTTTTGCTATCAAAAAAGCCCTCCCAGGCACTCAACAGATGGCCTATTATGCGATTAAGGAAACAGAGTATAATAATGATTTGGTTGCCTTTTGGTTGAGAGAGAGTGTAGCCGGTATGGCATGGCCGGTTTACCATAATCGTTACCACCTACAGTGGCCTGTGGATTCATCACGCTATAGCCATTATCTAAGACCTCAAGTGGGACAGGCCAAGGCATTCGAAACCGCTGTAACTTTACCGGCCGAAAATAGTACTACTATTTTTTATCAGGATAGGGATTCGTTTGGAAATGACCGAGCCGATATTGAAGGGACGAAATTCTACTCATGGTTGGATGCAGAATATCCAACTCACCGGACCCTGCTCGGACATGAAACAGTAAAAGGCGGAATGGCATTTGAGCACGTTTTGTCCTGGCTTGATGTCAGTACCCAAGAATCTCAGTGGCCGGTAACAGAACAGCTCAAGCATTTAAAGTTGTGGCCTAAAATTCAAGTGACTGGAAACCATGGCGTTCCCACAGAGGCGCAAGTGGGTATCACAGCAAGACTGTATAAAAATGCTTTAAAGGAACCTGAGCTCAGTGATGGAAATATAAATAAAAAGATTTTCACGCTTATTCAAAGTGGACGCCTCAACGATGTTCCGGATGTCGAGCAAACAATGAATGAATTTGAATGGCCAAGCAGTGGCGATTCAAATTATGCCACCCATTTTCTTGGCTATTTCCACCCCAAAAAGACTGGATACTATACTTTTAGCATTGCCTCCGATGATCAGGGCGAACTTTATCTTAGCACAGATTCAAACCCTGGTAACAAACAGCTTGTCTCAAGTGAGAATACGTGGTCAAGCAAGCGCAAGTTCACAGGGGCAAATGTGTCAGGGACGCGGCATTTGGTGAAAGGGAAAGCCTACTTCATTGAATCGCTCCATATCCAGGCTGCAGGAGGAGATAACATGGCGGTAGCATATGTGTTTTCTGATAAAGCAGGCGAATATAAATCTGTCCCGAATGACTCCAAGCCAATTAGTGGTAAGGAACTTTCGGCGTGGTCACCTAGGAGTGATCTAAGAGGCGGGGTCAGTGTAGAGCCTCTGAAATATGAATTTGAGGTGGGCCAGGTCGTTGAGTTTTCCAATCAGGCAACCTTTACGTTTCGAGAGGCTGCGAGCATTGGCGACACGGTGATTTTTGGAGCCCTCAACGGGATGGTCTTCGATGGACATGTGGCAACCCAGCCAACAGTTTCAGTGATGCCCGAATTGAAGGCGGCTATGGCTGGTGCAGAATCCAAAGCGCTTGTGCTTGAGAGAAACAGCAACCAGATGATTAGTGTAGGTGTTGAACTGGGAGATACTGATTATGCCGTTGAGTTTTGGTTTAGGACCAACCACACAACCGAAGACGAGTTGGGTTTGGTTAATGTTGATGGCCAGTGGGGGATACAATTGTCAAATAGTGCAAACCTTAGGTTTCGAAAAAAGGAACTTTCTTCAGACGACAAGGTAGTGGGTGGCCAGTCCTATAATGATGGTCAGTGGCACCATGTGGCGGCGACCTTTAATTCGGGTGATATAACCCTCCCGGGTGACACAATATGGCCGTCGTCTCAGGAAGGGGCCAACGTCAATCGGGCCATTGATAACAGGTCAGACACATATTACTCAAACACCAACAAAGGGAATACCGGGTTTACTGTCCAGACCAGGGTTGGGCGAGTTGATGCGCTAGCCCTTACTTCGACCCAGAACTCGGCAAACTATGACCCGATCAAGTACCAGTTGTACGGATCGAGTAACGAAGGAAGCACCTTCCTTTTAATTTCTGAAGGAGCGGTTCCCGCCTTCGGCGCGAGAAACCAAAGACAGGTAATTGAATTTAGTAACGCACGAGCTTATTCAAGATACATTGTCAATTTTCCAGTCACAAAAAGTGGCGGTGAGATGCAGATAGCCGAGGTGGAGCTGATCAGTAATTCACTGGAAAAAGGAATGAGGCTTTTTGTTGATGGAAAATTGAAGGTTGAGGAGGAGAGCTTAAGTCACATTACACCAATCAGTCAGTTACAATTCGGCAGGGCGAAGGAAGAGGGCTCTTTTTTTGATGGTGAACTTGATGAGTTAAGAATATGGAATATACCGCGTTCTAGTGCTGATATTATTAAATATTGGGAAGCTTTATTACCGTCATCTGAACTCGGCTTAGCTGTTAACTTATCCTTTGACACGGTCGAAGGTGTGACCGTTCCTGACTTAACAGCTAACAACAATGATGGTGCATTAGCATCCAAGGGTACGCTCACTGGAGGGAGGGATCTGCCGTCATACCTAAAGGTGGCCTCATTGCAGGTTCCCATTAGACCTGAATCGATTGTCACATTCGTTACAGGTAGCACAACCTCGACTTTTAACTCGGTCGGTTTTGCTTCACGGGGTGACACTGAAATGCTGGGATACCTGAGCGGTGCTGTTTCCGCAGGAGCTTTGGGAAAGATCGATGACACCACTCTGTCTGATGGGCCTCGTGCCATCAAACAAACGGTCGATGTCGGGCGACGCCTGGCGGTTCCTTCAAGTGAAAAGGGCGACGCCGATGGAGAATCTTATTGGGCCGGATATATACACTCAGGGACAGCCTATAATCCAAACGCTTATGTAAACCCCTTAGAGATTGAAGGTTTCGATGTGGCAAACAGAGGTGCCATCATCCCTGTCAATGCCGACCCATCGAATGACAGGAACAAGCTTACTGTTTACTGGTTCCGTGAGAAGTTGGCTGACCCAGACCCAACGCTCGGCTACAAGCCGATCTATTGGCCGTCTGTGATCGGTGAGTACACGATGCAATGGCCAGACGAAGGTCCCGAGATTGTTCTAGCCAGCAATGCCGGTTCGGGGGCACTGAGTAGCCTTCAGCAAAAAGGAACGATCTATCGCCAATCGAACCGGGATCTTGCAGGTTATAACCCTAACGAGGAGCATGCACTCATGCTTGGCGGCCAGGTATGGGCGCTGCGATTTGATTTGAATCAAAAAGATGGTGCAAGTTATACGTCTGCCCCTTTTGTGCTTCTTGAGTACTTGGATGATGATGGACGGCTCTCCATGACAGCCTTCAAGGTCATGTCCGAAAATCCGTCTAAGGGTATAATTTTTGATTATATTACCGAGGCAGGCAAGATCCTGCAGGCACCCCAACCATTACCTCTCCTGGACAAGCCGGTACACAAATCGGAAGTAGTAGATGGTGAAGACATTATTCATGAGGTTGGTGACCTAATGGATCGTGAGGTGCCTTATTCGGACAGGGATAAACCTGATGCCTGGAGCAGTACTCCAGAAGTATTTGCAGGCTACGAAACGTTTACGACTGTTGATCGAAACAACTCCACCTGGGTTTACAGGGGACGGCACTCTGGCATTCCGGCGTTCAAGGTTGGATCTTATGATGCCTCAAAAAGTGGAGACGCAATGTGGGGTGGTTTGCCAGAGGCAAAAGCCGTGATAGGCCAGCCATTTGAGTATCATATCCACTCTTCGATACTTGGTGGCCACCTTCAAATGTTAGCTAAGAATCCGGATGATTTCCCATTATGGCTTGGCATAGAGGGATTGGCTCTCAAAGGAACACCACCATCGGACCAGGAGGGCAAGACCATTGAATTAGTGCTGGTGGTCAGCACGATGTATGGAGAGAGCGTTGATCTGGCCCTTAAGCTCTCGATAGTAAAAGAGGGGGGTGCCGTGGTGTCCCAGTCCGCACTTGATGTAACCGTTAATAATTTACGTTATATTGCAAGGCCTCCCAATTTGAGTGATGAACCTGCCGCAAACAACAGCTTCAAGATGAAGTTCTGGTACAAGAATCTGGCAGAATTTGATTGGCCTTCTGATTCAACAATAGTTCCTGGTCAAAACATACAATACCTAAAGACTCCGGATAACTTGGCCGGTAAGACATTTCATTCACATGGCGAACGGGATTTTGTGGTCTACCGTCCGGTTTGGCCAAAATCGGCTCCCATACTGAAACGAGCCGAGACGTTGACATTGCCAAAGTATGGCCTGCCTGCTGTTCGTGGGCAGACCAGCGTCAAGGTTCTTTATGAAGAGTCTGCTGCGAAGAGCGCAAATCAATCCGGTTCAGTGAAGCTTCACGACCCAACAAGGGAGAAGGTTTATGAGATCCCTGGATCAGTAGAAAAATTTCCTCCCCCGGATGTAATGACTTCGATGTATCAGGGTAAAATATATTTCCCTAAACTGCCACCACATCTGACCAAGCGGTTGTTTTTTGATCCTAACCGTGGGGAGAAGGGTGCATTGGTTTTCCTGGGTGAATTCATGGATGAGATTGTTGGAGAGAAATATATTCAACTTAATCTTATTAGCGACCTGGATAAGGAGGCACTTCTTGGTGTGGCTGGGGACAGCAACAAACCAGCATTCAGTACCGATAAAAGCTGGAAGCCGGCTATAGAGGGACTGCTTACCGTATTGGAGCCGTTTAAACAGAAGAAGCGAGAAGACCGGAGCAAGATTCCCGGTATGTATGAGGTCGATGAAAATAATACACATCCCGTTAAGTATGATGAGTTGGCTGAAATTCATGCTGAAAATGTGCCAGTCGATTCTTATGCATTGAGTGCGGCAGGGCCTGGTTCCGGTTTTGTCACACTTATGGTAGGAAATGGCATCGGCAAGGTGACACCTGAGGGGGATCCGGTTTCGATGCATGTCATCAAGGTATCGCCAACCCTTTATCAAGGTGAATTAAAGGTTATCTATGCCGAAAATCCGCTTGCAGAGAAGGTTTCAATCCGTCATTCGGGTGATTTTGGAGGCCAATTCAAGAATTATGAGTTTGAATGGCGTAAGGCATACCCTGTAGACGGCCAGTCTCCTATATTAACCATAAACGGTTCGATCAATCCGCAATGGATCAAGATCGACAGTGCCAGTGGCACTGGCAAGCCGAGTTTTATTCACGGAGCCGGAGGCACCGGAGTTGATACCCTCCTTGATGTTTATTACATCCTTCGCTACAGGCCTGTTGGTAAGGATACCTGGTCTGAATGGACCAAGGCAAAGTTTTTAGAGGGTTGGATTAAGCGGGTTTTGGCCGGGATAAACCCTTTCAACCAGCGAGTGAAGGATCTCTACAGTAATGAAGCGAACACGGATGCAAGCATGTTGACCCAGGCAGGGAAACGCTGGGAAGGTGATGTGGCCCTAAGCATGGAGAGCATCAACGATTTTGGGTTGATTGAGATATACGAAACCGTTCTCAACCGAGGCAAAATGTTGAGTATAGACTCAGGCATTAACAATGCCGGTGCGAATCAGGCTTTGTTGTTGGCTGCTGGTTATCTGAATGATTTATATATGATGTTAGGCAATGAGGCTTTCGCCGATGCGGCAAACCCGACAATTGGTTTTGGAACAGGAGATGGTCAATACGGAGACATTGCAACATCGATGTTTGCGTTTAAGGGACAAGTGGCCTCCCTGATGGAAGAGGAACTTGGATTGCTCCGTGGCCGGGATGATTTTCTTCAGCCTGATGTGGAGGTGGCTCCGGTATTCAATCGAATGTTCTGGAATTACACCAGAGGTATTGATTCAGGGGAGGTTATTTATGCCTTAAACTATAACATTCAGGAGCGTGACGGAGATCAATTAGATGGAAACGTGGATGCGGCTGATGCTTCCCACATGTATCCCCAAGGTCACGGGGATGCTTATGGTCACTACCTGACTGCAATAAAAGGGTTCTACCGCCTGTTGGCAGATAACGAGTTTCAATGGATCCCCCAGACCGAGGCGGTGAGTGTCCTCGGGCAGGAGGTATCGGTGGATTATATGGATGAACGCAAGTTTGCTGCTGCTGCACTCGCCCTGGCACGGACTGGAACCCAGGTTTACGAGTTGGCTTGGCGACAGGATTATGTTCCAGATTCAGCGAGTGGTTGGGGGCACATGGCCAAGACGCGCAAAAATGAAAGACGTTCATACAGCGGAGCCGATGGTGCGGAGAAAAACCCGACCCGTTATTGGGGGCAGGATCATTGGGCAGCTCGTGTGGGAAGTGGGACTTATCTTAATTGGGTTATTGGAAATGCCATGATTCCCGAGGTGGACTCGGATCCGAGTCATGAGGGGATCAAGAAGATAGACAGGACAACGGTACTGGAACTTATTGAGTTGTCCGACTTGGGCCGGGAACTCCAACTGACCGCCGACAGTGCCGCCTCAGGAGTCAACCCACTTGGTTTGCCGGAGGACACAGTGCCGTTTGATATTAGTCCCGATTTTAGCTCGGACGGAGGTCATATGGACCAAATATATGAACGGGCAGTTCAGGCTCTTGATAATGCGGTATCCGCCTTCGATTCGAGTAAAGATATTACTCAAATAATGCGGACTGAAGAGGATTCCCTATCCGACTTGCAGGTTGCAGTTGAACAGGAAGAACTGGCCTTCAAGCACCGATTGATTGAAATCTATGGAACCGCTTATTCAGATGACATTGGCCCAGGGAAATTGTACAAGCAGGGATACGACGGACCTGACCTATTGCATTATCAATATGTGGAACGTACAGGGTTGGCTCAACAGAAAAGTGGCAAAGAAGAACTTTTCAGTAAATATAAAGTCGATATTCAGGAAAGTGACGTTACAGGCGACTTTGATTCGATAGATGAAGATCCCTTCAAGTATCGTTTCAAATTAATTAAGGATTCTGACGACAAGGATTATATCAAGGATAAGCATTATCAGGAGTATACCGTTGACAATTTTGGCTTCTTCATGAAGCCGGATAACTTTACTGGTAAGCGAGGCAGCCCTGGTGAAATACAAACTGCCATTTCTGGAATTATCTCTGCAAGAGCCCAACTGGGAGTTGCTCTTGGGGATGTAGATTCCCTGAAGGGAGATCTGGATGTGATGATTAGCCTGTTCAATGCCAATGCCAAGTTACAGCAAGAATTGAATGTCATCGGTGATGAATTGGATCTCGAAAAAAAGATTTTGCTAGGAACCACTTTCGCAGTAGAGACATTGCAGGAAGTTTTGGAAAAAGCAGAAGAAGTAACAATTGATGTTGCTGAGTTGGGGAAAGAAGTCGTGCCGGACAGTCTTATTTTTGGTTTCTCCAACGGGGGAACTTTTCTTAAGCCGGTTAAAGCTGTTCCTCTGGGAATTAAGGCGGCGGCAAAGGCATTGCTTTCAAGTGCCTCGTTCATTGCCGGGAAAACTCTCTCAGCAATGGAATTGGCTTTTGCCATAAGGGAAATAGATCTGGAGGGCGAGGGCGGAGACTTACAATTAAAACAAGGGCTCAAGGAGGCATTAATTGGTATTGGAGACCAAATCTCAGCAATCGGTGACCAGCAATCAATTATCAATTCACGGGCAAGGGCTCTGGAGAATAAAAGAATGCGATATGCGACTCTAAAGGCCCAGGGTGATCGAATTCTTTTGGAGCGAGAAATTTTTCGCAAACGGGCTGCATCCAAAGTACACGGATATCGTACCCGAGACGCTGCATTCCGAATTTTCCGCAATGAGAAACTAGAGCGCTACAAATCGATGTTTGATTTGGCAGCCAGATATACCTATTTCGCAGCCAAAGCATATGACTATGAAACAGGTCAGCTTGGTTCTGATACGGGTCATCGTTTTCTTAGTCGGATTGTGGCTTCACGCGCGCTTGGAGTTGTGCAGGATGGTGAACCTCAGTTTGCTGGAAGTAACATGGGCGACCCCGGTCTTTCCAGTGTGCTTGCAGAGATGAAAGCGGACTGGTCAGTTCTCAGAGGTCGCCTTGGGTTTAACAACCCTGACGCATATGGGACAACGGCCTCGTTAAGGACTGAGAATCACCGAATCCTACCTGGGTCTGCCGGTTCAACTGCCTGGGCGGATGTATTACAAAAAGCCCGTAAGAGGGATATACTTGCCGACGCTGATATCAAGAAACTCTGCATGCAGTTGGCTAATGAAAATGGGCTCCCAGTACCCGGGATTGTGCTTGAATTCCAGACTACCATCGCAGACGGATACAACCTCTTTGGCAAACAATTGGCTTCAGGTGACCACGCCTTCTCTCCCACTTCGTATGCCAATAAGATTCACGGGGTGGGTGTGGTGTTTGAAGGTTACGAGGGCATGGACTACACGACGCCTGCAGCAGGTTCGACAGTCGTGCCGGTAATGCTAAATCCAAAGGGGCTTTCTGCCACGCCTTATGTGTACCTGATTCCTTGCGGTTTGGATGCGATGCGCAGTCCGCCTCTCGGGGATCAGAGCATCATCAGGACTTGGAACGTGCAGGATGCAACTATCCCTATGCCATTCAACATCGGCGGATCGGAGTTTGAATCCAAACCAATGTGGCAAACAAGTGACTCACTTTCGGAAGACCTGTTTAATGTACGCAAGCATCAGGCATTCCGCGCGGTGGATGACATTGATTTCTTCCGGGCACTGGCGAAGAGACCGAGATATGAAAACCAGTTCACCAACAACCGTCTGATTGGGCGGTCAGTATGGAACAGCAAGTGGAAGCTTGTAATCCCGGGCAAGACACTGCTGGATGATCCAGAGGAAGGACTGGACCTCTTCATTAATACGGTAGAGGATATCAGGATACACTTTGAGACCTATTCCTATTCCGGAAACTAAGAGAGAATTAAAATGAAAATGAATGATTGGAAACACGCGGGAATGAGCTTATCAGGAAAGCTTCTGGCGATGATTGTCTTTGCCCTCATTTGGCCGTCGGCAATGGATGCCTTTCCGCCGGCTCCACACCACGCCTTCCAGGGAATGTTGAGGGATGAGCATGGTCGCCCGATTACTTCGGATGATGTGAATATTTTCTTTGAAACAGAAAACGGAGCAGTTATCAGTGCAGAGGCTGGAGATGTGTTTGAACCAGGGATCAATTACAGGATAAAGGTCCCGATGGATTCTGGTGTAACTCCAGAATTATACGAAACCTTTGCGATGAAGGTGCGGATGCCTTACAAGATCCATGTGAAGATAGGGATTCGGTCCTACCTTCCGATCGAGATGTTGGGGAGTATCAAGACAATTGGGCAACCTGGAGGGATCTCTCAGCTGGACCTGACGCTAGGTGAGGATGCTGATGGTGATGGTTTGCCTGACGCCTGGGAAAGAGCTCTTCTTGGCCAGGGCAGAACGCTGGCTGATATCAAGCCAGGTGACGATTCGGATGGTGATGGCCTGAGCAACATGGATGAGTACATCAGTGGTAATTATGCGTTCGACAAGGAGGATGGGCTTCGCCTTGATATCCTTGAGACGGGTGCTGATGGTGTGAAGCTAGAGTTTCTGGCAATTACGGGTAGAACTTACACGGTGCAGCAGTCCAATGATTTAAGTCAGTGGCAACAGGTTGACTTTACTACTCAGGAGGTGCCGGAGACGACAAAGGCCAGCTTCCTTGCCAAACAGGTGACAAAGGTGAACGTCACCGTCTCACCTAGTGGTAACTCTGGAAATGCAAAATTCTTTAAGCTGATGGTTCAGTAACTTATTCTCTCACTGGGTCTCGGTGTTGCGTGGGAGAGTAGAATGTAAGATGGAAATGGGTTTAACCCTTAAAACTGGCACGGCTTGGATGCGAATTTTCGTCGTAACAGCGGTACTAGTTCCGTTTGCTCATATGTTTGCCCAGGTGTCGGTTCAACCCAGTGTGGTGGACGCTTTGGGTGGTAGAAACGGATCGATTTCCTACTCGATGACTTCTTCAGCTGGGCAGGTGATTGGAGGTTCTTCCTCTACGTCTTCAGGCTTGATCGTCCGTTCAGGTTTCATTCATTCACTGAATACAGCCAGGTCCCTAGATGAGTCGGCAAAGGATTTCTTCGTTACAAGCCTATCAATTGAGACCAGCGAGGAGCAGGCCATTCAAGTGGAGTTGCTTGGGAGCGATGGGTTGGTTTTTCAAGTTGCCACTCCACCGCTCAACGGGCGGTTGAGCGGAACGCCGCCGCTACTTGTCTATCAGCCGGATTCGAATTTTTTCGGCGATGATTTTTTTACGTTCAAGGGAGTCCGTGGAGAGCGCGAAACGGATGAGGCGGTGGTGACCATTAGTGTTGCTGGTGTTAATGATCCGCCCACGATCAATGTCCGGACCGTGTTGTCCGGTTCGCTGGAGGACAATGACACGTTGATTGGCTATGAGGATCTAATTTCGGGCTCCGAGGCCAAGGATCTAGAGGGCTTGGACATTTCTTTTGTCGTTGAAAGTGTCAAGGTAGGGAAGTTGCAAACGGCGGACTTTGAACCTGTTATTGAGGGGCAGACCCTTATAGGGAAACGCCACAAGGGGCTGATCTGGTCGCCACCCACAAACCTGAACGGGGAGGTCGAGGCATTCACCATACGGGCGGGCGATGGAGATCTTTTCTCTGAGCAATCACAGCTGATGGTTACGGTTGGTGCGGTGGCCGACCCGCCGGTGGTGTTTCAACCCATAGCCGACATGGAGGTGGATGAGGGAAGCCGGCCGTTTGTGATCGACCTTGCTGAGGTCTTTTTTGATCCGGACAACGATCCCAAGACCTATTTCATCAAGGAGGTGGAGAAGGAGTCCCTGATTAAGGCCGGGATAATTGATACATCAAAACTACAACTTACATTAGTTGAAGACATGAATGGGCAGACTACGGTAACGGTCGGTTTTGAGTCCAATGCGGACATTGTCTATGACACCTTCGAAATAACCATCAAGAGTGTCTTTGACGAGAACCCACACCCTGTCAGGGACTATTGGAAGGGGTTGTCAGAGGATTTTGGTGATATAGCCATGGAAGCACCCTTGGCCTACTGGTCATTTGAATCGATTGAGGCTATCGAAAAAACCACGATGGCCAACTGGAGGTTTGATTCAGCACCGGAGCCATCTGGAAGGATTCTTGAATCCCCCAATGCGAGTATTTCTATTCAGGACTGGTATAAAGTATTTTTTGACGCGGCAGGTTCAGTAAGGGTTCAGTCATCGAGGTTTCTTGAATTATCACCGGACATAACCATTGGTGGGAGTAAGCCGCGTGAGGCGCTGGAACAATATACATTGGTGTTTGATGTCAAGACGAAGTATGGACAGCCTAACCCTCTTTTAAATACACTAAATTCGGAGAGCAGGGATCGCTCAGAGGTTTGGTTAAGCCCGGTGGGTGCTGTTGGCGGACAAAGAGAATATTCATCCATCGGCAGCCTAAAGCCGGGCCTTTGGTATCGCGTGATCTATATTGTGGATCTGGTCCAGGGTCTCCGGAAATATTATGTCGACTTTGACAATAAGCTGAATCAAGTCGTGCCGGAGAATCAGAAGGAACGCCACAAAATGGGGCAGCATGGGTTTAAGGTAGGGTTTGATGAACTCAGCTCGAACCAGAATTATGAATTAAAGAAGATAGTCCTGTATGACTATCCTTTCTCAGAGGAGCAGGCGGAGTTTATTGGTTTTAACGGTTACGAGGAACTCGGTGATCAACAGAGTAAAGGTAACGATTCGGAGGCCGTTGTGTCACTCATAGCCCCAAGCTCAGATGATGAATGGGAGTCAAAGCCTGGGATTATCCTTTATTCAAGCAGTCCGGTCAGTACAACGTGGAACATTCAACAGTCCAGGGACTTGATTACGTGGGAGCAAACTGGACTAATTGAGGCTGAAGCTGCTGACGAGACCGGTGGGGTTGGTTTCCTTGAGATAGAAACTTTATTTGATGATGCCAGCATGTTCTATCGGGCAAAAGCCTCCGAATGAAAAGTTTTTTTGGGCGTTCAAGCAAACGGTATTGATTGGATTCTATAGTGGTTTTTGTCATACATAAATTGTTTTATGAGTTATGAAAGTTAGAAAAAGTTTCATTCGAGGTTTACTATATGCCTGTGGAGCACTGGCCCTTCAAGGAGTTGCAAGAGCCGAGACGATCACCACAGTTCCCATTAAAATGGATGGCTCCGCGGTGAGTACTCGTGAGGCGATGATAACCCAACCTCGAGGTGTCGTGGTTTATGATAATCCACGGGGCATAGTGGGGGATGTTTATTTTGTAGGTGGCGAGATTGGCGATGAATTCACTTTGGGAGTTGGTTTAAAGGTCATCAACCAGATTCAGTTTGAATATTTCGCAGCCTTGAATCCCTTTGAATCCACCCAGAGGGGAGTGCTGCGAATCTACGCCAACAACGGAGAGATTGCCGGAGAGGGCAAACCCAAAAAGCCGGGCGATCTTTTATATGAGAGTGAGTCTTTCTCCCTGCGTAATAGTTACAACATGGTATCTGTTAGCGACTTGAAGGTTGTATTGCCCCATGACATCAACTCAGCGACCTGGACAGTTGAGTTTTCCGGGTTAAGCAGCATCGGCAAGGCCGGATTACTTCTGAATGACGTACCAACTACAGGGTCGAGTGGAAAGACATTTTGGACCAATGCAGGGACAAAGGGGGCTCCAGATTGGCAGCTGCAGCAACATTCAGCAGGGCGCGGTAATTTCTCAGTCCGCTCGGCTGCTCAGACCATGCCTGTTCAACTTGCCGTGAACCAGGATGTTTACGTTCAAGAAGATCCCATCAAGGTCACGTTCAGGAATGGGCCGGGATATCCAAGGGATTGGGTTGGTGTTTATCGGGCTGACATAATCCCTGGTTCGGTCACAAGCTCGGATTGGTTATATGTTAATGGGAGTAAGACCCCAGGTGAGGTGGAGATTAATGACACGTTGATATTTGATCCCGGGTTGTTGCCTGGCGATTACGTGGTGTATTTCTTTGAAAATGACAGTTTCGACCAGTTGGCCCAATCCCCTTTCAAAGTACTCGATACGACAAACCCAGTGATCACGTTGCAGGGTCAAGTGAATGTCAGAATCAATGTTGGTGAGGAATTTAAGGATGCCGGGGCAAGAGCTAACGACAACTTTGACGGTGATATCACCGAGTCGATAGAAGCAAATGGAGTGGTCGACAGTAGCAAGCCTGGAGTTTACACGATCACATACAGTGCGAAAGATCTGGCGGGTAATGTTGCCGACGAGGTAGTCAGGACAGTTGAGGTAGCTGACCCAACTCCGCCGGTAATCAGCATCGCTCGCAATACTAATAGCGAGGTCATAATATCATTCAAAGGCAAGCTTGAGTTAGCAAATACCATAAGAGGACCATGGGAGAATGTGAGCGAGAAGAGTCCGCTAATAATAAACCCCAATAAAGAAATTCTATTTTACCGTTCGGTCAAGTAAACTAGATTAGCTGTGTTGGGTTTGGCTGCTTTTTTATTTATTTTAGATAAATAATTTAAATCCTTTGTATACAACTAATAAGCAGATGAAAAAACTAATTTTAATCATTGTCTTTATTGCTGGGGTAAACGTTCAATCTGAAGACTGGCCAAAAAAACTTTGGGAGAAGGAGTGGACTGATTTGGATTCAATTATTAGTGAGCCAAGAATCGGATTAGACCAAAAATCAGTTCTTGTCAGAATTGATAAAGATGAAAGTCATGTCTCGTATTGGGTTTCAGGGGAAGGTGTTTTTTATACACTCTCTAGTGCATTTGACGCTGATGGATTAATGTATTTCGATTCAAATTTTTTCGTTTATCACAAATACATAGAAAGTACAAATAACCGGAGAGTAATAAAGCTGACTAGGGGCGCTTTCGGAGTCTTAGAGGAACAATTTCAAGCCAACTTATCGATGAGCGTTCCTGCAGAAGGGACTTCCCCTAGTCATATTGGCCTTGAGTATGCCAATAATAAACTTATATGCTGGGACTTCAGCGTAGCACAATCCGAAGATTCAGAGAATAATATAGGCAACGGTCGTCTCATCATCAAGACAACAGCTGCTGGGACTTCAGTCTTATCAGATGGAAAACTGGGAGGTGAAGCGGAACTTGAGAAGTCGTATGACTTGAAATACTGGCAAAAACTGGTCGATATACCTGAAGAAGCAAGTGAAGTTTCAATTGACAAGAAAGAGACAGGCTCAGAGTTTTTTCGCTTGAAAAAGAAGGAGGATTAATAACAGGCCTTTAGAAGGTCTATGGTTTTTATGGAGCCATGCGATATGTTGATTTCACTACACGGTTCGTGTGCTTAGCTTGACACGGATTCAATATTTTTCCATACTGAATGGTAGCTGTTCCGCATTGCCGATCATTTCATGAGCGGGCACGATTTGGCCCATGCGCTTGCTTTCTCTACTCCCTTTTTTTTGGACAGTCGTGTCGGTAGTTGCCGAGCGGCCGAATGTGCTATTCATCGCCGTCGATGATCTGCGGCCGGAGCTTCGCTGCTACGGCGCTACTCACATCCACTCGCCGAACATAGACCGCCTGGCCAAGCGCTCCATGTTGTTTGAGCGAGCGTACTGCATGGTACCGACCTGTGGCGCCTCACGCTCGTCGCTCATGACCAGCCTGCGGCCGGCGCACAACCGATTCATCAACTTCCTCACGCGAGCGGATGAGGACGCGCCGCAGGTGGACGGGCTCCACACTCACTTCAAAAAAAACGGCTACCACACGGTCTCGCTTGGGAAGGTGTTCCACCAACCGAGCGACAGCGCACATGGCTGGTCCGAGGCGCCGTGGAGGGCGGGCGGTATGACACAACATCTGCCGGAAAATCGCCGAATCCAGCGTAATAAAAACGGCTCAGGAACCAAGCCCGGGCGTGCTGCCCCCTACGAGAATGCCGATGTGCCGGACAGGGCCTACCCTGATGGTCGCCTGGCCGAGCATGCTGTTGAGACGCTCGGCCGCTTAGCCAAGCAGAAGCAGCCGTTTTTCGTGGCGGTAGGTTTTTTCAAGCCGCACCTGCCATTCAACGCCCCTAAAAAATACTGGGATATGTACCCGGAGGATACCATCAAGCTGCCGGCAAACTATCGCATGAAACCGGCCGATGCACCCGACGGTGCGGTGCATGGCTCGGGCGAACTAAGGGCCTACCACGGCGTGCCTAGGCGTGGCCCGGTCAGCGATGAGATGGCGCGCAACCTCATCCGAGGCTACTACGCCTGCGTCAGCTACACCGACGCATCGATCGGCATGGTGCTAGATGGACTCGACCGGCTCAAACTCACCGACAACACGATCATCGTCCTTTGGGGGGACCACGGCTGGAACCTTGGCGATCACACCATGTGGTGCAAACACTCCTGTTTTGAGTCGTCACTGCAGGTGCCGCTATTGGTTGCTGCGCCGGGCCACAAGCCGGGTCGGCGCAGTCGAAGGTTGGTGGAACTGATCGATCTCTACCCGACGCTCTGTGATCTCGCCGGCTTGGCCAAGCCGGGCCATGTGGAGGGCCAAAGCCTCGTTCCACTGCTGAAAAACCCGGAGGCTAAGTGGAAACCGTACGCCATCAGCCGTTACCAGTCAGGCGACACGATTCGTACCGATCGTTACCGCTACACACAGTACTCGCGCAACGGCCAGGCGATTGGCCAAATGTTGTACGATCACAATACTGATCCCAACGAAAACACCAATATTGCGAACCAAGCCGGCGAAGCCGAGCGCACCAAAAGCTTGGCCAAGCGCCTCCAAACCAATATGGGAAAACCCAGCCCACGAAAAAGAAAGAGCAGGTAGCGGCGGGACAGAAATCCTGTAATAGGCTTTTGGCACTTGCGCGTGGTTGTTCCTTGGTTGACGATGTCGCCCGCCCCTGATGAACATCAGATCAATTCTTTTACTGCTGTGTCTCGTTTTTTCCTGCGACGTTTTTCCCGCGTCAAAATATGCCATCCCGGCGACCGATGAGGGGCTGCCCGGCGCAGGGCCGATTCGGCGATATGAGTGGTTCCAAAATCTCTGGGATCGCAAGCGCAGCGGCTGGGCCAAGCTGGTGCAGCAGGATCAGGGCGCTCTGGTGTTTCTCGGCGACTCCATCACGCAGGGCTGGGGCGACACGATGGGCGGCAGCTTTCCAGGCGTGAAGGTGGCCAACCGCGGCATCAGCGGCGACACGACTCGCGGGGTGCTCATTCGGTTGCGGGAGGATGTGCTCTCGCTCAACCCAAGCGGCGTTGTGCTGCTCATAGGCACCAACGACCTTGAGGAAAAAGCCACTCCCGAAGTGATCGCCGACAACCTCAAGCTCATCATCGCCGTGCTCAAGAAGCACAGTGCCGATATGCCCATCATCCTCTGCAATGTGATGCCCAGTTCCGCCGCAAAGAAACGTCCCGCTGATCAGATTGAAAAAATCAACCAACTCTACTTCGCCGCCGTGAAGGGTGACGCGCAGGTGACGATGCTCGACACGTGGTTGCTTTTTGCCGATGACAAGGGCGATGCGAAGAAGTCGGAGTTTCCAGACCTGTTGCACCCGAACAAAACAGGTTACGCCAAGTGGGCCGCCGCGCTGCGACCGTTGCTGGCCACCCATGGGTTTGTCGAAACCAAGCCGGATAACTTTCAACTCGAGCCGGGTTACGTGAGCCTTTTCAACGGGCACGATCTCACTGGTTGGGGGTTTCGCGCGAAGAAAACATTTAAACCCACCGCCACCTTTGACGGTAAGAAAGCCAGCAACGATGCGCGCTACGTCGCGATCAATGGGCGACTTGTCGTCACCACTCCGCCCGAGGGTCGTCGTGTTCAGCAACTTTGGACGACCAGGGAATTTCCAGAAAACTTCATCCTCAAACTTGAATTTCGCGCCACGCCCAACGCTGACAGCGGCGTCTTCATCCGCAAACCGCAACTCCAATGTCGCGACTACGTCCTCGCCGGCCCGTGGAAGGAATTGAAGAACTACAAGCCGCAGGAGTGGAACGAAATAGTGGCCATCGTCAAAGACGGGGTTGCGCATTGCACCTGCAACGGCGAAGTGCTCAACGCCGAGTTCAAAGTCCCACCCACCGGCCCCATTGGTCTGGAAGGCGATCGCGGCCAGATGGAGTACCGAAGGATTCGCGTAAAGGAATTGGATTAGTGCTGCTGGCCCTTTTATATTATCGTTTGTAAGCATAACTTTAATTTATCAAATAAAACAATTATAACCCACTTCCAGACAACTCATATGAGACAAACGAACCCTCTCCTGACCTTTGCTCTGGGGACTCTTTTTTTTGCCGGTGGAGCTCTGCAGGCCGCTAAGCCTAACTTCATCATCATCTTTGCCGATGACCAAGGCTACGGCGACCTGAGCTGTTTTGGTTCCAAGACCATCCGTACACCGAATATCGACCGTATTGCCAAGGAAGGCCGGAAGTTCACGAGCTTCATGGTGGCCTCCCCGGTGTGTACGCCTTCCCGCTCGGCGTTGCTCACCGGTTGCTATCCCAAGCGGGTTGGTATGCACCAGCATGTCCTGTTTCCGTCATCGACCAAGGGGCTCAACCCCAAGGAACACACCATTGCCGACCACTTGAAGGGCCAAGGTTATGCTACCGCCTGTTTTGGTAAATGGCACCTCGGTCATCACAAGGAAGTGCTGCCGACCTCCAACGGCTTCGACACTTACTTTGGTATTCCGTACTCCAACGACATGAATCACCCCGACAACAAAGGAAAACCTAAAGGCGGTTGGGCAGGCATGGATATTCTCTGGAATGACCCTGAATCAACACTCACCAAATGGAAAACCCCGCTCTTTGAGGATGAAAAAATTGTCGAATTACCCGTGGACCAGCGCACCGTCACCCGGCGTTACACCCAGAAGTCCATCGACTTTATCAAAGCCAATAAGGACAAGCCCTTCTTTGTTTACCTGCCGCACTCAATGCCACACATCCCACTCTATGTTCCCGATGATGTCCGTGACCCCGACCCAAAAAACGCCTACATCAATACCATTGAGCACATCGACTCTGAAGTGGGTCGCCTGCTCAAAACACTGGACGATCTGAAGCTCGTCGATAACACCTACGTCATTTATACGACGGACAATGGCCCTTGGCTCCAGTTCCGTCACCATGGAGGTTCTGCAGGGCCACTTCGCGAAGGCAAGGGAACCACTTTCGAAGGCGGACAACGCGTGCCCTGTGTGATGCGCGGCCCTGGTATTCCGGCAGGCACAGTCTGTGACGAACTTACCGGGACCATCGACGTGCTGCCGACCATTGCCGCCCTAACCGGCAAGCCCCTGCCCGCCACCAACAAGATTGATGGGTTGGATGCGTCCGGACTTTGGAAAGGGACTGTGAAAGAATCCCCCCGGGAGGAGTTCCTGCACTATACTTCCCGAGGGGCTATCGAAGGTATCCGTAGCGGTAATTGGAAGTTACTGGTGAAAAAGCCGCGCGTTCCTCGGAGACAAAGCGGTACCAAAACAAATAACAAGCCGCCACAACTGTATCTCTTTGACCTTGCCAAGGACGTTGGTGAGAAGAACAACCTGATCCAGGCAAAGCCAGAAGTCGTTAAGAAGCTGCAGGCCCGCATGGAGGCACTCGATGCCGAAATTACAAAAAACGCGCGCAAGCCATGGTTTAAGAATTGAGGTTAGCTGTTAAGCCTCTCCTTATTTCTTTTTTGCCAAGGCCTTTTCGATGAAGGGCCACATTAGGCTGGGGTAGAAGCGGTGACCGCTGTTTCCCCACTCCAATTCAGTGTTATTGGGTGTGCCTGCTGCCTTGAATATGTTCTTTAGTTGTCCTCCCAGTTTATCGACCGTGGGCCGGTGATGGAGTCCATCGCTTACTCCATGCACAATTAATAGGTGCCGTGGTGCCACCAGCCCGCCCAGTTCCTTCCAGTCGCCCCAGTTGCGCAGCTTGGGAACCAAGCAGCAATCGCAATGGAAGATAAAACCTTCCTTGCTTGTTACTGAAGTAAAGGAACAGCTGGGGATGGCTACCTTAATGCGCGTGTCAATGGCCGCAGTGTAAGCGGTAAGAACTCCGCCGCCGGAATTTCCGGTCATGACAATCCGTTTGGGATCAATAAGAGGATGTTTCTCGGCCCAATCAAGCAGGCGTTGTATGTCCCATACCCGCTCGGCTATTGCCGTGCGCCCGCCGAGCAGACAGTGGATGAGTTGAGCCCGACAGGGGCGGTTGCCGTGGCGGCCTTTGGGATCGGGCACCAGCACTTCCTCCGCGAGCCCTCGGGTAGCCGGGGCGATGACTACAAACCCGCGCCGCGAGGCCTGTGCCCCGATGTCTCCCTCCTTCTCAAGCACGGTCTTGCGGTGTGTTTCATCCTTGAATGCGCCGGCGTAGGAGTGGAGCCCGAGTTTGTCGTGGCCGTGCGGGCAAAGCAGAAGGGGGAGAGGCTGGGCAGGGTTCGCATCCTTGGGAATGAGCAGATAAAAGGGGATGACCATACCAGGCTCCGTTTCAATTGAGCAAAGCGCCCGTGTGAAAGATTCATTGGTTTTTTCCGCTTGGCCAAGTCGGATCTTTGGTGTGAAGCCGCCAAGATCCTTCTCCATTTGCCGCAGCCCTGTCAGTTCGACGAGAGCCCCGCGGGCCTTCTCCTGCCACTGCCCGAATCTTACCGAGGCGTCAAATGAGTGCGCCTGCCTGCCCTGCTGGATGC
>Ga0233439_10001458_pt1 | contig 30169 bp, 22 predicted proteins | sample SI_123_September_6_FD_182713 | JGI IMG/M metagenome (GOLD analysis project Ga0233439, IMG submission 182713) | Seawater microbial communities from Saanich Inlet, British Columbia, Canada - SI_123_September2016_100_MG | ecosystem: Environmental > Aquatic > Marine > Inlet | place: Canada: British... | reverse complement strand
ATAATCCCCATAATGAATCAAAGTCTTTATCACATATTTCACATTTGTGTTGCATAAAAAATCCCTTTTACATATAAATATACACGTAAAAGGGAAAGTCTTATGTTTGATAAAGGAATTCTAGAAAACATTTATTGCTCTGTCAAACCGGAGTGTACAAGTAATATCAGCCAAATCTGAAGAGGAATAATCTAATGAACCGAAATCGGCATCATTTAACTGAGTTCCTTGTAAAATCCATTTCTGAACAACAACACCAGTTGGATCTAACATTTCCAATTCAACATCCTTTTTGTATCCAGCGGCATAACCCTGTCTACCTGTTACTGATTCTGAATGTAGTCTAACCCACTCCATTAAAGCTTGTGTAGCTGAAGGACCGATTGGGTCTCTAAATGTAACTGAGATTGTTTCCCATCTAAATCTACCGATAACATAAGTTTCAGTATTTAGAAAAGGTATAGATACCTCATCACTTGTATATTTTGGTCGGCTTGTTGTTGATACCCACCATTCTTGTATTCCCAGTTCATCGGGAAACCTTAAAATAAACCTATTCTTTCTTAATGGTTCATAAGGAACAGGCATTCGCATTAATAAATCCGCCATTTTTTAATTTTTTTTATATTTATTATTGTATTTGATAAGTTTTTTCATTACCTTTATTAATAAATATCTAAAAACCAAAAAAAGTGGATTATAAAAAGTTTTTTTTAGAAAATAATAAAGCTGGATTAAAAACCAGAGAATCTTATATTGAAAATAATTATAATGAAATATATAATTCAATTAACCTTTATTGTGATAGTATAAACTTAAATGGGGTTATTCCGTTTAAAGAAAAAATATATATCTTCATAAATAAATTAAGTGATACCCCCATATGTAAAAATTGTGATAAAAAATTAAAGTTTAAGAAAAGTTTAAGAGAGGGGTATGGTAGTTATTGTTCCATAAAATGTACAAACCAACACGAAGATCATAAAAACAACGTTAAAGAAACATTTAACAGAAAATATGGTGGTTCACCAATAAGGGATAAGGATATAAAGAAAAAAATAGAACAGACAAACTTAAAAAGGTATGGTGTTACTAATATATTTAAAGATAGTGAATACATACAAACCAAAACTAAAGAGAAGTTAGGTGTACCCAACCCAAACCAATTAGATAGTGTAGTAGAAAAAAGGAAAAACACTAACCTCAACAAATATGGTGTAACCAATACACTATTATTAAATAACTCCCGTAAAAAGAACCAAAGTTCAAAACTAATTAATTTTAATGAAAAATATAAGGGGTTGAATGTTATTGACGATTCTGGTGATTATGTTAAACTTAAATGTAATAACTGTAATGGTGAATATGATATAGATAGGGGTCTATTGTTCTATAGATTTAAAAATGGTATAAACCCTTGTACGATATGTAACCCTGTAAGTGAGTTAAAATCTATAAAAGAAAAGGAACTAACAGATTTCTTATCATCTTTGGGATTAAACCTTATTAAGGGTGATAGAGATATTCTTAATGGTAAGGAGATTGACATACTATTACCTGATTTTAATATTGGTATAGAATTTAATGGTTTGTATTGGCATTGTGAGAAATATGTTGATAAGGATTACCATTTAAATAAAACTGATGTGTGTGAGTCCAAAGGAATACACCTAATACATATCTTTGAAGACGAATGGGTTAATAACAAGGATATTGTTAAAAGTAGATTAAAAAACTTATTTAAATTAACTGATAATAAAGTATATGGTAGAAAATGTATAATAAAAGAAGTTAATACTAAAGATAAAACAAAATTCTTAAATGATAACCATATTCAAGGTACAATAGGTAGTAAAGTTAATTTAGGTTTATATTATAATGATGAACTGGTGTCGATAATGACATTCGGTAAAGGTAGGGTTGTTATGAATGGTGTTAAAAATGAATGGGAGTTATTAAGGTTCTGTAATAAAGTTAATCATTCTGTTATCGGTGGGGCTAGTAAACTATTTAAACACTTTATTAAAAACTATAAACCAAACCAATTAATAAGTTACGCTGATAGAAGGTGGTCACAAGGTAACTTATATGATCAATTAGGGTTTAATAAAACACACAACTCAACACCAAACTATTTTTATGTTGTTAACAATGAAAGGGAACATAGATTTAAATATCGTAAGAATTTATTGGTTGAGTCTGGGTTTGACATTAAAAAAACTGAAAGAGAAATTATGTATGATAGGGGAATATATCGTATATATGATTGTGGAAATTTAGTTTATATTTATAATAATAAAGAAATTTCTTTGTAAAACACCCTATTTATGGGGATTTTTAATAAAAATGTAGAAAAAAAATAAAATTTATTACAAAACATAGCGCGATATCGAAAAGTTTGGCTTATATTTGTAACAACTAAAAAATAAACAACTATGAAAAAAATAATTTTAATACTCGGAATCCTAATTGGATTAACAATTGGTGTATCAGCTGAAGTGAGAGAAGATACGGTAACAAGAAAAAACTCACTAACCCAAAGAAGTGTAATCAAAAAGAATTTTGAAACATCATTTACCAATGAACTGGTGAAATACATCGAAACAGGTGATGTAACACCCTTATTAGATTTGGCTCAAGAAGATGATATAACCTTTTATGGTTTAAGTGATGATAAATACGAACTAAGTGAGGACAAAGAATACTTCAAACAATTCATTAAGAAATATTTAAATGTTCGATCCAAAGATTTAACAATACTTAGAATTGATAAAGAATATTATGACAATTCTAATCACAATTTTGGTTCAAAATATAAAATAACTATTCTATATCCTAATTCAGAAAGATACGATAACGTACAAATTTATTATAGTTGGGCTGGTAAAGTTAGAGGAATCACAATTAACGATAATCTACACGAAAACTCATATATAGACGGTGATTTAAATAAAATATTTGGTCTTGATTCTGGTTATGAAGGTGAGAGTTTAAGTTGGAAAAAGTTGTAAATAATAGTTTAAAAATTGGGTACGGTAAATTAAAAAGGTGGGAATTCCCACCTTTTTAATTTTTAAATGGTCTTAATATTAATTAAATGGAACGATCCCAATAGAATCTTGAAAACCCTTTTTTATGGTTGCAAAAACAGTTGAATCCTTCTTACTACAATCTTCATCCTGACAAGCACCCACTAACCTTAAGAAGTCTATGGATTGAATAGCCCTTTGCCATTTACCATTAGAGAATACCTTCCCAGCACTAACTCGACCTTCTTTATTTTTTACATATACTGAATAAAAGGGTAATTTAAGTTTTTTAGTTTTTGGGTCTTCAAGTTGTGTCTTATATATTAATACAGTACCCGGTAATTTAACATGTGATGCTCCGCCAGGTTTAAACGGAAACTCCCATTGTCTCTTCCCACCTGTGGTAGCATCGGCAACTGGAGCTTCATCTTGTTCTTTTATTACTTTTTTTACAATACGTCTTAAATCTGACTCTGTTAGATTTATAACTTTTCCGTTTTTCTTAATTTTCATTTTTTTTATTTTTATTTTTTTATTTAATTACCCTCTATCAAACTGAGGTTCTACATTATCAGCCGGTCTTTCATCTCCTCTTTCATTACTAACAGAAAAATCTAGGTCTTCAATTATAACATCATTAACACCAATAACCATCTTATACGCATCTAAAGCGTCATCAACATGTTTTGATAATCTATCATAAGAAACATTGGACATTTTAGATTTATTGGATTTATCAACGATTTTTCCAACCTCAATTATAGTCTCCTCTAACTCTTCATTTAATTCTTTTAAAGCACCAGATAATTCGTAAGCGTATTTTGTATAACTATACCCTGTACCTTTAAACATTCCACCAATACCTTTTAATTTAGATCGTAATCCTTCATCTAAAGATATCTTTTTCTTAATAATCCTTTTGATGTCGGATTCGGTTAATGTTATTATTTCACCTTCTTTCTTAATTTTCATAATATATTAATATTATTATCTTTTTATATAAATATAAGTAACTTATAAAAAGTTACCTCTTTATAATCATTTTCTTCTTTTTTGGATTGTCTGGGTCTGAGGTATCATACACCAAGAACTTTATATCAGGATATTTCTGTTTTAATTTTTCTTCTATTAACTTTTCAACAACCTCAACGTTACTGATATCATCATCACTAAACCCAATACTAATACCTTCAAAATCATTGGTATCTTGATATGAACTAACTCTATCTACAACCCTATCAACAAAATCTTCGAACGCTATCTTCTTACCCTCTTCTGGGTTTGTGGAATCTATATCCAACCCCCATTTATTAATAAATTCTTCTGAAGAAACTGGGTGGTAATCTTGTAAATTAAGATATTCGTCCATTGTTACCCCATTTAAATTGTTTTTCATCTCTTCTTGTTCATCATAACTAAAGGATTTTCGAATAATTAACTTTATACCGTCTTTAATCGCTCGTGGTGGGTTTGATCTGGCAGTTATAATAGAGAAGTCGCTACCACTAATTAAAGCTTCTTTAAACTTATTAAAACTAGGTCCATATCTACGACTATCTAACGCTTCTTTAGTGTCACTTATAAAGGCATCATATTCTTTAAAATCTTTAAACGCTTCACCCTCATTATCATTTAAAAATCTAAACTCCGTACCTAACTTATGTCTAATACTTCTAAATTCTTCTGTTGATACGGATACTGGAACCCAAGCTAAACCATTAACACTATAATCCAAATGAATTCTTGTTGGCATCATAAGAATATTATCGTCCCAATCAAAAGAGTAAGCTCTTTTTTTAAATTCTTTTAATAATTTATATTGAGATTCGGTAAGTTTAACTTTCATATTCTTATAAATATTCTTGGAAATAAAAAAACCCACATATAGTGGGTTTAATTATTAATTTATTTGTTTAAGGTTTTATTTTATTACTTTTTTTACAATACGTCTTAAATCTGACTCTGTTAGATTTATAATATTACCATCCTTTTTAATTCTCATGGTTTTTTGTTCGTTTACGTTGTATTTAGACTTACCCTTACTTCTCTTCTTAAAAGGGTTTCTAATTTTTAACCTTCTTCTCTTCTTTACTTTTTCTTTAGCTTTATTTTCGAATTCTGCATCAAGTTGTTTTTCAATTTCTTTTTCTTCTTTCCTACTTGGGAAGACATTTGGTAGAGGTTCATTAGGGTCAAAATCTGCTTCAACATCAGTGTTAACATCAGGTACAACATCAGGTACAATCTCAGGTCCAATCTCAGGTCCAATCTCAGTGTTAATATCATCTTCTGGTTGATCGGGTGACCCTTTTCCTGCTCCAATTGCACTAATTAAAGCATCATGTGTTTTTTTACCATAATACCCATCATCTTTAAGTTCTAATTCACCTTGTACTATTTTAACTTCTTTAATAGTGTTGTTACCATAAGCACCGTCAACATCGATAACTTCAGACCCTTCATACTCATTCATATGATCTTGAGCTACCTCAACAGCTTCTCCACAATCACCTTTTTTAAGGTAACCTTTCCCCATTTTTAATTTATCGAAATACCAATCAATGTCTAAATTTCTTTTACACCACTTCTCTTGAATTTTAGGTTCGGTACTTGAATCATCATTACCAGACATATCATCATTACCAGACATATCAGGTGATGGTAGATCAACAGGTCCAGACATATCATCATTAGATGGTGTCGTAGAATTCTCTATTGGTGCAGCTTTCCCAAAATTCTTAAACACCCAATTTATAGTTTGTTCTTCATTTGGAAGTACATCGTTAATTATTACCAGTCCTGAACCTGCGTTTCGTGCCCCACCCCAGTTTTTTGTTGGTCGTATTTCAAAATATCTATCATCAGATGATGGTTTTATTGTGGACATTAATTCATCACCACGTTTAATATATATAGTATCTTTGTCTGAGTTTGCTGCCCAATTATCGTAAGAAGGTAATACTTCCGAAATTCTTTTACGCATTGGTGATAAAGCCACACTTTCATTTAACGATTTTGGTGCGTTCTCATTAATGGGTTGTAGCCCCATCATTCTACGCATAAAATTCGTTTCGTTAATTCTTTTTTTATAATTCATATCATTTTCATTTTATATCAATAATCAATTTTATCTACTAATAGTAATTTACGTTATTATCTTTTTTTATATAAATATGTAAATTTCATTTAAATTCATTTTAAATTTATATATCATCAAAGTTTGCTCCAGTGTTAGTGATGTTAAATTCGATACTAATGTATTCTAACGATCTTGTTGGTTTGATAAATACCCTACCATTTAACTCATTTCTATCAATTGATTCTGGAGTATCATCCAACGTAACCCTAAAGTCTGTTAAACCTCTTTCCTTTCTAATGTTATCCAAAATTGGATTAACTAAACTTAAGAACTGATTTCTTACAACCTCATCATTTTGTTCGAATAACAATCTGATTGAGACCGCTGATATAAGTTTTCTAGCTTGTAGTAACAATCTTCTAACATTAATTCTGTTAAGAGCTGTTTCTTTAACTTGTAACGTTTTGTTACCAAAGATTACAACACCAACATCAGAGAATGTAGCCATTGGGTTAATTCTTCCTTCATATAAAGTATCTCTATCATCCAATCTAAGTTTCACTCTCGCTTTAACTGCGTTTGTTGTTCCTCTATTTAAACCAGCTGCTGCGAACCAAGGGAACGCTACGTTATCTGTCAGTGCAATGTTTCTCATAACTTCAACAGTAGGTGGTAACCATACGTATCTGTTATTTTCTGTATCATTCATCTGTAACCATGGCCAGTATGTTGCTGAATAGTTTGAATCGATTCCCGAATCTTCTACTAAGTCAACCGCCTCACCAACTGTTAATGGTACGTTATCTGCATCAACATCTGGTGTGGTCATAACATAAAGCGAATCCGCTCTATCAACCTCAACCATATCCACAGCACCCTCTACTAAACTAATTTGATTCTGTAAATCTAACCCTGGTGAAGCGAATACATTAATGTTAACCGCTTCTGGGTTATTATATGTATAAATACCATCTAAGAATGCGTAGTAATCAGAAGTGATACCATCATCTCCCTCAGAAGTAACATACGTATCAAACAAACCACTTTGAAATCCTGTAGATCCTTTACTACCTGTTTTGGTATAATTATCACCATTTGTTCTTTGTGTTCTATATTCATCCCACCCATCATATCCACCGAAAGATGTGAATGTAAATTTCCTAGCTGCTAATTTTTCATATGGTCCACCGACTAAACCACTGTCTGTAGTAAATGCTGATACACCAACTTGTAATGATGGTGTGTATGTGTTAACACCCGCATCAATAACACCGCTAGTTGAGTTCACATCTAAATGGAACCCATCTGTTCTACCACTATATGTGTTTTTACCGTTAGCATCGGTAACACCAACACTAACTGCTTTTATACCTTTATAGTCGAAGAAGTCTTGATCAACACCTATAGTTGAATTTAACCCTAAATAAGTTTTTCTTAGTTTAGAAGTGGTAAATTCAGAATAAGCAGTTTTATATTCTATCTTTGGTGCGATTGCGGTACGATTACTACCTACATATGTTCTATTTAACACACCCTCGAATCCAGCTGGAAAATGGTTCTTTAAATCTGGATCATTTTCATCATATAATTCCACCATTATATATTTACTTCTTAACGGATATTCACCATCAGTAGTACCAATTTTTCTAGCTATGTAACCATTTGATGTACTATCCATAGATAAGTTAGAGAATTTTTCTACAACTGACGGATTAGCGTCAGTGTCATTAAAGTTTCTAACCATTAAATCAAAAGTTTTGTTATCTGGTCTAATGTTTATAATTGAGAATTTAACGTCTTCGTTAGCCGCATTACCATCTGATATCGTAATAAACCTAAATAGTCTTTGTAATGTGGAACCTGCACCTGTACCTTTAAGTTCCGATAAAACCCAAGGTGAATAAGCCGATAACCATTTTTCTTTATAATCATTTAAGCTATCTGTAGTCTCAGAACCAATCTCAACAAAATCAATATCTAATCCCCTTACCTTTCCGTTGGTAATTAAGTCTTCTAATACATTACCATAAATTTCTTCTACCCATAACTCAGTCTCTTTATCTTGAACCGAACTACCGAATACTTTAGGTAAGTAATTTTTAGATGTTTTATCCATTGAAACGTCATAATCAATAGATAACCCAGCACTAGTAGTACCTGTAATTTGGAAGGACGCTAATGAGTTACTTGGAAGGTTTGAGGTGTTAAACATCGCAACGTCTGTAGAACCAGTAATATCAAACACTAATTGTTCAGCTCCGTTATAAGTTCCTCTCGATCTAAGTGTTGCAATAACTGAACCATCGATGTCTGTTAAACAACTAGCGGTATATGTTACCACACTACCTGAAGTGGTACCTGTTGCAAATGTCCCTGATGTTCCAGCGGCGGTAACTTCTAAGTCAAAAGTAGCACCACTAAAATTACACATAGTTTTTACGTATACTGGATCCGTAATTGAAAATGTAGTTGCGGTTGTTGCTAAACCTATACTAGCGAATGTTGAGGTTAATTGACCATCATCATATAATGCTTGTAGATTATCATCAGTGAAGTCCATTATAACTGGTGTGCCACCTGTAGATGCTGTATAATTTAAAACACCTGTATCACCTGTAAATGTACTAGCAACGGTTGTAGGATCCTCAGCGGAATCCAATGTTATTGACCACGCATTTCCTGCGTCATATCCAGACAAACCTAAAACCCTACTCACCCATAGTTGGTTTGTTTGTGTCAAAAATGATTTTGCAATGTAATTGAGTTCATATTTTTGAAACCCATTACCTTTAAATTTTTCAGCGTTTAACCCACCAAAATAACTAATAAACTCATCGTAATTAGAAATAAAGACTGGTTCAAAAGCTGGACCTTTAGGTGTTTCTCCTAATAACCCTAATGTAGTTACCCCTACTTGTCTAGTTACGAATGTTAAATCCTTCTCTGATGTAAAAACACCTGGACTTACAAATATTCTATCTGTTGATGCCATTTAATTTTATTTTTTTATATTATATTATGTAATTCTTTATTTATAAATATGCGAGTTTTTTTGAAAAATTTTATTTTGTAGTGTATATTACAAAATTAGTATGACTTTTTTCATACTTTTGTCATACTTACTATTTATTATTCTAAAATTTAGGGTATAATACACATATATAATGTATAATAATATATTATTATTAACACAAATAAATCAAATTTACCCCTATAGAATCAAATTTACCTCTATAAAATCAAATTTACCCCTATAAAATCAAAATTACCCCATTAAAAAGAAAATAAATGAAAAGGGATAAAAACTTGAAAATAACACCACAAACACATAAATTATTAAAACAATACTGTGAAGATAATGGGTTAAAGATGTTCGCCTTTGTAGAAAAGATTATAAAAGAGAAATGTACAGTAAAGAAAGATATCTATGGTGATGATATTAACTAGACCATTTACTCACACCATCATAAACTAATCTAGGTTTTTTCCTACGAGCCAACTCATATGTTTTATAATATTTTTGTTTGGCTGATTCATACCCCTCATCCCACCATTCTGTCATGGCTTCTTTATTAAAGACTAATGAGTTGTTGGTTAGTTTTCTTGGTGTATAATAAAAGTTAATTTTAACATCACCTTTTATTTTAGCTTTAAGGTTAGCTATACGAATATCATCTCTACCAATCTCTGTCATCATCAAATCAATTGATCGTAATAGGTAATGAAAAGGATTCCTAATTCTTTCTGGTGCTAATGAATCGTGTTCCTTTTTTAATATAATAACGTCAATTTCCGTTGCCCCTCTGTTAATAGCTTCTTGTATGGGAATGTTTTCTAAAATACCACCATCCGCATAGTCGTAACCACCTTTAGTGACGTGTTCCATAAAAGGGGGTACTGTCGAAGAAGCCAACATCCAATCACCATAATCTTTCCACCCATATTCATTTGTTGATTTATATTCTGTTTGTGCCAATGTCATATTAGTAACACAGGCTAATACTTCTTTATTAGAATCTTTAATAATTTCAAAATCACGTTCAGTCATAAACGTATTAATCAATGTCCTTAGATTTGAAGCGTCACCGAAAGCGTTTTTACGTCTAACAAGAACATTCCATAACACATTAAGGTAGTTAATACCAATCTTAGTTGATCCATTATCATCTTTTAAGATTTTAAAGGGGTTAATTTTAAATATATCATCCTGAGTAACCGTAGTATAAGCTTCTTTTAATGTATCCATTTTTTTTATCGCGATAAATGGTGTTAGTAAACTACCTGTGGATGTACCGATTAATAAATCGTATTCTTTTTTTTCTTCCTCTATTAGGTATTGTGCAACACCACCACCGAAGGCTCCCTTACTACCGCCACCGCTAACAATGAGTGCTCGGTTTATTTCACTACGTTCTTCCATATAAAATTTTTACGTTTAAATATAATAATTAACCATTAAAAAAAATAAAGACTAAATGTATTGTTCTATCTCTGGCCAGAAATATGGGTCAATAAGTGTACTTTGTAAATCTAATCTAAAACTATTATAATCACCTTTCTTTAATACAAATCCTTGTGATATACAATATTCTTCCATACCATTACCAACGTAACCACTTGATGACATAATAAAATTCATTAAACCATCACTGGTGTCACCGTAACCAATACCCAATCTCCCAGCGACAATATATTTATCGACCAAAACATTAACTGTATCCATTAACATAGAAGCTCCACTAAATGGTAAATACCCTACAGTAACTTTAGCTGCGTTACTCCATCTTTCTGGACAATCTTCTAAAAAACTATTCCAATATGTGTGCCATTTATCTATTAAATAACTTTCAGCTTCATTTTGTGGCATCCCCTTTGTAACCACTAAATAAGTAATAATTTCTGTTGACCCTTCTGGATAGGCGTACCAATCAATTATAGTATCTTTTTGTGTATCTGTCATTGCTGTCCACCCAGTTTCGTAACCACATAACCTAACACCCTTTTGTTGTGTTTGGTATGTGTCAATGGCGTTACCGCCAAAATTTGACATATTTTCAATAGACGTTATATTAGTGTAACTATTTAAGGTTTGACCACTTACCAAAACAAATGCATCGTTCCCGTTTAAATCTTCTTCATGCCAATGATTTAAATCAGTACCAACAGTTTGGCCACTTATGTTATATCCAAATAAATTATAATTCATACCTTTTCTATTGTTTTAACTTATTCTATAAAATTCTAACCTTAATTTTCTTATTCTCATTGTCTTATCACTATTTTCAGTAGCAAAATCAAAATCTATTGTATGTGTATCATCTGACCCAAAAGTTATATTACCAAAACCACCTACACCATACCAATTGTTATTATCTTTAGCCTCCATATTAACCACCATTAAAGTGGTAGAATTATCTACCTGTACCCTAGCTTCAAAATCCCTACCAGTATTACCCCTCCATTCATAATACCACCCTACTCTATAAGTTCCACTTGGAACCGTACTAGTTGTGAAGGTTAATGCATTCACATATGATGTTGAGGTTGTTGTTTGTTCTGACAAGTCTTCATCAGAATGGTATTCAGAACCAAATGTACTCCCCCCACTACCACCAGCTTTCCATGTTGCGTTTCCTGTTGAGGTATCTTTTGTTAAAACGTGTTCATTTGTCGCACTACTAACTTGTGATAGTGAATTTATTGCGTTTTGTGCTGTACCTTGTCCTGTACCACCATTCGCAATTGATAAATCAGTTCCAGACCAATCACCATTATTTATAGCTAATGTACCACCTAAAGTTAAGTTACCACTACTAGTAACTGTACCACCTAGTGTTACACCATTTAAACTACCTGTACCACCAACAGAAGTGACAGTACCATTAATTGGAGATAAGTTAACGGTAACATCCGCAAGGTTCTCATTTCTTTTTAACTCCAATACATCTCCATTAAGTGTTGCACCAGTAACATATGAATCAGTTAACTCCGCTGTAGTACCACTAATTATAATAGTGGTAGCAGAAATAGTATTAGTTACCGTAATATTACCAAACGTAGCATCACTAATTTCAGCATAACCAGAACTCACATCACCCAACCCAACATTTCTAATTGTGGTTAAGTTTACACCACCACCATCAATAACATTAACAGTACCACCAGTAAGAGCGGTTTCTAAATCATCAGAAGCTCTAATTTGGTCAGAATCAAAAGGGTCACCAGGATTAACCAAACTAGTTAAACCAACTGGGAAGGTGTAATTTAAATCACTTATTAATGTGGGTGTATTTGCACTTAAACTAATCATTATCCGTTATTTAATTTTGTTATTGTTATATTACTATCCTCAGCAATAGTAGACACATTAGTTATAGTTCCACTAGTGGGGTGATATATTATTGCATCAAGTGTTATAATGTTATCAACAGATAATGATGTTATAATTGTTTTAGTTATAGTCCCTTCACTTTCAACGGTTCTTCTATGATACGAATATCCACCACTTCTAGGTATTTCAGTACCATCAAGAGCCAATCTACTTCTAACTACTCTTCTTTGGTTGGTGTTGGCATTATAATCAGAACTAATACTATATGTTATTTGATAGGTTCCTGAAGAATTAATCCTTACATTAGTCCCACCAACGCTATGTGTGTAATTTGACCCAACAATTGCTTGTGCGTCCCAATCTATAGATGTGTATGTAGAATTATTAAGTTGTGTTGTCGAGCCACTCTGATAAACATCTAATAAAAATTCATTTTCTAAAACATCTACCAATTTAACGTTACTTTCTGGTGATGGTAAATTAGTTGGATATATATCTCCACCTAAAATTTGGATATACCCTATATTATAAGACTTCAAATCAATAACAAAACTATTTCTTTCGTCACCATCAGTAAAATTCATATTTTGAACTAAGTCTGACCTACTCTCACCACTACACACAACTCTATAATCTATATCTCGTAAATCTAAATTATGTGTCACTGTAACCGTAGTTCCAGTAAAATCTTGTCTATATAATAATGTATTTGTTATTGCCATATCTAATAAATATTATTCTACTTGTACTCTTTCACCTAATGCCCATTTAACCACATCCACTTCAACAGCAAATATTATAACATCTTGATTGGGTGTACCATCGTCATTTAATTCAATTCTCAATAAAAAACCATCACCTTCATAGGACTCAGAAATATCGAACTCAATATCTTGAATACTCATGGCTTTATCAGCATATGTGTTAGTTGGTTTACCTACCTCTACCAAGTCACTTGTAACAAAAGAGCCAGGTGAAGAAGTAAATGTCGTTGTGTTTTCTATAGTTCTTGGTAATGGAGTTATACCACCAGATGGGTCAGCGACAAGGGTTCCAGATGCTCCTTTAGCCAGAAAAGAAGTTATTAATTCTGGTGAGCTTGTTATCGCAACACCATCACCTGGGTCAAGGCCAAAATATATTTTAACCCTAAGTGGGTACGCACTACATAACCCTCTAGGCAATGCTGATTGTAGATATATAGCGTCTCCGTTACCATTTAATCTAGAATTCTTAATAGAGTGGTCCCACCCAGTTGGGGCTGGTGCACCAGTCCCAACTGGGACTGAAGCACTAAGAACACCACCAGATTCTCCAAATACATTACCAGCAGATAATAAAGTATCTCTATATAGTGCACTACCATAATATGTTGAGATACCATTTTGATTTATTTCTGTGTGAGAACCATCCAACCACAATAGGTCAAATTGTGGTAATGATGCTGGTGGGGTTACCATTGTAATTCTAACCCATTTAGCGGTATGCCCAAATATTGTTGACTCCGACCAACCATTATTTTTAAGAACGGCTATTCTAACATCCTCTATTGTTCCAACAGTTCTATGAAATAAATTATTTGAGTAATTATAACCAAACTCTTGGTTTGTAACTTGATATTTAATGTCTACCCAAGTTCCACCAGAATAATATTCAATTGTATATGTTCCACCTGTTGACCCAGTATAAGTTAATTCAAAACCACACCAGTTAACATAGTCCCCATTAGGGTATCTTTCGCTACTCCCAATATATAGTTCTTCACCAGCAGTTAAAGATTCAAATGACCAAATAACGCCTTTAGTTTTAGCAGATAATATTAAATTAGTGGTTCCAGTTGTACCGCTACTGTGTAAGTGCATACCTTTTTGGTATTCAGTACCACGACCTACCGATAACGAGCTACCCCTATTTGGTTGACCTATTTCAAGGTTACCATGTGTTCTAATTATTGGTGACACATTTTGTGAATTACCTATGTCACTATAAAAAATTGTGTGTTCTGAATCTGCCCAAGTATAAGGTTCATCTATTTTTTCAGAATCCATTATGAAATTAACCATGTTCAACTTACCAAACTCACCAGTTAAACCACTAGATATTAATAAATTTTCTACACCAGCTTCAAACCTACCGTTTTGTAACTCAATCTCATAGTAATTAGACGTTATTTCTAAACCAGTCGGTACGTTAAATAAATTAAGTCCGAACCCAACCACAACTGGTGTGTTTGATGCGGTTCCACTAACACTTATTGCTGTATTACAATTACCGTTTCCTATATTAACATTAGTTAACTGTAATCTACCACCATTTGCTTGAATGCCCTTATTCACTGTTTGTCCACCTGGAACGTGTATACCATCCAAAGTGAAAATACCTTTATTAACCTCAACTAAAGTGTCTAAATGTCCACCACCATATCTTAATTCAGTATAAATAATTTTAGCTGGAGGTGGTCCACTACCTAATCCACTGTCCATCACAAGTCCTTTCCCTAATGTAACACCAGTACCACCAGAAACGCTAGAACCTTTAAAGTGTACATTGTGAAATGATGTTACAATATCACCTGTTGGGTCATTGAAATATAACGCTGCCGAATCATCGGTTGGGGTATAGAGTGTAAACCCTTCCATATAAGAACTACCCGATACTGTTATAAAATTTCCCGTTGTTGTAGAACCACTTATAAATGTAACCTTTGGTCCACCTTGACTAATTAATGAAGTACCTGGAATTAAGGTAAATGGTGGTTCAACATAATCACCAGGTCTAACCATAATTGTATCATTTGTGGTTGCGTTACTAAGAGCCGTAGCAATACTAGACCAAGGTTTATCTTGTCTATCAACTAATGCGGTACCGTCATTACCGAATATATTATCTACCCATAAAACATTTCCTGTGTTTATCTGTGTTAATATACCAGTTAAATTTGACCCATCACCATAAAGAGTACCACCACTAATTGTTGTGGCTGACAATATACCATTAACCGTCAACCCACTTACTTGATTGATTGTTGCGGTAAACGCTGAACCAGCGTTATCGTTTATTGTAAATGTATTGGCATCGTTATAAGTAAATCCAGTAACAAAAGTATTTGTATCATCTTTAAGAGCTGACACATCTACAGTAAACGCTGAAAATCCACTATTACCACTAAAATCTAAATTAACGGTGGATGGGTTATAAGTACCACCAGTAACGAATGTATTAGTATCAACTGGTATTGTAACATCTAAATTAAGACTAGTACTATCATTTGTAATAGTTACTGTACCACCAGTGGATGTAATACCTTTAAATTCTAAATTTTGTCCATTTTTTTGTCCGAATATACCTGTTGTTGATAAATTTGTTGCCCCACTAATTTTAGTATTTAATGTAGTTTGTGTATCAGAGGTATATGCGTTAAATGTTGTGTTATTTGTTTTACCACTTAATAAAGGTGTTAAACTTACACTATAAAATGGGCTTGGAGTTTGTAAATTATTTACAAACTCAATCGATTCACTATTAAGATTTGCGCTAACTGTGTATGAATCTGTCATTCCTGTAGTGAAACCACTAACTTGAAAAGTCCCACCTGTGGAATTTGTATATGTTACAACACCAGTTGATGCGCTATATACCCCACTAAGGACATAAACATCTGAAGATAAAATAGATAAATTAACTGTTTCATCTGTAATACCATTATTTTGTTCTATTGTTAAATCAAACGTTGAGGGGTTCCATGTAAATCCTGTTACAAAGGTATCTGTAACACCAGTAACATTAAATGGGACACCATTTGTATTTGTAAATGTAATTACATCAGTTATATCACTATACGTACCACCAGTAACATACGTATCCAAACTTTCTATTATAGTTAAAAGATTAGTACCCCCACTAAGTATTGTATTTCCATCTAATGTTGTTGCGGATAAGGTACCATTAACCGTCAATCCACTTACTTGATTGATTGTTGCGGTAAACGCTGAACCTACATTATCATTTATTGTAAATGTGTTGTTTTCGTTGTATGTGAATCCTGTTACAAAAGTATTTGTATCGGAAGCACCACTAAATGTTGATGCGTCTCTATATTCTACTAAACCAGTGGTATTATTTCTAACTAATACTTGTGTTTGTGAATTATCGTTTGATGGTGTTGTGGTAAGGTTTAATGTTTCACCAGATAGTGAACCACTTACAATGGAATCCCCCTTGGAGATAAATCCATTCTTTATTACAAATTCGTGTGCCATTCTTTAATTACTTTCCCTATCCAGTAGTTTAAATGTTATTTAATTATAAATATGTAGGTTTAATTAAAATCATAATATTATGGTGTATTTGTTTTTTTTATACCGGACCACCGTCCCCAATAATCCACTCAAAACTAATCATATTCGCTCTTGCTGTTGCTGGAGCACCTGCTGAATATTTTGTATTACATGCATCAAATTGTATACCAGTTGTTCCTGGTACTACATAAGCGTTCCAACCTACTAATAGTAAATCATAGTTTGCAGTTGAAAATGAACATGTCCCATAAAACATCCTATTAGCACTACCTCCAGCTCCAGGAACAAGCATAGCTGAAATATCCCAGTTACTTAGGTCTTGGTCAAATGGAGAAGTAGCAAACATAAATCGCATATTAGTAACATTACTCACATCCCAATCACTGACATCTTGATTAAATGAGGTACTTTGAAACATAGCCCCCATATTGGTAATATTTGATGGAGTAGAAAGGGTTACCAGTGAATTAAAATTAGTACATCTGTCAAACATTGACGCTACATTATCAGCATTTAATAACCCATTTAAAGTTACAGGACTATTAAAATTTGAACAATCGTAAAAACATCTGAAAAAACTAACTACATTTTGTGTATTCCAATTGATTGGTTGATTAAATAATGTACAATCTAAAAAAGCACCTTCCAAATTAGTACATGAAGATGTGTCAAAATTAACTGGACTATTAAAATTAGAACAATTCCTAAACATAAAACTCATATCGGTACATGAAGAAGTGTTTGGTGTATCGGTATAATTACCAACCATATTTGCACACTTTTCAAATGATTGTTTCATATTATTAAAGGAGTTTGTACCCCAATTATCAAGAGACAACCACTTACCCCCATCTGTATTATTGGCACCACCACCAGGTGGAGGTGGATTACCAATACCTTCAAAGGAGCCCTTAATTACAATTTGATAAACACCTTCATTACCAATCCCATAATCATGTACTAAAACTGGGTCAATGTTAGATGTTACAACATCTGAATTTCCATCACCCCATTCAATTACAACATCAGTTGACCCATTCTGTAATTTAAGCTGAAAAGAATGATTATCAGTAATTGTAGTTGCGTCAATAAAAGTAGTGTCAATAGTAAACTTAAAATCTGGGTCTACCGGCTCAATATCCGACTTAGTTATAACAACCCCATCATTCGTTAATATGGTTCCGTTATGTGTTATTATCATATACTTCTTACAATTGTTTTTATTTCCCAACTATTTGTTGTCGCTGAAACAGTTAAGTTAGCAGTACCACCAGATATATTCATATCAAAAGTAATTCCACTTGTGTCCCCTATATCGTTTGTTGTTGTCTCATTAAAATCAATAGATGTCCCACTAAATATTGACATAATAGAACCAGCTCTAGCACCAGACCCAGTTACAGTATATTCGAAGAACCCACCAGTGTAAGCACTTACGGGTATTGAATAAATTTCTGATAATCCCGAATTTATAGATTTTTTAACCGTTGTGTTAAGTGATAGTGCGGTTGGGTCACCCCATAAAATATCACCATTAACTGTCAACCCAGACATTATATCGATCGAAGCAGAATAGTTAGTTCCGTTATTATTACTAATTGTAAATGTGTTAGTATCGTTATAAGTGAACCCTGTGACAAATGTGTTTGTATCATCTATTAATTCAGAAACATTTACACTAAATGGGACAAACCCAGTGTTACCACTAAAATCTAATGATGTCGTTCCACTACTATAAGTTCCTCCTGTTACAAATGTGTCTGTAATTCCTGTAACATTAAAAGTACCACCACTTGTATTTGTAAATGTAATAATGTCTGTTGAGTCATTGTATGTTCCACCACTAACAAACGTATCGTTAACATCTATTGTGGATAAATTTAAAAAATAATTAGTACCATCATTTTTGTCAAAAGTTACTAACGCAGTTCCGTTATCATATGTTGCACCAGTTGTAAACGTATCGTCAAAAGGTAATGTATGGGGAACACCTTCAGAATTTTTATATGATAACCCTATTGTTGCTGAATTTGTATTGGTAGTTGCCGATATTGAAACCGTACCCCCAGTAACGTATGTATCCAAGCTTTCTATTATTGTAGTTAAATTAGTCCCACCACTTAATATTATACCACCATCTAAAGTTGTTGCGGATAAGGTTCCATTTACGGTTAAACCACTTACTTGATTAATTGTTGCGGTAAACGCTGAACCTACATTATCGTTTATTGTAAATGTATTGTTATCGTTATATGTAAACCCAGTGACAAAAGTGTTTAAATCAGTCGGTAATGATACGTCAACCCTATTAACATCACCAATAGTTGTAACCGTTGTATTAGTTCCACCCGAAAGTGTTCTAAAGTTAAGTGTTGTGCCTGTTTTATCTCTAAATATTTCAGTTGCCCCACCAACATTATTACCACCATCAACTTTAGTAAGTAAAACTGTCTCAGTATTACCAGTGTATGTATTGAATAAATCACTACCTGTAACCCCAGTAACTAACACATTAACATTATCAGTCCTACTAAGTACAATTGTTGTTTCACCAGTTACTGTACCACCTGTGACATAGAAATTATCTATACCACTTAAATTAGTACCATCACCATAGAAAGTACCCCCACTAAACGTATCACCGTTAAATGTTGTCGCTGATATACTTCCAGAGGTACCTATATTAAAGGTAACCGCACTTAATATATTACCTAATTCAATCGTTTCAAGACTACTATCGAAACTACTACCATCATTTTGGGTTATTGTAAACGTATTCGAACTAAATGTGAAATCATTTACAAAAGTATCTGTTATACCTGTTATTGAGTAGGGTGAAAACCCACTAGTCCCAACTATTTGTAAGGTTATTGCCGTATCACCAGTTGTGGCTGATTGTGTAACGGTACCAGCCGTTGAGAAGAAGTTATCTCCAGAGGGTACCGCCACATCTATTTTAACAACATCACCAACAGTTGTTAATGTTGTGTTAGAACCACCCGAAAGTGTTCTAAAGTTAAGTGTTGTTCCAGATTTACCAGAGAATATCTCGCCAGCACCACTACCGACATTAGCACCATCTTCAACTTTACTATCTAATATCGTTTGGGTATCAGAGGTATATGTGTTAAAAGTACTATTATTAGTTTTACCACTTAATAATGGTGTAAGACTAACATTATAAAAATTAGAACCTGTTAAATTATTGTCAAAGGTAATACTTTCTGTACTAGCACTAATATTGGCCGCTACAGTAAAACTATCAGTCATTCCAGAAGTAAACCCTGAAACGTTGAATGTGCCCCCAGAGTTATTAGTGAAGGTTACTACACCATTATTAATGTCATAAGTACCACCAGTAACAACCATATCGGTTGAGAGGATAGATAAATCACTTATTAAAGAAGTGCCATCATTAAGTGTTGATGTTATTTCATAATTACTTTCATTAAATGTTTGACCAGTTAAGTAGGTATCCCTTACACTGGTTATGGTAACAGTCCCCCCAGTATTATTATCTAAATCGATTGAATTGGAATTGTATCCAATACCACCGTCAATATATGTCCCTCCACTTATAAATGTGTCTGTTGTATGTGTTATTCCAGATAACTGAGACCCATCTCCGTAAAATGTTGTTGCCGATATTGTTGTTGCGGATAATACATTTATACTAGCGTTAAATGTCGAACCACTATTATCACTTATTGTAAATGTATTGATATTGTCATAAGTAAAACCAGTAACAAATGTATCTTGTGATGTAGCTGCGCTTATTATTGATTGAACATCTCTATACTTTATTGTTCCATCAGAACTATCTCTGGAAAGTATTTGTGTTAATGAATTATCTTGAGTTATCGAAGGAAAAGTTAAACCACTTAATAATATTAAATTGTCATTTACCGTAATAGGTGAACAACCATATAAATTAGATGTATATATACCAGTACAAGCCGATATTGTTGTTGCGGATAAGTCACCATTAACTGTTAAACCTGTAACGTTGTTAATAGTCGCACTAAATGTAGAACCACTATTATCACTTATTGTAAATGTATTAGCATCGTCATATGTGTAACCAGTGACAAATGTATCTTGTGATGTAGCTGCACTTATTATTGATTGAACGTCTCTGTATTCGACATCACCAGTAGACGAATTTCTACCTAATATTTCTGTTAATAAATTATCGTTTGTTGGTGTATTATATATATTTAAATCACCATCATATGTTGTACCTGTAAATATGTATTGTCCTGTTGTTGTAACAGTACCTCCGATTGGCTTATCTATATAAAGCGAGTTGAATATATCAACATTACCAGAACCGATAATCGAGTTTGTAGTAACACCTTCAACCCTAAAGTTATCAACCCTTAAATCAGTAGAACTAGTTGTACTAATACCATTGGTTCCAGTACCACCTAAATCTAATAAAGAACCATTAAGAGTTATTGTACCACCATTAAATAAAGTTGGGGTTGTTGAGTTTCCGCTAACAGAGATTGTACCGTTAAAATTAAACTTATGGTCTGTACTACTCACACCTGGGAAACCTTGAAGTATTGCGATGTTACCAACTAATATATCACCATTATAATTAAATTCACCACCACTAGCGGTAGTACCATATATAATACCACCATTGACTCCATTCATATTACCATTATAGGTAATCTTACCACCACTTTGTGATGTATTATTAATTAACCATTGGGTATTAGGTAATGTATTTGGTTCGTGAGATAATTTATTAATATTTAATACTATTTCCGCACCATCACTAACACTTCGAAACCCTAATGGTTGAAATGTTTTACCACCGACTAATTCATCTACATTTAATATTGATTGTCCGTTGAACCCGAAATAATAAACAGCCCAACCCAAAGTACCACCTTTAATTCTATTAACATCAATAAATGTTTTAGAAGATTCTCTAAAGGTTAATACGTAATCGTTAGCTTCTAATTCTAATTCATTAGCCTTTAATTTTAATTCTGAATTCCCAAATGTAGAGAATAATGTCCCTTTACTACCATAAGCTGAATCACACTCAAAATGTGATTTAGAGTTACCAAGCATTTGAATTACACCACCACCTACATCATTATCGGTACTAGCCGAAACAATGAATTTAGCTTGACCGTAAATGTTACAGGTATTGGCTGAATAGATATTAGATGTATTCACTAAAGATGTCCCCAATCGAAATACGTCTGTTCTATTAGCAGTTGTATTTTGAACTAGTGTAACAACTGTGTTCGGTGTAAAATAGAAATTACCATTCTCATATTGAACTTCTTGGTCGGTGTAGTTACCAGGATATACATAAATAAGCGTATCACCAGTTACTGTTGATGCAGATAATTCAGCAACCACTTTATTTCTAGCTGCGGTTATTGTTTTAAACGGATTGTGTAAATCACCTCTAACCGCAGTTGAGTCGTCACCTGTTGGTGAGACGAAGTAAGTATTATAAATATCGATATTAGAACTGATACCACTTAATGACACACTAAATGTAGTCTCAACACTATTACCACTAAAGTCAATTGATGTTGTCCCATCATTATATGAACCACCGCTAACATAGAAATTATCTATACCACTTAAATTAGAACCATCTCCGAAATAAGTTGTTGCTGATATTGTTGTTGCTGACAATACATTTATACTAGTGTTAAATGTCGAACCACTATTATCACTTATTGTAAATGTGTTGACACCATCATAAGTAAATCCTGTAACAAATGTATCTGCTGAAGCTGCTCCGATAATAGAACTTACATCTCTATATTTTATTGTTCCATCAGAACTATCTCTGGAGAGTATTTGAGTTAAAGAATCGTCATTATCAATGAGATTAACATTTAAGTTAGGTACATAAACGGTATCGTCTGTTGTTCCTGTGATATTACTTCCACCTAATATAACACTTCTTAATACATTGTCATTTATTATGTTATCAGAACCAGCGAATATACCTGAACTTGTACTACCATACCCTATATTATGGTCGTTACCACCAAGAATTGCTGAATAATCACCGTAAGCGCCATGATTAGGACCAAAACCACCACCAGTAGCAACCCGAAAGTGTACAAATGATGTCTCACCACTTGCGACAATTTGACTACTATTGATTCCTCTACCGCCAGCGTGAGAATAATGTCCACTTGCTGTCGTATCTTTACCCTCAGCGTGAGAATATAAACCACTTGCGGTTGTAGAACCACCTTCAGCATGAGAACCCTGATTACTTGCGGTTGTATTCAGACCTTCAGCATGAGAAGCAGTCCCAATTGTCTCTGAACCTGATCCTTCAGCGTGTGAATAAAACCCTCCCGCAGTTGTATTCAGACCTTCAGCATGTGAATTCTTACCACTTGCAGTTGTAAGATTACCTTCAGCATGTGAATTTTCTCCAATTGCGGTTGTACTTTTACCTTCAGCGTGAGAATAATCACCATATGCTTGTGCGCCGGTTCCGAAGGCAAATGAAGTTAATCCTGTAGCTGATGAACTACTACTTTGTATACTATCGTGTACAGTTATTGGTGAACAACCATATAAATTAGATGTGTAGATACCAGTACAAGCTGATAATGTTGTTGCGCTTAACCCACCAGTAACGGTTAAACCAGTAACGGTATTAAATGTTGCATTAAATGTTGACCCACTATTATCACTTATTGTGAATGTATTAGCGTCATCATAAGTAAATCCAGTGACAAACGTGTTATTATCGACTAAAGTGGATAAATTTAAAGTATACGCACTTAATAGATTAGTTCTATCAAAAACAACTTCGGTACCTACTAACGTTGCGCCAGTAGTGTAATTATCTAAAGACCCAAATATATCTAATAAATTTGTCCCACCACTTAAATAAACAGAGGCGTTGACTGTGTTTGCAGAAACTGTTGTACTGTGTAAAGTTAAAGTATCACCAGTACAGTTATATATATTATTTGTATAAAACCCAGTACACGCACTAAGGATATCAAAATCCGTAGGTGCTTGTACAATATAATTCTTTTTTATGTTTGATTCATCACAACTACTCATGATATTGTTCCACTTATTTCAACTTCTGATGAAATATTCGCATCAGATTTATTTACCTTTATATATAATGAATCTCCATTCACTACACTGAATGGGGTCGTCACCTCCAACCCATTCACTTTTATAACCTCTGAATCCGAATTTGTAGCTGTTATACTATTATAAGTCGCACCAATCTCAATAGGTATCGTAACGTTATTTACCCCTCTTTGGAATATTACGTTAATACAAATTGTTTTCTTTTCGTCATCCGCCTCAACTTGATACGAAGCCCTATATAAATTCTCACTAATTTCGTAAAAATTAATGGCTCTATTAACAGCGGGTGTTACAACAAAATCGTCTTCATCTAATAAATATCCCAACATTTTAATAGTATACAACTGAACGTAATATTTTCTTTCGTCTAAGTTAGTTATTACACTTTCATCTCCTATACTATCTAATAATAGCGGTATAGGGTGACCATTAACTCTAATATATTTTTCACCCGCAGAAAATGAAGTCAATATTTTTCTATTCATTTTATTTAGGTCTCTCATTCTATTACAAAACAACCTAACTTCATATGTTATATCTACTGAAATGGGTTGTGGTATTTTATACATATCATAACCCTTTATGTTACCATCCCAAGTGGGTACCTTCATATAGGTGAATGTTGGTCTACCAGGTATATTAAAACTTCCAGCGTAATTAGTACCGACTTGTGGGTCAGGTTTTCTAACTATTGTAATAAAAGGTAATTTTATATTTTTATTGATGTCGGAATATTGCCAAGTTTTGGTAAATTCAGCCCATCTTTGTATACTTAAAAATATAACTGGTACCTTTTCACCAGCTAAAGATACATCGATATCGTTATCCACATAATTGATCATCTCCCCATCCATATCTTCATGAAGAATACCTTTAGGTAAATAGGTACCTTGATTAGCGATATCATCTAGAATACTTTGTCTTTGTTCTAAACCTTGTTTATGTGGTGAAATATTTAAGTATTTTCTATAATTCTTTGGTAAACCCATATTACATTCCGTTAAATTCGTCTAAATCAGTTGGTACACATGTTATTGTTCTATAAAGACCCTTATACCCACCAATAGTATGAGAATTATCACTAAATATCTTACCATTATTACTTACAGTAAAATATTTAATATTTGTTTCATTTTCTGGGTATCCAATATAATCCCCATAATTTATATCTACCCCTAAATCATTTAATTGTTCTTGATACACACCAAGTGTTACCGTACCATACTCTAAATATCTCATAGACCCATCAGTATTGTAACTTTTATTAGCTGGCGCTACCATATTAAAACTAACGGGAATTTCTATAGGTGGTTTAAACATTATGTCTTCTTTAGCCGCTTCACCATAAATATCATCATTAGTAGTTTCTACCCTGTCAACTTGATAAAGTATTACCTTTATATTTATATCACCTTCTAACCATTCCCTTCCAAAACCAACTTCCAAGTCAAAATCATCTTGAGAAAAAAACTTATTAAGTCTTTCTATTGGTACTTTTTTATTAGATTGCATATTCTTTTATAGATAAATATTTCTTTTTATGAAAAAAATGTCTATTATTGTAATAATGTTAGATATTAAAGATATTAATAATCTCGATTCAGAATCTATGCTCATGACTTATGAGGGTAAAAACCCTTATATAACATATATGAAGAAAAAAATGATATCTGAAAAAAAATATTTTCTAACCAATAGTCAATCAAAATACGTAAAAAATTATTATTCTGTCGAACCAAAAAAAATGGACAAGGTTATTGAACTAACCAACTATTTTTCAGAACAACTACAAGAAGAACATAAATTAAAAAACCCACCTAAAAAAATATTGTTAGAAACTTTATTAGCGGAGTCTGATAAAGCCATTCATATTATATGTAAGTTATATAAAAACCAAAAAGACGTAAAACTTATATGGATACCAAAAACACAATTACTATCTGACATACATTATGAAGAGATTGAAGTGGAGGTTGACTATGAGAAATACCAAAAAATAGATAAAAGAGGGTGGAGAGCGTTTAAACATCAAGAAGAGGGTATTGAATTTTTATTGAAGAATAAAAAGTGTATTTTAGCTGACGATATGGGGATCGGGAAATGTGAATTCGTTGATAATCAAGTATTCACACCTAAAGGTAGACAAAAAATAGGAACATTAAAAAATGGTGATTATGTTATCGGTTCCGATGGTAAACCAGTAATTGTTGAAGCTGTTTACCCACAAGGAGTCAAAGATTTATATAGAGTAACCTTTAATGATGGTTATTCAGTTTTAGTTAGTAAAGAACATTTGTTCACTGTTAGTAGTTGTAATAGTGGTGATAATAGTAAAAATAGAGAAAATAAATACCACACGATTAGTGTCGAGCAAATGTTAGATACTGAATTAAATTTAAATGTAAAAGGTAAGGGGTGGAATGAAAAGAGGGGGTATAAATTTAAAACCTACTATAAAACATCTAATGGTCAAAATAAGTGGCAAATACCAATAGTAAAACCTATAGAGTTTAGTGATGATAGTGTGTTACCTATTGAACCTTATTTGTTAGGTGTTTGTTTGGGTGATGGTCACATTAAAAATAGTTCAGTAAAAGTTGATATACATAAAGATGATTTTGAAGAGGTATTTAAAGGTCAATTAATAACTGAATGTAAACCACATAGAAATGTTCGGAGTTGTAACATTAAATTAGGTGAATCACTTAAAGAATTAAATTTAAACCAAACAAGGTCTCACACTAAGTTTATTCCTGACATTTATAAGTATTCGAGTATAGAAGATAGGGTATCTATCTTACAAGGTCTTATGGATACTGATGGTCACTGTATGAAAAGTAAGAAGGGTAACTTTACGGGTACCGAATACTCTACAGTATCTGAACAACTTGCAGATGACGTATCTGAAATTGTCCATAGTCTTGGTGGTATTGTTAGAAAAAAAAGTAGAATACCAACATACCATTATAAAGGGGAGAAAAAAGAAGGTAAAAGAGTTTATAGATTGAATATTAAATTTTCAAACGATATTAACCCATTCAGACTTAAAAGAAAGTCTGGTGAGTACCTCCAACCAAAGAAATATAAAGTTGGTAGATATATTAAAGATATAAAATTAGAAAAACAAGGCGAATCTGTTTGTATTCAAGTTGGTGCTGAAGACCATCTATATGTAACAGAACATGGGATAGTCACACATAACACATATCAATCAATAGTAGCTGCGTTGGAAATCGATGCCGAAAGAATTTTAGTTGTCTGTCCATCATCATTAAAGATAAATTGGATGAGGGAGATAGAAAATTTTTGTGAAGATGTCTCAATCATTAAAGGAAAACATTGGGATCCTGATAGATTTACAATTATTAATTACGATATATTAAAGAATTTCCACACTATAGAAGAAAAGGGTAAAAAATATGAAGATTGGGAATTAAGAAGGGAGATTGTAGAATTTAACCCTGATTTAATAATTTTAGATGAAGCTCATTATGTGAAAAACCATAAAAGTATTAGAGGTAAAATATTAAAAGATATATCCAAAAGATTTAAAACAGAGAGAGTGTGGTTACTAACAGGAACACCTATTGCTAATAGACCAATGGATTATTTTAATTTATTATCTATAATAGACTCACCAGTTACAAATAATTGGGTTCATTACGCCAAAACCTATTGTGAAGGTATGAGATTTAAAAAAGGGGGTAAGTTTATATGGGTAACCAATGGTGCTTCTAACCTAGAAGAATTATCTTCAAAAACAAAAAGAACTATTTTAAGAAGAAAAAAAGAACACGTTTTAGATTTACCTGAAAAATTAATAACACCAGTTTATTTAGAATTAGAAAATGTAGATGGATATAAAAACGTTTGGAATGAATATATGGAACAACGTAAGTTGGATGGTAAAAAAGGTAACCCAGCTAAAGATCTAGTTGAGATGACTCTTTTAAGGACATTTATCGCTATGGAAACTGTTCCTTATACTATAGAAAAAACAGAAGAAGCTTTAGAATCAAATAAAAAAACTATTATATTTTGTAACTTTAATGATGAAATGGATTCTTTTATTAACCATTTCGGTGATAAATGTGTTTGTGTTAGGGGAGGAATGTCTGACGCTAAAAAACAACATGCGGTAGATAGGTTTCAAGAAGATGATAGTTGTATGGTTTTTGTTGGACAAATTAAAGCTGCTGGGGTGGGATTAACTCTAACTAAAGCTGAAATTGTAATTATGAATTCTTTAGATTGGGTACCTGGAACACACGAACAAGCTGAAGATAGAGCATATAGAATTGGGCAAAAGGAAACTGTTAATATTTATTATATGTTAATAGATGATACTATTGACACTTTAGTGTGGAATATATTAAATGAAAAGAAAAAAGTAATAGGAACAATAATGGGTGAAACCGATATAATAACAGAATTTTTTAAAAAAATAGACTATGGAAATTAAAGTATTTTCTATGAAAGGTTGTCCACACTGCGACAAACTTAAAAATAAATTAACCGAGAATAAAATTGATTTTGTAGAAATCGATGTAGATGAAAATGAAAAACTATATAAATCATTTTCTAAAAAAGTTAAGAACGATTTACTACCAGCAGTATTAATTGATAAAACAGCTTTTTTACCTGATAAGTCATTTAACACTATCGATGAGGCAGTGGTGCAAATTAAAACTCACCTTCAGGTGCTTTAGGTCCCGGACCATTCAGATTAAAGTTGTAGTTATCTTGACTATTGTCAGCAATTAAGTCACCTAACACATTTATGATATTATCATATTCTGTATCGTGTTCCGATGCAAACCCTTCTTGTCTACCAGCACCGCTAAGTAGTGATGATCTAATACTTTCTAACCCATCTATTAACTCTTCATCGTCTGCGTATTGTAACGCTGACTCTATTGCTCTAAGAGCATCAGTTAAATGATTCATTGCCTTATGAGACAAACCAACCGCGATATCATTACCATTCTGATCTAAATCACTTTCCTCTTTTAATATTTTTCTTATTACATTTTTCATCATTTAATAAATATCGCAATATTTATTAATAAACACATCAATTATGCCCGCACCACTAAATGACCAAATAAAAGAAGAATTATTCACTATGATCAAACATAGGTTGGGTGCCCCTATTAGAAAAATTGAATTAGATTGGGACCAAATGTGTTCATTGTTAGAAACTTCTATAGAAGATTACGCTCAAAGAGTACAAGATTGGTTAATAGAAAATCAATGGTCTTCATTATTGGGTAATGATGTAAATAATACAGATATTGCATTCGCTTTAACTACTAGGTCATTAGACTTTGAGTCTAGATTTGCTTACGCCTATTCTAAACAAGTTGGGTTACAAACCAGAGGACCTTGGGAAATGAAAAAAGATTACGTAACTGTTGTTGCTAATCAACAAGTGTATCAAGTTCCAGCTGGTAGGGAAATTAATGAAATTATGTGGATAACACCTAACTCTACAGATCACGCATTGTATTCATTTGCGGGATTTGGAGATTACGGATTCGGTGGTGGATTCGGACAAGTTCCTTTCGCTGGTTGGGGACAAGGTGGTGGATTAGGTAATGGTGGATTCTATGTTGCACCAGCTTTCGATGTATTACTTAGAGCATCTGACTTTAGTTTAAAATCGAAATTATTAAGAAGTGAATTAACTTATAAAGTTACTGCGGGACCAAATGGGACTAGATTGTTACACCTTATGCCAATACCTGGTAGTAGATTATCTTTTGCTGGAGGTGGTTTAGTAGGTAGTCAAATAGGTTTGGCAGGTACTAAAGTATGGTATTACTACTACGATTCTGGAGACGATAGGGATCAATGTTTAATAGATAATCCTGACATTATAAAATTACCAAATGAAGTACCACTTTCTAAATTACGTTATTCTGATTTAAACGAACCAACAAGGGTTTGGGTAAGGAGATACTTAACATCCTTATTTAAGGAAGCGTTAGGTAGGGTAAGGGGTAAATTCAGTGGAGCATTAAAAGTTCCTGAAGCTGAATTAACTATGGACTATGATAGTTTATTAAGTGAAGGTAAAGAAGAACAACTTAAATTATTGGAACAATTGGATTTAAGGTTAGAAAGATTAAGTAATCTTAAACAACTAGAAAATAAAGGTATAGAGGCAGAAAGTCTTAATAAATCATTAAGTTATCGACCTTTGGGACTTTTCGTCATATGAGAATTCATCATCTATTCCATACTCCTCAAACATAAAAGTAGGAGAAACATCTATTCTTTTCCAGAATTCTAACTCCTTATCAGTTATAGTTAGTAA